>JABLTN010125563.1_pt1 | contig 25032 bp, 23 predicted proteins | sample 7160141 | NCBI WGS metagenome assembly JABLTN01 (sample SAMN14651226, study PRJNA627086) | human gut metagenome | isolation source: feces | host: Homo sapiens | reverse complement strand
TCCCCTTCCAGGGGAGCTGTCAGCGAAGCTGACTGAGAGGTTGCTGCAAATTTGATACTGGTTGCCTCAGAACAGCTGCCATCAATAGAAGGTGCGGTGGAAATTTTGATGGATGTTGCCTTCTTGCGGGGACCTTGTAGGGGCGGGGCACTGCTTCGCCCGTTCTTCCGACGAGATCGGCACCCGCGGGCGGAGCAGAGCCCCGCCCCTACAGAACGCACCCAAAGGCTCCCCTTCCAGGGGAGCTGGCGCCGAAGGCGACTGAGAGGTTGTCTCTTCCCGGCACGACCTCTCCGTCTCGGCTGCGCCGAGCCACCTCCCCTGGACGGGGAGGCTTTGGAACTGCGCTTCTCTATGGCTTCCCCTCGTAGGGGAAGGCTTTCAGGAAAGATATCCATTTACCAACTCAAAGAGGACACACATATGAAGATTCTGATCGTGGAAGATGAAAAACTGCTGGCGGATTCGCTGCGGGCGATGCTGGAGGGGAAGGGATTTACCGTCGAGGCGGTCTATGACGGCGAGACGGGGGCGGAGTATGCCGAGACCGGGGTGTACGATCTGCTGATTTTGGACGTGATGATGCCGGGGCTGGACGGGTATCAGGTCGCGCGGCAGGTGCGGGCCCGGCGCTGCGGGACACCGATCTTGATGCTGACGGCCCGGTCTTCGCTCGAAGACCGGATCGAGGGGCTCAACGCGGGCGCGGACTATTACCTGACGAAGCCCTTTGACACGCGGGAGCTGCTGGCGTGCATCGGCGCGCTGCTGCGGCGGCAGGGCGCGGAGGTGAACGAGCTCTCCTACGGCAATACGGCGCTCGACCTGTCCTCCGGCACGCTGGTGTGCGGTGAAAAACAGCTGCGGCTGTCGGCGCGCGAGTTTGACGTGATGCGGTATCTGCTGCAGATGAAGGGGCAGAATGTCTCCAAGGAGGCCATTCTCGCCCGCGTCTGGGGCTTTGACTCGAACGCGGTGGAAAACCATGTGGAGGTCTACGTCGGCTTCCTGCGCAAAAAGCTCAAGGCCATCGGCTCGAACGTGCACATCGAGGCCGCGCGGCGGCTGGGCTATCATCTGGAGGTGGAGGAAGCATGATCCGGAAGCTTCGCATCAAGATCGTTCTTGTGATCGTGCTGGTCGCCGCGGTGATGCTGGGCGTGATCTTCGGGATGTCCTATACGATGACCCGGCAGGATCTGCGCGCGCAGTCGCTCAGCATGATGCAGGCCATCGCGGCCAACCCCTTTGAGCCCATCCCGCCCGGGCAGTCGCGGCAGGTGCGCCTGCCGTATTTCGTGCTGCGGACCGACGCGTTCGGCAATCTCGTGGCGATCGGCTCGACCGACTATGACCTGACCGACCGCAGCTTTCTGCGCGCCGTCGCCGCGGCCGCTTCCGCGTCCGAGGCGGACATCGGCGAGATCCCGGCCTACCATCTGCGCTTCTGCCGCGTGGACGGCAGCGTGATCTTCGCCGATATCTCCAGCGAGCAGCAGACGCTGCAGGGGCTCGTCCGCAGCAGCCTGCTGATCGGCGGCGGGAGTCTGCTGGCGCTGATCGGGCTGGCGATTTTGCTGGCGCGCTGGGCCGTCCGCCCGGTGGAGACGGCCTGGCGGCAGCAGAAGCAGTTCGTCGCCGACGCCTCGCACGAGCTCAAGACCCCGCTAACCGTCATCCTCACCAACACCGAGCTGCTGCAGAGCCCGGACTACGACGAGGCGCAGAAGCAGCAGTTCACCGACGGCATCCGCACCATGGCGCAGCAGATGCGCGCGCTGGTCGAGCGGCTGCTGGAGCTGGCGCGGGCGGAAAACGCCCGGCCGCAGGCCGCGTTTGCCCCCGTCTGCCTCAGCGAGGTCGCCGAGACCTCGGCGCTGCTGTTTGAGGCCGCGCTCTATGAGCGCGGGCTGACGCTCGAGACGCAGGTGGAGCCGGAGCTGACGGTAAGCGGCGACGAGCGGCAGCTCGGCCAGCTCGTGGAGATCCTGCTCGACAACGCCCGCAAATACGCCTCCGGCGGCACCGTCCGGCTGCAGCTGCAGCGCAGCGGGCGGCACAGCTGCCATCTTTCGCTCGAAAACGAGGGCCCGGCCCTCTCGCCGCAGCAGCTGCAGGAGATCTTCAAGCGCTTCACCCGCGCCGACCCGGCCCGGACGCGCAGCGGGAGCTTCGGTCTGGGGCTCGCCATCGCGCAGGCGATCGTACAGGCGCATCACGGGAAGATCTGGGCCGAGAGCCGGGACGGGCGCAACACGTTCCACGTGGAGCTGCCGCTGCGGACCGGCCGCGAAAAACACCAAGAAACGAGTGAAAAGGGTATATGATTTTGTGCAGAGCGACAAGGGCCCCTGCATTGCAAAACGGCGCAAAAATTGGTATATTAGAATTGATATAAAACAGCAGCGGAGGTATCGGCATGAACACACAGCATTTACAGTATATTATTGAGATCGAACGCACCCGGTCGATCTCGCAGGCCGCGGAGAACCTGTTTATCGGCCAGCCGAACCTCAGCCGCATCCTGCACGACGTGGAGCAGATGCTGGGCTTCCGCATCTTTGAGCGCTCGACCCGCGGCGTCCGGCCGACGACGCGCGGCACGATCTTCCTGCAGCACGCCAAGTCCATCCTGCGCGAGACCGAGGCCATCGAGGCGCTGGGGCCCAAGCGGGCCGTGGCGAACCGGCTGCGCGTGTGCATCCCCCGCTCGGCCGCCATGCTGGATCTGACCGCGCAGTATCTCGCGGGTCTGCCGCAGGCAGAGCCGGTCGACGCGGTCATCCGCGAGTGTCACGCGCGCATCGCGCTCGAGACGCTCGCCAGCGGCGAGACCGAGATCGGCGTCATCCGCTTCCGCTCGGAATACCGCGACTATTTTGACGAGCAGACCAGCGCCCGGGGCCTGAGCTTCGAGCTTCTGAGCAAGTACCACTATCTGGTCACGCTGAACCAGTCGCACCCGCTGGCGGGGCGGAAATCCGTCATGCGCGCGGAGCTGGACGGGCTGCCGGAGATCGTCCACGGCGACATGTTCCGCGTGCAGGGCAAGCCCGAGGAGCTTGTCCGCCGGAAGATCTACTGCGTCGACCGGCTGGCGCAGATGACGCTGCTGGAGAAGATCCCGAACTCCTACATGCTCGCCCCGGCCATCCCGGAGCACTGCATCCAGCGCTGGAATCTCGTGCAGCTGCCCTGCAGCGACAACCAGAGCCTCTACCTCAACGCGCTGGTATATCACAAACAATATGCAATGAGCGAAATCGAGGCCGGATTTGTTCAGTTTGTCCGGGATCACAAGGCGTCTGTCTGACATTGCAGGCAGGATCCTCCTGGATTTTTCATATCAAAAAGCACATACCCTTCCGTAAAAAAGCATTGGTACTTTTCATCCGATACCGATATAATTTTACCGTAACCGATAAAATTATATCGGTATATTTTGTTCGAATCCGAAATCAATTTTGCATAGGGGGATTATGCGTTATGAGTAAGATCACTGTTATTGGCGCAGGCAGCGTCGGCTCCACGATCGCAAACGACCTGATGATCCAGGGTACCGCGTCCGAGATCGTCCTGATCGACGTCAACAAGCAGAAGGCGTTCGGCGAGGCGATGGACATTTATCAGGGCGCGCCGTTCTGTTCCCCGACGATCGTCCGCTCCGGCGACTATGACGCCGCGGCGGGCTCCGACATCGTCATCATCACCTCGGGTCTTCCCCGCAAGGCCGGGCAGAGCCGGCTGGAGCTGGCGCAGGCCAACATCAACATCCTCAAGGACATCACCCCGCAGATCACCGCCGCCGCACCGGACGCGATCTATATCATCGTCTCCAACCCGGTCGACGTGCTGACCTACGTGTTCCACAAGATCTCCGGCGTGCCCGAGAGCCACATCATCGGCTCCGGCACGATCCTGGACACCAGCCGCCTGCAGTCGACGCTGGCCAAGCGCTTCTGCATCAGCCCGAAGAATGTCCACGCGCACGTCTACGGCGAGCACGGCGACTCCTCCTTCGTGCCCTGGAGCCTCGTCCACATCGCCAACAACCACATCGACTCCTACAAGGCGCATTCGCCCGACCATGACCGCATCAAGTGGAACCAGGACTACGAGGAGATCGAGCAGTTCGTCAAGACCTCCGGCGCGCAGGTCATCAAGAACAAGGGCGCGACGTTCTACGCCGTCGCCATGTCGGTCTGCCATCTGTGCAAGTGCGTGCAGAGTACCGCCGGGACCGCGCTGACCGTCTCGACGATGATGCACGGCGAATACGGCGTGTCCGATGTCTGCCTGTCTACGCTCGCGCTGGTCGACAACCAGGGCGTGCGCGGCAAGATCCTGAACCAGCTGACCGACGGCGAGATCGACAAGCTGCGCGCGAGCGCCGAAAAGCTGAAGGACGTCATCCGCCAGGTCGAGGTCTGAACACAAAATTTATAATATAAAGAGGAGAACGCGCTTATGGAATACCGCATGGAGCACGACTCGATGGGCGAGGTCCGGGTCCCGGCCGACAAATACTGGGGCGCACAGACCGAGCGCAGCCACAACAACTTCCCGATCGGCGTCGGCATTGAGACGATGCCGGCTGAGATCGTCCACGCATTTGGCATTCTGAAGAAGGCCGCGGCGCGGGCCAACCGCGCCCTGCGCCCGGAAAAGATGACCGCGGAAAAGCTTTCCGCCATCGAGCAGGCCGCCGACGAGGTCATCTCCGGCAAGCTGCTGGACAACTTCCCGCTGGTCGTCTGGCAGACCGGCTCCGGCACGCAGTCCAACATGAACAGCAACGAGGTCATCGCCAACCGCGGCAACGAGATCGCGGGCAAAAAGCTCCTGCACCCGAACGACGACATCAACATGTCCCAGTCGTCCAACGACACCTTCCCGACCGCGATGCACATCGCGGCCGTCTGCGCGATCGAGGACAAGGTCATCCCCGCCATCGACACGCTGACGGCGACGTTCCGCCGGCTGGAGGCGGAGCACGAGGGCGTGGTAAAGTCCGGCCGCACCCATCTGCAGGACGCGACGCCCATCTCCTTCCCGCAGGAGATCTCCGGCTGGAGAACGAGCCTGGAGCGCGACCGCGAGATGCTGCTGCTGGCCGTAAAGCCCCTCAAGGAGCTCGCCCTCGGCGGCACCGCCGTCGGCACCGGCCTCAACACGCCCAAGGGCTTCGACACGACCGTCGCAGCCGAGATCGCGGCGCTCACCGGCAAGGATTTCTGCACCGCGCAGAACAAATTCCACGCGCTGACCAGCAAGGACGAGATCGTCTTTGCCCACGGCGCGCTGAAGGCGCTGGCCGCCGACATGATGAAGATCGCCAACGACGTGCGCTGGTTGGCCTCCGGCCCGCGCGACGGTCTCGGCGAGATCTTCATCCCCGAAAACGAGCCCGGCTCGTCCATCATGCCCGGCAAGGTCAACCCGACCCAGTGCGAGGCCGTGACGATGGTCGCCGTGCAGGTCATGGGCAACGACGTGGCCGTGTCGATGGCCGCCTCGCAGGGCAATTTTGAGCTGAACGTCTTCATGCCGGTCTGCATCTACAACTTCCTGCAGTCCGCGCGGCTGCTGGCCGAGTCCATCGTCTCGTTCAACGACCGCTGCGCCGTCGGGATCCGCGCCAACCGCGAGAAGATGGAGCACAATCTCCACAACTCCCTGATGCTCGTCACGGCGCTGAACCCGTACATCGGCTACGAAAACGCGGCCAAGACCGCCAAAAAGGCATACAAGGAAAACATCTCTCTCAAGGAAGCCTGCGTCAGCCTCGGCTTTTTGACGGCCGAACGCTTCGACGAGGTGTTCCACCCGGAGAACATGATCTGATGGGGTGGTAAGATGAATTACAGCTATTTCCCCGGCTGCACGCTCAAAACCAAGGGCGCGCAGCTGGATAAGGCCGGGCGGCTTGCCGCGGAAAAGCTCGGCTTTTCGCTGTGCGAGATCCCGGAATGGCAGTGCTGCGGCGCGGTCTATCCGCAATCAAACGATGAGATCGCCACGCGGCTTGCCTCCGTCCGCGCGCTGATGGCGGCCCGCGACGCGGGCCAGCCGCTGGTATCGCTGTGCTCCGCCTGCCACCACGTCTTAAAGCGCGTGAACGGCGACATGCAGCACAATGACGAGATCCGTACGAAGGTCAACAACTACTTAAAACCCGAGACGCCCTACGCCGGCGAGACGAAGGTTCTGCACTATCTCGAGGTCCTGCGCGACGAGATCGGCTGGGACAATGTCCGCAAGGCCGTTGTGAAGCCTCTCACGGGCCGGAAGATCGGCGCGTATTACGGCTGCATGCTCCTGCGCCCGAGCCGCGAGATGCAGTTTGACGACCCGGAGAACCCGAAAATGCTCGAGGACTTCATCCGCGCCATCGGCGCCGAGCCCGTCGTCTACGCGCAGCGCAACGAATGCTGCGGCGGCTATATGGCCGTGGAAAACAAGGCCTACGCCGCCAAACAGGCGCAGAAGATCATGGACAACGCAAGCGCGCAGGGCGCGGAGCTGCTGATCACGGCATGTCCCCTGTGCAGCTATAATCTGCTGCACAACACGGACGGCAGGCTCCCGGTCGTCTACTTCACAGAGCTGCTGGCCGAGGCGCTCGGCTGCGGGGAGGAGGACGCATGAACAACCAGAACATGATCGACACCGTCACCCGCATCTCCGGCGTGAACCCCAGAAAGTGCATGCGCTGCGGCAAATGCTCGGCAAGCTGCCCGGCGTACGACGAGATGGAATACCATCCGCACCAGTTCGTCTCCATGGTCGAAAACGGGCGGATCGAGGAGCTTTTAAGCTCCAAAGGCATCTACACCTGCCTGAGCTGCTTTGCCTGCGTCGAGCGCTGTCCCAGAAACGTCGAGCCCGCGAAGCTCATCGAGGCCGTGCGCAATGCAGTCGAACGCCAGCAGGGCATGGACCATCTGAAGCCCGAGCGCATCCCGGAAATTCTCGACGAGGAGCTGCCGCAGCAGGCCATTGCCGCGGCGTTCCGCAAATATAAAAAGTAAGGAGGGAACGCAATGCAGAGGATCGGCGTCTTCGTATGCTGGTGCGGCAGCAACATTGCCGCGACCGTCGACGTGGAAAGAGTCTCGCAGGCGCTTGCAAAAGAGCCGGGCGTTGTTTTCTCCACCAATTATCAGTACATGTGTTCCCAGACCGGCCAGCAGATGATCCAGGAGAAGATCCACGAATACGGGCTGACCGGCGTAGTCATCTGTTCGTGCTCTCCCAGAATGCACGAGCAGACGTTCCGCAAGACCTGTGAAAAAGCAGGTCTCAACCCCTATATGGTCGAGATCGCCAACATCCGCGAGCAGTGCTCCTGGATCCACAAGGACAAGGAGGCGGGCACGGAAAAGGCCATCATCCTCGGCCGGGCCGCCATCGCCAAGGTACATCTGAACGCGCCGCTGACCGCGGGCAGCAGCCCCGTGACCAAGCGGGCGCTCGTCATCGGCGGCGGCATCGCGGGCATCCAGACGGCGCTCGACATCGCCGAGGCCGGATTTGAGGTCGATATCGTGGAAAAGCAGCCGACCATCGGCGGCAAGATGACCCAGATCGACAAGACCTTCCCGACGCTCGACTGCGCCGCGTGCATCCTGACCCCGAAGATGGTCGACTGCGCACAGAACGAGAAGATCCACATCTATTCCTACTCCGAGATCGAATCCGTGGGCGGCTTCGTCGGCAACTTCCACGTGAAGATCCGCCGCAAAGCGCGCTTCGTCAAGGAAGACGTCTGCACCGGCTGCGGCCTTTGCACCGAGAAGTGCCCGCAGAAGAAGGTCCCGAACGAATTCAACCTCGGCATGGACAACCGCCGCGCCATCTATATCCCCTTCGCACAGGCCGTGCCGAAGGTCGCGACCATCGACCCGAACTACTGCAGCATGCTCAAAAACGGCAAGTGCGGTGTGTGCGCAAAGGTCTGTTCCGCCGGCGCGATCGACTACAAGCAGACCGACACCTTCATCGAGCAGGAATACGGCGCCATCGTCGCCGCGACGGGCTTCAACCCCATCGACCTTTCCAAATTCGATGAATTCGCCTACAGCCAGAGCCCGGACGTCGTCTCGAGCCTGGAATTTGAGCGCCTCATGAACGCCGCGGGCCCGACGAGCGGCACGCTCCTGCGCCCGTCCGACGGCACGCACCCGAAGACCATCGTCTTCGTCCAGTGCGTCGGCTCCCGCTGTGACGGCGTGGAGAAGGGCAAGCCCTACTGCTCCAAGATCTGCTGCATGTACACGGCGAAGCACGCCATGCTCTGCCGCGAAAAATACCCGGACACCGACGTGTACGTCTTCTACATCGACGTCCGGACCCCCGGCAAAAACTTTGACGAGTTCTACCGCCGCGCCGTCGAGCAGTACGGCGTGCATTACATCAAGGGCATGGTCGGCAAGGTCACGCCGGAGGCCGGCAAGCTCAAGGTGCAGGCCTCCGACCTGCTTGAGAACCGGCAGCTGCACATCGACGCCGACATGGTCGTCCTCGCAGCCGCCATCGAGCCTGACAAGTCTGCCCGGCCGCTCGCTACGATGCTGACGGCCTCCATGGACACCAACGACTTTTTCACCGAGGCCCATCCGAAGCTCCGCCCGGTCGAAAGCCCGACGGCAGGCGTGTTCCTGTCCGGCATGTGCCAGGGACCGAAGGATATCCCCGAGACGGTCGCGCAGGCGTCCGCCGCGGCGGCGAAGGTCATCGGCCTTCTGTGCAAGGACAGCCTGACCTGCAACCCGTGCGTGGCGCAGCCGGATGAGATGATGTGCAACGGCTGCTCCAACTGTGAAAAGGTCTGCCCCTACGGCGCGATCACGTACATTGACAAGGAATTCCGGGGCCCGAACCGCACGACGCTCGTGCGGCGCGTGGCGCAGGTCAACCCGGCGGTCTGTCAGGGCTGCGGCGCGTGCACCGTCGCGTGCATGTCCGGCGCGATGGACCTCAAGGGCTTCTCGAACCGGCAAATCATGGCGGAGGTGGATGCGATATGCAGGTAAACGGAACGTGGACGCCCACGATCGTGGCGTTCTGCTGCAACTGGTGCTCCTACGCGGGCGCCGATCTGTCCGGCACGAACCGGCTGAGCTATCCGGCCAATGTGAAGATCATCCGCATCCCCTGCTCGTGCAGGCTGAACCCGATGTTCATCCTCCGCGCGTTCCAGCGCGGGGCGGACGGCGTGATCCTCTGCGGCTGCCACCCCGGCGACTGCCACTACACCACCGGCAACTACTATGCCCGCCGCCGCATGACGCTGCTGTTCTCCATGCTGGACTTCCTCGGCATCGAGCGCGAGCGCACGCGGGTCGAGTGGGTCTCGGCGGCCGAGGGCGCGAAATTCGCCAAGACCATGAATGAATTCGCCGAGACCATCACGAAGCTCGGCGAGAACCGCAGACTGGAGGATCTGAGATGCAAGGAGTAAAAGAAAAAGCCATCCAGCTGCTAAAGGATCAGACCGTTGACCGCGTCATCGGCTGGCGCGCGGGCGAGTTCTTCTACGATCTGACCCCTTCGACGTTCACGAGCGCGGAGGATGTGGAGCAGAACTTCGTCTGGAGCGTCTTCTCGGGCGCGAATCTGTCCAAATACCTGATCGCGGAATCGCGCAAGGGCGGCAAAGCCGCCGTCTTCCTCAAGCCGTGCGACAGCTATTCCTTCGTCCAGCTTCTGAAGGAACACCGCATCCTGCGTGAGAATGTCTATGCCGTCGGCGTGCAGTGCGACGGCATGTGCGACATGGAGGCCATCAAGGCCCTGGGCGCCGCCGGTGTGACCGCCGTCACGGAAGACGGCGAAGAGCTGAAGCTCGCCACCATCTACGGCGACGAGACCGTCAGGAAAACCGACGCGCTGCTGCTCAAGTGCAGGACCTGCAAGAGCAAAAAGATCGTCTGCTTCGACGAGCTGCTCGGCGAACAGGGCGAGGAGGATCCGGACTGCAGCCGCTTTGACGAGGTCGCAAAGCTCGAGGCGATGACGCCGGAGGAGCGCTACGCATTCTGGCGCGGCGAGCTCTCGCGCTGCATCCGCTGCAACGCATGCCGCAACGTATGTCCGGCGTGCTCGTGCGAAAAATGCGTGTTTGACAACCACGATTCCGGCTTTGAAAACAAGGCCATCGCCGATTCCTTTGAGGAAAACATGTTCCACGTCATCCGTGCGTTCCACGTCGTCTCCCGCTGCACCGACTGCGGCGAATGCTCGCGCGTCTGTCCGCAGCATATCCCGCTGCATTTGCTCAACCGCAAGTTCATCAAAGACATCAACGAGCTCTACGGCGAATATCAGGCCGGTGCGGATTTTGATTCCCGCCCGCCGCTCATGGACTTCCGCAAGGACGACTGTGAGCCGTCCGTCGTGTATGAACGGGGAGGTGCGCAATGAAACAGCTTTTGCTTTCGAAGCTTCCCGCTCTGTTCGCCGCGCTCGCGGCGGAGCAGAAGCTCTATATCCCCGCGGACGACGCAGCCGGTCAAGCGAATTTCACGCTCTGGCGCGAAGGGCTGCAGCTGACGAAAAAGCTCAATACCGTCCGCTCGGCCAAGGATCTGTTCTTCCCGCAGGTAGAAAACCTCGTCGGCTTCCGCGTGACGGGCAAGCAGCTCGATCTCGTTGAGACGCGCGACCCGGCGGAGCCCTTCGTCCTCTTTGGCGTGCGCGCGTGTGACGCAAGGAGCTTTGCGATCCTCGACCGCGTCTTTCTCTCCGAGCCGCAGGACACCTATTACGCCGCGCGCCGCGCGCACGGCACCGTCGTGACCCTGGCCTGCACCCGGCCGGAGGAGACCTGCTTCTGTCAGGCCTTCGGCGTCGACCCGGCGCAGCCGCAGGGCGACGTCAGCTGCTGGATGGACGCAGCGGCGCTCTACTGGCAGGCCAACACGGAAAAGGGCGAGGCGCTGACCGCGAAGCTCTCCATGCTCGAAGACACCGACGGCGAAGCCGTCAAAGCCCAGCAGGCGCAGACGCGCGCGATCCTCAAAAAGCTGCCGCTGGCAAGCCTCGATCTGTCCGCCGTCGGCGCGGGGAAGACGAAAGCGCTCTTTGACCGGCCGGAATGGAAGCAGCTCTCGGAAAGCTGCCTCGGCTGCGGCACGTGCACCTTCGTCTGCCCGACCTGCCAGTGCTACGACATCAAGGAATTCGACTCCGGCAAGCTCGTCCGCCGCTTCCGCTGCTGGGACAGCTGCATGTACTCGGACTTCACCAAGATGTCCGCCGGTCAGCCGCGCCCGACCCAGCTCGAGCGCTTCCGCCAGCGTTTTATGCACAAGCTGGTCTATTTCCCGGATAACAACGACGGGATCTTCGGCTGCGTCGGCTGCGGCCGGTGCCTGGCGAAGTGCCCGATCCACATGAACATCGTCAAAGTCGTCAAAACGCTTGGGGAGGAAACAACATGAGACCTGATCCGCTGATCCCCAATCTCGCCGTCGTCACGGATATCCGCGTCGACACGCCCGACGTCAAGACCTTCCGCGTGGTCGGCCTCGACGGCAAAAAGCCCTTCGTCCACATCCCCGGCCAGTGCGCCATGCTCTCCGTGCCGGGCGTCGGCGAGGCGCTGTTCTCCATCACGTCCAGCCCGACGCTGGAGGAATATGTGGAGTTCTCCATCAAAAAATGCGGCTGCGTGACCGAATGGCTCCACGCCATGGAGCCCGGCCAGCAGATCACCGTCCGCGGCCCCTACGGCAACGGCTTCCCGGTCGACACCGCCTTTGCGGGCAAGGACCTGCTGTTCATCGCGGGCGGCATCGGTCTTGCCCCGCTGCACTCGGTCATCAACTACTGCCGCCACTACCGTGACCGCTACGGAAAGATCGACATCGTCTACGGCTCGCGCTCGAAAGAGGATCTGGTCGACTTCCCGGAGATCGAGAACGTCTGGTGTCAGGAGGACGGCATCAACGTCCATCTCACCATCGACCGCGAGCAGCCGGAGTGGGACGGGCACGTCGGCTTCGTGCCGAACTACGTCAAGGAGCTCGGCTTCACGACCGACAAGACCGTCGTCATGTGCGGCCCTCCCATCATGATCAAGTTTACCCTTGCGGGTCTCATGGAGCTGGGCTTCGCCCGCGAGCAGGTCTATACCACGATGGAGCTCAAGATGAAATGCGGCCTCGGCAAATGCGGCCGCTGCAACATCGGTGACAAATACGTCTGCAAGGACGGCCCGGTGTTCCGCTTCGATCAGCTCGACGAGCTGCCGAATGAGTATTAAAGGAGAACAGGTATGGAAAATATGGTGACGGTTTTCCTGTTCGGCAAGAAATATGAGGTGCCGGACAGTCTGACCATCATGGAAGCGATGGAGTATTCCGGCTATCAGCTCGTGCGCGGCTGCGGCTGCCGCAACGGCTTCTGCGGCGCGTGCGCGACGATCTACCGCATCGCGGGCGACCGGGAGCTGAAGGCCTGCCTCGCGTGCTCGACGCGCGTAGAAAACAACATGTACGTGGCGACGCTCCCGTTCTTCCCGCTGGTCAAGGAAGTCTACGACATGGAGAAGCTGAAGCCCACGCAGACGGTCATGATGCAGCTGTACCCCGAGATCTATGCCTGCGTCGGCTGCAACGCCTGCACGAAGGCCTGCACCCAGGGTCTGAACGTCATGCAGTACATCGCCTACGCCCAGCGCGGCGAGTTTGACAAGTGCGCCGAGGAGTCGTTTGACTGTGTGATGTGCGGCGTCTGCTCGTCCCGCTGTCCCGCCGGGATCTCCCACCCGCAGGTGGCGATGCTGGCCCGCCGTCTGAACGGCAAATACATCGCCCCGCACTGCGAGCATCTCGACGCGCGCGTGCAGGAGGTCAAGGACGGCAAATTTGAGGCGCTTATCGAGAGCCTGATGGAAAAACCGCTCGACGCGATCAAAGAGCTCTACAACCACCGCGAGATCGAGAAGTAAGGAGGACGCATATCATGTATCAGGATCCCAACATGCTCGCCTCCATCCGCAAGGTGGAAGCAGCCCGCGAAGAAAACATCAAGCTGGACCCCCGCCGCATGACCGCGGACGAAAAGGACGCGCTGCTCAAGAAGTTCCATCCCGACTACCGCACCGAGCAGTTCACCGAGCTGCGCTTCGGCCCCAACAAGGGCCAGAAGGTCCCGCTGGAGCTGGCCGACCTGCTCGAGGGCGAATCGCGCGTCCTGCACGAGCAGTTTGACCTCACGAAGCCCGATTACGAGACCGACGTTCTCATCATCGGCGGCGGCGGCGCAGGCTGCTCGGCCGCCATCGAGGCCGACAAGGCCGGTGCGAAGGTCATGGTCGTCACGAAGCTCCGCATGGGCGACGCCAACACCATGATGGCCGAGGGCGGCATCCAGGCCGCCGACAAGCCCAACGACTCCCCTGCCCAGCATTTCCTCGACGCCTACGGCGGCGGCCATTTTGCCGCGCAGAAGGATCTTCTGTACAAGCTCGTCATGGACGCGCCGGAGGCCATCCAGTGGCTGTCCGGGCTCGGCGTGGAATTTGACAAGGCGCCGGACGGCACCATGATCACGACCCACGGCGGCGGCACCTCCCGCAAGCGCATGCACGCGGCCAAGGACTATTCCGGCGCCGAGATCATGCGCACGCTGCGCGACGAGGTCCTCAACCGCGGCATCCCCGTCGTCGACTTCACCTCCGCCATCGAGCTCATCAAGGACGAAAACGGCCATTGCGCCGGTGCGATCCTTCTGAACATGGAGACGAAGGAGCTGCTGGTCGCGAAGGCGAAGACCGTCATCCTCGCCACCGGCGGCGCAGGGCGGCTGCACTATCAGGGCTTCCCCACCTCCAACCACTACGGCGCGACGGCCGACGGTCTTGTCCTCGGCTACCGGGCAGGCGCGAAGCTCCTCTACCCCGACACGCTGCAGTATCATCCCACGGGCGCGGCCTACCCCGCGCAGATCTACGGCGCGCTGGTCACGGAGAAGGTCCGCTCTGTCGGCGCGATGCTCGTGAACGCGGACGGCGAGGTCTTTATGAACCCGCTCGAGACGCGCGACGTGGCTGCGGCCTCCATCATCCGCGAGTGCACCGAGCGCGGCAAGGGCGTCAGGACCCCGGCCGGGCAGGCCGTCTGGCTCGACACGCCGATGATCGAGCTGAAAAACGGCAAGGGCACGATCGAAAAGCGGATCCCGGCCATGATGCGCATGTTTGCCAAGCACGGCATCGACATCCGCACCGAGCCGATCCTCGTCTACCCGACGCTCCACTACCAGAACGGCGGTCTGCACATCACCCCCGACGGCCAGACCGACGTGGAGAACCTGTTCGCGGCGGGCGAAGTCGTCGGCGGCATCCACGGGCGCAACCGCCTGATGGGCAACAGCCTGCTCGACGTGATCGTCTTCGGCCGCAACGCGGGCCAGCACGCCGCCGAGAAAGCGAAGTCCGTCACCGTCGGCGCGCTGACGCTCAGCCATGTGGCCGCGTTTGAAGCAGAAAAGCAGCAGGCGGGCGTATCGGACCATCGTCCCTCGCCGCAGCTGCTGCCCGACTATGCAAGAAAGATCCATCCTGTCAAATAAACCGAAGAAGCGCTGCATCTCCCCCGATGCAGCGCTTCCCGGGAGAAAATAAGAGGAGAAAAAAGATGACTGCTTCCATCAACGCTGCGAATTTCCTGATGCTCTCCACCTTCGGGATCGCCGCGGTCGGCTATCTGCTCGGGCGGATCACCATCAAGGGGATCAGCCTCGGCACGGCCGGCGTCTTTGTCATCGCGCTGGTCTACGGCGCGTTTTTCGGCACACGCTTCAATTCCCGCTTCGTCATCGAGGAGATCAACTACGCCTCGCAGGCGCTGAAGATCATCGAAAACCTGGGCCTCGTGTTCTTCGTGACCTCGGTCGGCTTTATCGCCGGGCCGAACTTCTTCAAGAACATGAAGCACAACTTCAAGTCCTACGTGCTGCTGGGCGTGGTGATCATCCTCTCCGGCGGCCTCACCGCGATCTTGTGCCTGCTCGTCGGCCGGGCCATCGAGTCCGGGCAGCCGGGCTATGACCCGGGCCAGCTGACGGCCATGATCTCCGGCCTGCTCGCCGGCTCGCTGACCTCGACCCCGGCGTTTTCCGCCACGAAGGAGGCCGTCGCCGCCCAGTATCAGGACGCGGTCACGGTCGGCTACGGCATCGCGTATCTCTTCGGCGTCATCGGCGTCGTGCTGTTCGTGCAGCTGATGCCGCGCGTCGTGCACGCGGATCTGGACGAGGAACGCCGCAAGATCACCCATGTGGAGACCGGCGACGTCGCCAAGTTCAAGGGAAAGCTGCTGGAGTTCGACGATTTCGGCTTCACGCCCTTCGCCGTCGCGGCGGTGTTCGGCATCCTGCTGGGCTCGGTGAAGTTTTTCAATTTCTTCTCGCTCACCACGACGGGCGGCGCGCTGCTCGTCTCGCTGGTGTTCGGCCACTTCGGCCACTTCGGCCGGGCCGATCTCATGCCGAGCAAGAAGGTCCTGGAGACCTTCCGGGAGCTTGGTCTGATGGTCTTCCTGATCGGCGCGGGCGTCTCGGGCGGCATGAGCTTCGTGCGGTATTTCAAGCCCATCTACTTCGTCTACGGCATTTTCATGACGCTTCTGCCGATGGTCATGGGCTATGTCGTCGCCAAGCATGTGCTGAAGATGAACCTGCTGAACATCCTCGGCTCCATCACCGGCGGCATGACCTCCACCCCCGCCCTCGGCACCCTCATCCACGTGGCGGGCACGAGCAACGTCGCCTCCGCCTACGCCGCGACCTACCCCATCGCGCTGATCGCGGTGGTGCTGGTCTCGCAGCTGATCGTCCGGCTGTTCTGAGCCTCTGACAAACAAAAGCGCTCCCGATGCATCTGCAGCGGGAGCGCTTTGGTTTATTCTGCTTTTACCGGGGCAGACCGGCTCTTTCCATCGCATCGTGCAGCGACAGGCGGATGTGGCCGTCACGGCCGGTGACGGTCTCGGCCTCCAGCATGGAGCGGATGATACTCTCCTCCACCGTCTCGGTCGCGGCGCGGAAGATGGGCCGGAACGCTTCGTCGTTGAGATAGACGCCGCTGTGAAAGATCTGCCCCGCCTGGATGCGGTTGGCCGTGGAGAAGGCGAGCACGATCTCGCCGCTGCCGTGCTCGGTGACCGCGCCGGTGCGCGCAAGGCCGCTCTGGGCCCGCCGGGCCACCCGGGACAGCTGCCGCGAAGACAGCGGCGCGTCCGTCGCCAGGATCATAATGCACGAGCCCTTGGCGTCCTCCGGCTCCGCCGCAAGCTTTTTCCCGATCCTCTCGCCCGCGATCGTCAGGTCGATGAGCGAGCCGAAATTCGTCATTGCCAGCGCGCCGAGCGTGTAGGTCTGCCCGCCGATCTCAAACACGCGGGAGGCGGAGCCGATGCCGCCCTTGAGATGATAGCAGCTCATCCCCCGCCCCGCGCCGACCGCGCCGAGGGCAAAGGTCGTATCCGCGGCGTCCAGCGCGGCGAACACATGGTCCTCCGTGACGTGCAGGCCCCGGATGTCGTTCAGATAGCCGTCGTTGCACTCGAGAATGACGGGGTTCACGGTGCTTTCGGCGCGGCCGATCTGGTCGTTGCGCGCGAGCATATAGCGCACGCAGGCCGTAAAAGCCGTGCCGACCGAGAGCGTATTGGTCAGGATCAGCGGCGTCTCGAGATACCCGAGCTCCTGTACCTGCACGAGCCCCGCGCTCTTGCCGAAGCCGTTGATCACGTGGACCGCGGCGGGGCAGCGGTCATGGAACAGATCTCCCTGGTGCGGCAGCAGGACCGTCACGCCCGTCTGCACATCGCCATCCGCCAGCGTGCAGTGCCCGACCGTGATCCCCGCCACGTCGGTGATGAGGTTGCGTTTGCCTTTCTGCTGTATGCCGAAGCTGGTATCCATTTGTTCATCCGCCTTTCCGCGCGTTTTTCTTTCATGATACGCGCTGCGCAGCGGAATGTCAACGCCGGACGGATGCAAAAGACTGCGGCCCTGCCGGGCCGCAGCCTGTGTGTATTTATGCCAGCGTCATATCACGGATGGCCCGGCGCAGGGGCAGGATGCGGGGCGGGGAGACGGACAGCTCGTCCACGCCCAGGCGCAGGAAGGTCTGCGTCAGACTCTCGTCCGCGGCCAGCTCGCCGCAGATGCCGACACGGCAGCCCTCCAGATGCGCATTGCGCACCGTTTCCTCGATCGCGCGCAGCACAGCGGGGTGATGCGGGTCGCAGAACGGCGCGAGCGCCGGATTCTGCCGGTCCATGGCCAGCAGGTACTGCGTCAGATCGTTCGTGCCAATGGAGAAGAAGTCGACCTCCCGCGCAAGCTCCCGGCTCATAAAGACGGCCGCGGGCGTCTCGATCATGACGCCGGTCTGATAGCGGCCGAAGCGCTCGCCGCGGGCGCAGAGGGTATCCTCCGCGTCCCGGAGCGCGGCTTTGAGCTGCGCGAGCTCCGCCGGGCCAGTCACCATGGGGAACATGACGCCGACGTTGCCGAACGCCGACGCGCGCAGGATGGCGCACAGCTGCGTCTGCAGCAGCGCCGGACGCGTCAGGCACAGGCGGATGGCGCGCAGGCCGAGCGCCGGATTGTCCTCCGGCGGGAGGTCAAAATAGTCTGCCTTTTTATCCGCACCGATGTCTAGCGTGCGGATGATGATCTCCCGGCCGTCCATGGCCTGCACGAGCTGCTTGTAGCCGGCAAACAGCTCGTCCTCCGTCGGATAGCTGCTGCGGCCGAGATAGAGAAATTCGCTCCGGAGCAGACCCACGCCCTCCGCGCCGCTCTGCTGCAGCAGCGGCAGATCGTCTGTCCCGGCGAGATTCGCGTACAGGCGGATGGCGTGGCCGTCCTTCGTGACGCTCGGGAGCTTCGCCAGCTGCTGCAGCGCCTCGCGCTGCGCCTGCCGCGCGCGGATCCCGGCTTCCGCCGCACGAAGCTGATCTTCATCCGGGTCGAGGATCAGTGTGCCCTCGTCCCCGTTCAAAATTGCCGTCCGCCCCTGCAGCTGCGCGTCCACCGGCAGCTGCGACACCGCCGGGACGCCCAGCGTGCGCGCGAGAATGCCGGTATGCGAGTTGGCCGCGCCCCGCGCCGTCAGGAAGCCCTGCACGAATGCGCGCGGGAACTGCACGGTCTGGCTGGGCGTAAGCTCTTCGGCGGCAATGAGGCAGGGGCCAGCCAGCGTCGTCTCAGCTTCGCCGCGCAGGATGCGGCGGATGCGCGCGGCGACATCCTGTACGTCGGCTGCCCGCTCGCGCATATAAGCGTCGTCCATGGAGGAAAACATGGCCGCGCACTGCTCCCCCGCCTGCCGGACGGCCTCGGAGGCCTCCGCGCCGTCCGCGATCGCGGCGGTGATGAGGTCCGTAAAGTCCTCGTCCTCGGCCATCAGCTGGTGGACGGAGAAGATCTCCGCCTCCGCCTCTCCGAGCTCCGCTCTGGCCTTTTCATAGAGCGCGCCGAGATCCCGGACCGCCTGCTGCTGCGCGCGCTGGAAACGCGCCAGCTCCTCCTCCGGCGTCCCGGCCTGCGCCTCCGGCGCGGCAGCGGAAGTCAGCACGACGATCTTCCCCACGGCAAGGCCCTGCGAGATGGATACGCCCTTCATCTGCTGCATGGGCCCACCTCAAGCGTTCGCGCGGAACTGCGCCTGCAGTTCTTCCAGCGCCCGGTCCTCGTCCGGTCCGTCGATGGTGACGGTGACGGTCTGCCCCTGCTTGATGCCGAGGGCCATCACGGCCATCAGCCGCGTCAGCTGCGCAGATTTCTCCCCGCAGGCGATCGTGATGCGGCTCTCATACGCCTTTGCCGCGCGCACGAGCGCGCCGGCCGGGCGCGCGTGGAAGCCCATGGGGTCCTGGATGGTATATTGAAATTCTTTCATAGAGACTCCTTGTAAAACCCGGCCTCCCGCGCAAAGCGCGGGAGGCTGCTTGTGTTATGACAGCTTTTTCAGCTCCCGGACGTCCTGCAGCTCGTCCAGAATCTCCTCCAGCGAGCTGCCGGCGATGGCGCTGACGGTCGCGGCGACCGCGCCCTCGACCAGCGGGCAGTCGGCCAGGACGAGCTTTCGCTCCGGCATGGACTCGAGCACCATTTCCGCGGTCATCACCGCAGAGCCCATGTCCATGAGGAGGATCACGCCGTCGTCCGAATAAATTTCGTCAATGGCGTTCGCGATTTTCTCATAGCTCGTGCCGAAGCTGCCGTCGTCCAGCCCGCCAGCGGCCCGGATGGGCACGCCGTCGGCCATCATGCCTGTCAGCTCCACGACGCCGTCAGCCAGCGTCCTGCTGTGCGAGACGATCACAAATCCGACCATGCCTTCGCCCTCATATGTGCGCCGCCGCGACCTTCAGCATCGTGGTGAACGAGGTCGCGCCCGGGTCCTGGTGGCCGAGGCTGCGCTCGCCGAGATAGCTCGCGCGGCCCTTGGTGGCGATGATGGTCTTGGTATATTCCACGCCCTGCTCCGCGGCGGCCACGGCGTCCGCGAGCGCGTCCTTCGCGCCCTTGCCCGCGTCCAGCGCGGCTTTGAACGCGTCGCGCGCGGGGATCATGGCGTCAAGCATTGTCTTTTCCCCGGCGACGGACTTGCCGCGCAGCTGCACGCCCGCGACGAACGCGTCCAGGATCGTGAGAAGATCCTGCGCGTCCAGCTCCGTCTTCCCGGCCAGCGCCTTGCCCGCCTGCATGAATGCCGTGCCGTAGAGCGGCCCGGACGCGCCGCCGACCGTCGACACGAGGGCCATACCGGCAGTCTTGAGCATGGTGCCGATGTCCTTGCCCTCCATCATCGGGCGCTTTTTCTCGACCTCGGCGAAGCCGCGGGCCAGATTGATCCCGTGGTCGCCGTCGCCGATGACGTTGTCGAGCTCGGTGAGATATAATTTTTCTTCGGTGATCTTTTCGCCGATGGCGTGTAAGATCTCCAATACCTGTTCCTGATCGATCATAGATGGGTTCTCCTTTGTTTCGATGCTTTATGCCTTGAACGCGATGGTGTCCGCGGGCGCGTCCAGCAGGGCCTTCAGCTCGTCATCCAGCCGCAGCAGGGAGACCGAGAAGCCCTCCATCTCCAGGGACGTCATATATTCGCCCACGAAGGTCTTATAGACCTTGATGCCCTTGGCGGCCAGCACGTCGGCGACGTGGTTGTTGATGATGAACAGCTCCATGAGCGGCGTTGCGCCGGAGGAGTTGACCATGACGGCGACCTCATGGCCGGTGTAGTCGATGTCGGCGAGGAGCTTGCCCAGGATGTGATCGACGATCTCGTCGGCCGGGCGGAGCTTTTCCTTGTGAGTGCCGGGCTCGCCGTGGATGCCGATGCCGACCTCCATCTCGTCTTCGCCCAGTTCAAAGCCGGGCTTGCCCGCCGCCGGGACCGTGCACGGCCGGATGGCAACGCCCATGGTGCGCACGTTGTCGATGACCTTCTGCGCCACGCGCTGCACCTCTTCAAGCTCCGCGCCCTGCTCTGCCTTCGCGCCCGCGATCTTGTGGACGAACACCGTGCCCGCCACGCCGCGGCGGCCGACGGTATAGAGACTGCCGTCAACGGCGACGTCGTCGTTCACGACGACCTGCGCGACCTTGATATCGTCCATCTGGGCCATTTCACCGGCCATTTCAAAGTTCATAACGTCGCCGGTGTAGTTTTTGATGACCATGAGCACGCCCTTGTCCGTGGCGATGGCCTTGATGCCCTCATAGATCGGGTCCGGCGTGGGAGAGGTGAACACCGCGCCTGCGACCGCCGCGTCCAGCATGCCCGTGCCGACATAGCCGCCGTGCGCCGGTTCGTGGCCGGAGCCGCCGCCGGAGATCAGCGCGACCTTCCCCTCCTTCTTCTCTGTCCGCACGACCACGTTTCCGCAGTCCAGCTTCCGTACATACTGGGGGTAGGCTTTGACCATGCCCGCGATCATCTGATCTTCCACAAGCTCGACCTGGTTGATGAATTTTTTCATAGTTTCGTCCTCCTGTCAGTTTGTTTCATACCCTTGTACCAAGTTCAGCTTACCACATTTCTTTGTGCGAATCAATCGTTTCCGCGCCGCAAAACGCGTCGTTTTTGTCTATCACGCACAATTCTTTGACAGATTCTGAAAATTGTACAAAACCTCTTTCTTCTCCCGCAGGACTTGACCACGGCAGTGGATTTGTTTATATTATAGAGTAATGGTACCACGCAGGGGGCGGCGGAAGTACGTTCCGCGTATTCCGCCGGCGGCGGTTTCCACACATTTCTGCTCAGGAAAGGACATGACAGCATGTACGAAATCACCTTCCAATTCGAAAACGGCGCGCAGGAGGTCCATTTCTCCGCCGCGCCCGGCAGCACCATTCTCGAGGCTGCCAAGGCGGCCAACGTCGCCATCGACGCGCCCTGCAACGGCAACGGCTCGTGCGGCAAATGCCGCGTGAAGCTCGTCTCCGGCGACGTGACCGGCATGCAGACCGGCCACATCTCCGATGAGGATTACGCCGCCGGCTGGCGGCTCGGCTGCGCGACAAAGCCCGCGGGCGACATCACCGTTCTCGTCCCCGACATCGCCTCCGCCTACCAGAGCCGGATGAAGACGGCTGACCTCTCCTCCGGCGAGGAGATCGCGATCTTCAACCAGCTGCAGGAGGATGTGCAGGCTGCCGGCGTCGACTTCACGAACGACTTTGTGCAGGCCCTGGTCGAGCTGGACGAGCCGACGCTCGACGACACCATGCCCGACACCGAGCGCCTTTCGCGCTTCGCGCAGGCCGCATTCGACGGCTGCACGGAGGTCCGGCTCACCTACCATACCGTCAAAAAGCTCGCCAAGACGCTGCGGGACGCGAATTTCAAGGTCCTCGTCTCCGGCACGCTGACAGACGGCGTGCTGACCGTGATGGACGTTTCGGAAAAGCCCGACGCGCCGCTCTACGGCTGCGCCATCGACATCGGCACCACGACCGTCACCGGCGTTCTCATGGACCTTGCCACCGGCACGCTCACGGCCAAGGCCTCGGCCGGCAACGGCCAGATCCGCTACGGCGCGGACGTCATCAACCGCATCGTCGAGCAGTCGAAGCCCGGCGGCGTCAAGCGCCTGCAGGACGCGATCCTCAAAGAGACGCTTCTGCCGCTGGTCGCGGCAATGTGCAAATCGGCGGGCGTCCCCGTCTCGCGCATTTTCCGCGTCTGCATCGCCTCCAACACCACGATGAACCATCTGCTCCTCGGCGTCGACGCGAACCCTGTGCGCATGGAGCCCTATATCCCGACGTTTTTCCAGTGGCGCGGCATGACCGCCAAGGACCTCGGCTTCCCCGCGAACCCCGACGCCGAGATCCTGCTTGCCCCGAACATCGGCTCGTATGTCGGCGGCGATATCACCGCGGGCGCGTTCACGAGCCTCATCTGGGACAAGGATGAATTCTCGCTCTTCATCGACCTCGGCACCAACGGCGAGCTGGTCTTCGGCAACCGCGACTTTATGATGTCCTGCGCCTGCTCGGCCGGTCCCGCCTTTGAGGGCGGCGACATCTCCTGCGGCATGCGCGCGACTGACGGTGCGGTCGAATCCGTCAAGATCGACCGCGATACCATGGAGCCCACGCTCGGCATCGTCGGCCCGGACGGACAGAAGCCCGTCGGCATCTGCGGCTCCGGCATTATCGACGTCATCGCTGAGCTCTACCGCACGTCGATCATCTCCTCCAAGGGTCAGTTCGTGCGCGAGGGCAAGCGCGTCGCGCACGACGAGCACGGCATGGGCCGCTATATCCTCGCCACCGCCGCGGAATCCGAGACGGGCCGCGAGATCTCCATCACCGAGGTCGACATCGATTCGTTCATCCGCGCCAAGGCCGCCATTTTCTCGGCCATCAACATCATGCTCTCCAGCCTCGATATGGACGTGACGGTCCTGTCGCACGTCTACGTCGCGGGCGGCATCGGCTCGGGCATCAACATGGAAAACGCCGTGCGCATCGGCATGCTGCCGGATATCGACCGGGAGCTGTTCGAATATCTCGGCAACACGTCCCTCTCCGGCGCCTACGCCATGGCGCGGTCGGACTGTGCCGTGGACAAGGTCGACGAGCTGGCCTCCAACATGACCTATCTTGAGCTTTCCACCAATCCGCGGTATATGGACGAGTTCGTCGCGGCCTGTTTCCTGCCGCACACCAACCGGGAGCTGTTCCCGTCGAGCATTCAGGAGTAATCAGTTTATGCAGGTACAAAACAACAAGGAAGAAGTCCCCTTTGCCCACTATGAGGAGAAATTCGCCGCGCTCGACCCGGCTGAGGCGTCGAAGCGCTGCGGCGTGCCGTTTGCGGACGGCCGGTTCACCGTGACGCTGCTCGGCACGAACTATGAGATCCGCTGGCCGGAATATGCCATTTCCTCGGATACGGAGGGCGCGTTCGCGCTGAAAAACCTCCCCTGCCAGACGTTTTTGCTGCGCTTTCTGCTCGAAGGCCGCGCGGCGGAGCCGTCCGGCAGCTACAAGACCTTCCGCGAGATGCCGTGGGGCGAAATGTACATCGGCCCGTACACCGGCCGGGTCCTGACGCGGGCGGCGTTCACGTTCGGTACGCGAGTGGAGAAATTCCGCGCGGCCTGCGAAGCCATGGGCGCGCTAGCGATCGGCCACGGGGACGCGGGCTTCCAGTTCGATTTCCTCGGCGGCTACCGGATGCAGATCATGGTCTACGCCGGGGACGACGAGTTCCCGCCCAGCAGCCAGGTTTTGTACTCGGACAATTTTGAGACCGGCTTCGCCGCCGAAGACCGCGTCGTCGCCGGGGATATCCTCATCTCGGCGATCAAGGCAAATCTATAAGCATTCCGGAGCGCGCCGGCCGGTGCGCCCCGGCTCTATAAACAACAAACAGGGAGAATCACCATGGAATTCAAATACCGCGGCCTGCGGGCCAGACTCGAGCATGTGGACGTTACGGACGAGGAGGTCACCCGACAGCTGGTGCGCCTGCAGCAGCAGAGCCAGCGGCGCACCCCCGTCTTTGACCGCCCGTCGCAGAATGGCGACGAGCTGGTCCTCGATTACGCCGGCTTCGCGGACGGCCAGCAGTTTGCCGGCGGCACGGCCGAAAAGCAGACGCTGGTCCTCGGCAGCGGCACGTTCATCCCCGGCTTTGAAGAGCAGCTCGTCGGCAAGAACCCCGGCGACGACGTGACGGTCCACGTGACCTTCCCGGCCCAGTATCACGCGCCGGAGCTGGCGGGCAAGGACGCGGAATTCCGCTGCCACATCCACGAGATCCGCACCGTTGCGCCCTACGCGCTGGATGATACCTTCGCCAAGGAAGTCGGCGAGTGTGAGACCATGGACGAGATGCGGCAGAAGATGCGCACGAGTCTGGAGGACTACTACGCCGAGCGCGCGGAGATGGAGCTGCGGGAGCGGCTGCTGCACCAGGCCGCGGCGAGCATGGACTTCACGCCCGATCCCGCCGAGATCAGCAAGGCCGTCGAGGAGCAGCTCGACACCATGTCTGCCCAGCTGGCGCAGAAGAATCTGACGCTGGAGGATTACTGCAAGTTCACGAACTCGACGCTCGAGCAGATGCGCGAGGACGCCCGCCCCGGCGCGGAGCAGGCCGTACGCATCAAGGCGCTCGTGCGTAAGGTCGCGCAGCTGGAGGATCTGCACGCGGCCGAGGAGGATGTGGCGCAGGCGCTCAGCGAGATCTGCCGCGCCAACCACATGACCATGGAGGAGCTGCAGCCTTACTACGACGACGCCTTTGCCGCCGCCGTGGAATACAGCATCCTGCTGGCCAAGGTCACAAAGCTCATCCGCACCAGCGCCGTTCTGGAAGACTGACCCCGTCCCAAGGCTCCCCTTTCAGGGGCCGATTCCCCCTATCAGGGGGAAATGTCCCGAAGGGACAAAAGGGGTAGGGATGCTGGCTCGGCGAAGCCGAGACTGAAAGGTTGCTGCAAATTATGACTTACGATTTAAACATTACCTTTGATGACAATT
>JABLTN010126272.1_pt1 | contig 25413 bp, 24 predicted proteins | sample 7160141 | NCBI WGS metagenome assembly JABLTN01 (sample SAMN14651226, study PRJNA627086) | human gut metagenome | isolation source: feces | host: Homo sapiens | reverse complement strand
TGTTTTCATTATTATTAACCTCGTTTCTTAGAAGCGATAGAGCTATTTCAACCGCATTATAACATAGTAAAGTCATTATGAATCATTATATTTCTATTGCATTGTCAACTTCTGGGAATGGATTTTTAGAATCGATATAATCATAGAACAGTTTACCGGAGAAATGATCGATTTCATGTTGTAAAACAATAGCTAAATATCCTCTAGCGCGAATGACAATATTTTGATTTGTAATTAAATCATACGCTTCCACAGTTACTCTCGCATTTCTTACAACATAACCTTCATGGCTTTCTTTTACTGATAAACAACCTTCACCACCGCTTAAGTATGCTTTCTGAACACTTCTAGACACTATTTTTGGATTTGCCAGCATGAATTCATACACTACTTCGTTATTATTTTTATCTATTGTATGTAAAACAATAGCTGTTAATTGCTTTTTTACACCAACTTGAATGGCACTGATACCAACAGAGGGTGTTAAATTCATCTTTTCTGCTTTTTCTTCATCAATAGAATCCTGAACATATTGATACATTTCACGTAATAACTGTTCATCTTCTTTAGATAAGGGCAAAGAAACAGGAAGAGATTTTTCACGAATTAAAGGATTGTTATCCTTTATGATAGTTTCATTATTGATAATCATATTAATTACTTACCTCGAAGTTATTCTATTGTATATTTCTTTCGATTGTAAATACTTTTTTTTAATGTTAGCGTATACATTTAAAAATTTTTTTATTTTTTGTGCCGAGGAGGAAAAATGCTTAAGAATAATCTAGTATGTGTTAGAATATTTTGTATATGAGTTTAAATCAAAGTGATAAAAAAAGACGTCTTAAAATTTGGATGCCAAAAGGCACAGATAGAGCAATTAATATATCAATTTTAGTGTTAGCAGTTGTGGGATTATTAATGATTTCAAGTGCTTCAATGGGTATTGCTATTGACAGTGACCATGTAAACAATCCGTTGTATTTACCAATGACAGTATTTAAACAGGTTGTTTTCTTGTGTGCTGGTTATATTTCTATGACGTATCTTGCACGTAAATTTACGTTTTCCTTTTTTACAAGTTCCTGGTTTTCTACCTGGGTATTGATTATAGCAGGAGCTTTATTCTTCTGCATATTCTTTACTGCAGGTGGTGGATCTAAAGCTTGGATTCGTATTCCTTTACCGGGTGTAGAAATGTCAATTCAGCCAGCAGAGTTTGCTAAGATTATGGCAATATTAATTGTTGCGGCTTATCTTGGGGATGTGACAAAAATGTTCAATAATCCTAATGATATATGGAAAAGACCATTAATTCTAATAATGACATATGTTTTAATTGTTTTAATTTTGCAGAAGGATTTTGGTTCGGCAGCTGTTATTGCGACTATTTCAGGTATTTGCGTATTAATACCAAGTCATCCACAATTAAAAAAATGTCAAAAAGTAATATGTATTTTATTTTTAGGGTTAGCTGTTTTAGGTTTATATTTACTTTCTCCTTATGGAACAGCATTGATCAAGCATTTGCCATTACAGCCTTATCAGATTAATAGAATTTTATCAGCGGTTAACCCGTTTATTGATCAATATAATACAGGTTATCAGTTAGTAAATGGACTTGTATCATTTGCAACAGGTGGCTGGTTTGGTTTAGGTTATGGTAACTCTGTACGTAAATATACAAGATTTCCAGCTGCAAATACTGACTCTATCTTAGCTATTGTTGTAGAAGAACTTGGTATATTTGGTTTCTTGCTTATTTTTGTACCTTATATGATTATTATCGTGCGTTTATTCTTATATGCATTTAAAATGAAAAGTGAAAAGGGCAAGATTATCTTAATTGGGGTTGCGATGTATATTGCAATCCATACATTATTAAATGTAGGTGGGGTTACAGGTTTAATTCCTTTAACAGGTGTACCATTACTAATGATTTCTTCAGGTGGTAGCTCTACGTTATCGGTAATGTGTGCTGTTGGTATAGCTCAAGCTGTTATTATGCGATTTAATAAAGGAGAGATAAAATGAGAATTATTGCGGGTGAATTTTCTTCAAGAAAAATTAAAACATTAAAAGGAACAGCAACGAGACCTACTTTGGATAAAGTACGCGAAGCAGTATTTTCTTCTCTTGGTGGCTTTTTTGACGGTGGTAAAATGCTTGATTTATATGCTGGTAGTGGTGCGGTAGGAATCGAAGCACTAAGTAGAGGGATGAGTTTTGCTTATTTTGTAGATAAGAATTATGAAGCTATTCGTATTATTAAAGAGAATATTACTGCTTTAAATCTTGAAGACAAGACAAAAGTATTATCAATGCTTGATACAAATGCTTTACATTACTTCACAGAAAATCATATAAAATTTGATTTGGTTTATTTAGATCCACCATATGCTTTACAGCAAAATGAAAAGATTATTGGTATTTTAGATGAAAAGGGACTATTAACTAGTTCGGCAAGAATTGTTGTTGAATGTTTAAAAGAAGATACTTATGCGGATAAAATTGGTGATGTAGAAAAATATAAAGAAGCAATTTATGGTATTTCTAAAATTGTATATTATAGAAAGGTAAACGAATAAATGAAGGCATGTTATCCAGGAACGTTTGATCCTATTACAATTGGACATTTAGATATTATTGAACGAGCTGCAAAGAAATTTGATGAACTGGATGTTCTAATTATGAAAAATCCAAGAAAGAATTCATCATTTACAGAAGAAGAAAGAAAAGAACTCATTGAAAAGAGTATTTCTTCTTTACCTTGTAAAGATAAGATTCATGTTTTAATTGGTAATGGTTTAACCGTTGACTTTGCAAAAAAAATCAATGCAGGGGTAATTATCAGAGGTATTAGAGCGGTATCTGATTATGAATATGAACTACAACAAGCTACAGCAAACCAGATGCTAAATGAAGATATTGAGACATTGTTCTTTATTGCTCGACCAAAATATTCCTTCTTAAGCTCATCAGTAGTGAAAGAAATAGCTTTAAATGGTGGCGATATCAGAGAATTTGTTCCATTAGAAGTAGTAGAAACAGTAGAAAAGAAACTAAGAAATATCTAAGAAAATTCAGTTTATAAAAGACTGGATTTTTTTACATATTTTAGCACACTGATGTTGACAGTGCTAAAAGGGTGGGCTATACTATTAGCAGTCAAAGGAAAGGAATGCTAAAAGGTGAAAGTATGCTAACACCAAGAAGGATTGAAATATTTAAAGCGATTGTCGATGAGTATATTCGTACAGCTGAACCTGTCGGATCCAAAACACTTCAACAAAAATATAAACTTCCTTATTCAAGTGCGACAATTCGTAATGATATGCAAATTCTTGAAGAAATGGGATATCTTGAGAAAACGCATACTTCAAGTGGCAGAATTCCAAGTACCCTTGGCTATAAATTCTATTGTGAGAATTTATTAAGCAACTCTGCATTAGATAAACGTATGGAAGTAGCAATTCGTGATGCATTTGAAACTTCTTCCTTGAATATTGAAGATGCAGTTCATGTGAGTTGCAGAATTATGTCAGAAATGACAAATTTAACAACTGGTGCAATTGGTCCTGATTCCAGTTTACAAAAACTTGCACATATAAAACTTCTTCCACTTGATGAAAGACATGCAGTATGTGTATTTGTAACAGATACTGGTCATACGGAAACAAAAAACTTCCAATTTGATGAAGATGTATCATTAAAGGATATTGAAAACTGTACTGATATTATTAATTCTAAATTAAGAGGTGTACCAATTGATGAACTTGCTGAAAAAATGAATGAGATTAAACCAATGTTTGCAACACTTGTTCAACAGCACGATGTATTATTTACAGCCTTTGTTCAAGCATTTATTCGCTTTGCAAGTGAAAATATATATTTCAGTGGCAAAGATAAAATGCTTTATCAGCCTGAGTTTGAGGATATTGATAAGCTGAAGAGTTTAATGAATATGCTTAATGATTCTACGGTATGGCGTTCGGTTCATGAAAATGAAAATGCGATTGCAATACGAACAAATAAAGGTGCTGAACTTACATGGTTCAATGATGTGGCTGTAGTAAAGAGCACATTTAAAGTAAATGACAACGAGAGTGGACAGCTAATGGTTGTAGGGCCATCAAGAATGAATTATGACAAGATAGTTTCTATGATTGAATATGCTGCTCAGATGATAGAAAAGATGTATAGAAGAAAAGACGGTGATGATAAAAATGAGTGAAGAAATGAAGAAAAATGAAGCGGTGAAGGAAACCACCGTCAACGAAGAAGCAAAAGAAGAAATCAAAGAAGAAAGTAAAGATGAGAAAAAAGTAGAACCTCAAGAAGAAGATGAAGTTACTAAATTAAACAAACAAATTGAAACTTTGCAATCTGAAAATGATGAACTTCAAAACAAAGTAGCTGGTTTAAAAAATGCTTATGCAAAAGCATATGCGGATACAGAAAATATGAAGAAGCGTTTAAATAACGACTTTGAAATGAGAAACAAGTATCGTGCACAGGATTTTGCAAAAGAGATATTACCGGTACTCGACAATTGCGAACGGGCATTAGCAACTGACAGTACAGATGAAAAATATCGTAAAGCATTTGAAATGGTACATAAGCAATTAGTTAAAGCTTTAGAAAAAGAAGGTGTTGTTGAAATTGATTGTTTAAATAAACCATTTGATCCAAACTTTCATCAGGCAATGATGAGTGAACACATTGAAGGTGTTGAACCGGGTACTGTTACAACAGTATTACAAAAAGGATACATTTTAAAAGACAGACTGCTAAGAGCAGCCATGGTTAAAGTAAGTGAATAACTAGGAGGATAAGAATATGGGAAAAATTATAGGTATTGACTTAGGTACTACAAATAGTTGTGTTGCTGTAATGGAAGGCAAAGAAGTTAAAGTTATTGCTAACCCAGAAGGCAACCGTACAACTCCATCTGTTGTTGCATATAAAAATGGTGAACGTATTGTAGGTGATGCTGCAAAACGTCAAATGGTAACAAACAAAGATACTGTTTATTCTATTAAACGTTTAATGGGTACAAATGAAAAAGTAACTCTTGATGGTAAATCTTATACACCACAAGAAATCTCTGCAATGATTCTTTCATACTTAAAGAGCTATGCAGAAGGTTACTTAGGAGAACCTGTTACAGAAGCTGTTATTACAGTTCCTGCATATTTCAATGACGCTCAACGTCAAGCAACAAAAGATGCTGGTAAGATTGCTGGATTAGAAGTTAAACGTATTATTAACGAACCAACGGCCAGTGCATTAGCATTTGGTGTTGATAAAGATACAAGCAAAGAACAAAAAGTTCTTGTATATGACTTAGGTGGTGGTACATTCGATGTATCTATTCTAGATATTGCAGATGGAACATTTGAAGTATTAAGTACTGCTGGTGATACACATCTAGGTGGCGATGATTTTGATAACGTAATCATTGACTGGTTAAATGATAACTTCAAGAAAGAACATGGCGTTGATTTGAAAAATGACCGTATGATTCTTCAACGTTTAAAGGACGCTGCTGAAAAAGCTAAGAAAGATTTATCAGGAATGGTAGAAACAGAAATTTCACTTCCATTCATTTGCCCAGATCCAAATGGTGCTGGTGCATTGAACCTTGAAACTAAATTAACAAGAGCTGAGTTCGACAAGATGACTAAGTTCTTAGTTGATAAGACAATGGGTCCTGTAAGACAAGCATTAAGCGATGCTAAATTAAGTGCTCGTGATATTGACCACGTATTATTAGTTGGTGGTAGCACACGTATTCCAGCTGTTCAAGAAGCAGTTAAGAGAGAATTAGGTCAAGAGCCAAATAAAGGTATCAACCCTGATGAATGTGTAGCTGTAGGTGCAGCTATTCAAGGTGCTGTTATTAATGGTGATGCTGCAGGTGCTGGTGCAGATGTATTGTTACTAGACGTTACACCTTTAAGTTTAGGTATTGAAACATTAGGTGGTGTTATGACTGTATTAATTCCACGTAATACAACAATTCCAACAAGCAAGTCACAAGTATTCTCTACTGCTGCAGATAACCAGCCAGCAGTTGATATCCACGTACTACAAGGTGAAAGACCAATGGCTAATGATAACAAGACATTAGGAACATTCGTTCTTGATGGTATCGCTCCAGCAAGACGTGGTGTACCACAAATCGAAGTTACATTTGATATTGACGTTAACGGTATTGTTAGTGTAAGTGCTATAGATAAGGGTACAAACAAGAAACAATCTATTACAATCAAGAACTCTTCCGGTTTAAGTGAAGAAGAAATTGATCGTATGGTTAAGGAAGCTGAAGATCACAAAGCTGAAGATGACAAACGTAAAGAAGATATTGAGACAAAGAACAAGGCTTTAGCTTATATCAACCAGATTGATGAAACATTGAAAGCTGATAACGCTAATGTTTCTGCTGAACAAAAGGCTGAAGTACAAAAATTACGTGATGAACTTCAAAAGGCTATTGATGATAACGATATGTCTACATTAAAGACAAAGTTAGATGCATTAGAACAAGCAGCTAATGCAATGGCAGAGCACATGTATCAACAGCAATCAGCCAACCCAACTGATATGGGCTCTAATACAGCTAATGGCTCTACAGGGGACGACAATGTTGTCGACGCTGACTTCAAAGAAACAAAGTAAACAAACCGTCAGAAAATTCCTGGGAGTAATCCTGGGAATTTGTCTTATGACGGTATCAGGATGTTCTTCAAAAAAAGAACCTGAAACAACTACTCACGCACCTGAATCTACACCAGTAATACAACCGGATCCATCAAATAAAGATGATTCAAATTTCAAGATGTATTATGATACAAAAATTGAAATGAACAATGATGCAAATATTTATGATGAAGATCATAATGTTGCAGGTAAAGCTGCAAAAGGAACGTATTTTGATGTAACTGAAGGTACAGGTAGTTTATTAGCGATTAAAGATACAAATTATTATGTTGATGGTAATGATGTTACAGCATCTAATCGGTGGTTTAGAAATACAAATCATTTAGTTAGTTTTAATGAAGAATTAACGACAAATGATACTTATAGTTTATTAGATGAAAAAGGTAATGTAGTTATTACATTTAATCATTCTGATAAATATAGTGTATATGTTAAGCCGGCAGAAGATGATAAACGCTATGGTGTCTTGTTTTCAAATGCGATTTATTATATTTCAACTGCTGAAGTTAGCGAAATTAATGAAATTGCAGGTGAAACAAGAGAATTATCTACTTCCATTCCTGTTCTTATGTATCATTTCTTCTATAGTGAAGCAAGTGGTGAAACAAGAGCGGATGGTAACTATGTAGAAGTAAATGAACTTGATGAACATCTAAATTATCTTGTTAGTCACAATTTTACTGCTCTAACAATGCGTGAAGTTTATTATTTTATGACAGGTCGAGCAAATGTTCCTGCGCATTCTCTAGCGATTACGATTGATGATGGTGATCCAAGTGTTCATGAATATGCTTTCCCAGTATTTCAAAAATATGGTCTTAATGCCACATTATTCTTGATATGTGGTTGGGAAGATCCGACATTATCCTATGATTTCTGGGAGATGCGAGAAGATGGTTTGGAATTACAGTCACATGGATTCTTGACGCATCAAGGTGGTTGCTCAGGAATGGGACATGGTGGAAGATTACTTTGTATGGACCATGATGAAGGTGTAGAAGATACAAGAATGTCATTAGATTATGTCGATGGTGGATTTGTATATTGTTATCCTTTTGGTGATGTAAATGATTCAGCAAAAGCGATATTAAAAGATGCAGGTGTAAAAATGGCTTTTACAACCGCTAACGGGTGGATAACACCTGGAATGGATTTATTTGAACTACCACGTGTTAGAATACATGGTGGTAATTCACTTGATGTATTTGCAAGTGCAATTCAATAGGAGGTAGCCTATGGCAGATAAACGAGATTATTATGAAGTGCTTGGCGTTTCAAAAGACGCAAGCCAAGATGAAATAAAAAAAGCATACAGGTCATTGGCGAAGAAATATCATCCAGATGTGAATAAAGCCAGTGATGCGGCAGAAAAATTCAAAGAAGTAAATGAAGCATATGAAGTATTAAGTGATCCTCAAAAACGTTCTACATATGACCAGTTTGGTTTTGCGGGAATGGATGGTTCACAAGGAGGTTTCAGTGGCTTCTCTTCTGGTGGATTTGATGATTTAAATGATATCTTCTCGTCATTCTTTGGTGGAGGAATGGGTGGCGGCATGGGAGGATTTAGTTCTTCCTCAAGCCGCAAGTCAAATTCTCCTCAACGAGGTAATGACCGTTTGATGAGAGTTGATATCAGTTTTATGGATGCTTGTTTTGGTAAAACGGAAACATTCGATATTAATGTTGAAGAAACTTGTTCACACTGTAATGGTAATGGTGCAAACAGTCCTAGTGACATTGAAACATGTTCTACGTGTCATGGTAGTGGAACAGTTATAACGCAACAAAGAACAGCATTTGGTGTATTCCAAAGTCAAGGGGTATGTCCTGACTGTAGAGGTACAGGTAAAAAGATTCGTAAAGTATGTCCAGTATGTGGCGGAAAAGGATACGAAAGAAAGAAAACTACTGTGGAAGTTAAGATTCCAGCAGGAATTGATTCTGGTCAAAGATTAAGAGTTCCTGGAAAAGGAGAAAGAGGTGCAAATGGCGGTCCTAATGGTGACTTATATTTACAAATCAATGTTCTTCCAGATGAACGTTTTGAAAGACAAGGAAAAGATATCTTAATTACTATTCCTGTTACTGCAGTAGATGCTACTATTGGTACAACAATAGATGTTCCTACAATTCATGGTGAAGTATCTATGAAGATACCTGCAGGAACACAAGATGGAACAATTTTAAAGTTAAGAGGAAAAGGTGTTGTTGATATGCGTGGCGGTTTGCAAGGTGATGAACTATGTACAATTGAAATCACAATTGACAAAAAGCTTACAGCACGTGAAAAAGAATTATATGCAGAACTTCAAGAGCTGCAAAATTCAAATGGAAAAGGCAGCTTTTGGAGCAAAATGAAAAAACGTTTTAATTAAATTTTATGATTACCTTTGTTAGGAGGTGACAAGTATGGATATTGAAAAAATGACAGAGGCTTTACAGGCAATTATTATGTCTGCATTTACAAAAGCTCAAGAAAATCATAACAGCGAATTATGTATTGAACATATTATTGCCAGCATGCTTGAAGATAATGGTCTAGATGGGATTTGGAGTCGTTTGGGCATTGATAAAGAAGATGCCTTGAAGTTTACTGAAAACTATATTCGTCGGTTACCATCATCCAGTTCTTCATCACAACCTAATATTTCTCGTTTCGTTGCGGATGCTTACAGTAAAGCATTAGATGAAATGAAGAAACAAAATGATACTTATATGTCTTCTGGTACATACTTAACAGGTATGTTTGAGACAGGTTCAAGTTTTGTAAAAGATTTCTTGAATCGTTATAACATTAAAGCAAGTGATGTATTAAAAGCAGAACTTGATAGAAGAAATGGCATGTCTATGAATGACAAGGGTGGCGAAGCTCAACTTGATGCACTTAAGAAGTTTGGCCATGACTTAGTACAGGATGTAAAAGATGGAAAGATTGATCCTGTTATTGGCAGAGATGAAGAAATCCGTCGTGTTATAGAAATACTATCTCGTAAAACAAAGAATAACCCAGTTTTGATTGGTGAACCTGGTGTTGGTAAAACAGCTATCGTAGAAGGTTTAGCTTGGCGTATTTATAAAGGGGATGTACCTCTAGGATTAAAAGATAAGCGTCTTGTAGAACTTGATATGGGTGCTTTAATTGCTGGTGCTAAATACAGAGGTGAATTTGAAGAGAGATTAAAGGGCGTCTTAAATGAAGTTAAGAAGGCGGATGGAAATATTATTCTCTTTATTGATGAAATTCATAATCTTGTAGGCGCTGGTAAAACAGAAGGTTCAATGGATGCGGCTAATCTTTTAAAACCAATGCTCGCTCGTGGTGAATTAAAGTGTATTGGTGCAACTACTTTTGATGAATATCGTAAGTATATTGAAAAAGATAGAGCTCTTGAACGTAGATTCCAGAAGATTATGGTATCTGAACCTACAGTTGAAGATACTATTTCTATTCTTCGTGGTCTGAAAGATCGTTTTGAAAGTCATCATGGTGTAGAAATCAAGGATGAAGCTATTGTTGCAGCAGCAGTATTAAGTAATCGTTATATTACTGATAGATTTTTGCCAGATAAAGCAATTGACTTAATTGATGAAGCTTGTGCATGTATCCGTGTAGAAATGGATTCTATGCCTTCTGATCTTGATGAACTTAACCGTAAGATTATGACGCTTCAAATTGAAGAAACTTCACTTCATGATGAAGATGATCCTAAGACTGTAGAAAGAAAGAATGATATTGATAAAGAACTTGCCAATTTGAAAGAAGAAAAAGAAATTAAATTCTCAAAGTGGCAAAAAGAAAAGGCAGAACTAGACGCTGTTAAATCCTATAAGGAACAACTTGAAACAGCTAAACTGCAATTAACACAAGCTCAAAGTGATATCGACTATGAAAAAGCTGCGAAATTGAAATATGAAACAATTCCTCAACTTGAAAAGAAGATTCAAGATGCTTCTACAATTGAACAGCAAGATACAATGATTCAACAAGTTGTTGATGAAGAGATGATTGCGAAGATTGTTTCAAGATGGACTCATATTGAAGTGAGCAGATTAATGAGCAGTGAAAGACAGAAGTTATTACACCTTGAAGATGCTTTAAGAAAGAGAGTCATCGGTCAAGATGAAGCATTAAAGCTTGTTTCTGATGCAATAATGCGTTCTAAAGCTCAGATTCAGGATGAAAATAGACCACTTGGTTCCTTCTTGTTCTTAGGCCCTACAGGTGTTGGTAAAACAGAAGTTGCTAAAGCTTTAGCTGAACAGTTATTTGATGATGAAAATAAGATTGTTCGTATTGATATGTCTGAATATATGGAGAAGTTCTCAGATTCTAGACAAATTGGTGCTCCTCCAGGATATGTTGGATACGATGAAGGTGGACAGCTAACAGAAGCTGTTCGTCGTAATCCATATTCAATTGTCTTGCTTGATGAAGTTGAAAAAGCTCATCCAGATGTATTTAATATCTTGTTACAAATTCTTGATGATGGTCGTATTACTGATTCCAAAGGTGTTACAGTAGACTTCAAGAATACAATTATTATCATGACAAGTAACTTAGGTTCTCAATATGCCTTTGATACAGATAAAGTGGCTCGTGAAGAGCATTATCGTGAAGAAGTACGTAACTTCTTTAAACCAGAATTTGTAAACCGTATTGATGAAGTAATTATCTTCAACCCATTAAATGAAAATGTGATGAAGAAGATTGCTGACAAGTTCTTAAGTCAACTTGCTAAACGTCTAAATGAAAAAGACATCAAGCTTGAAATTACGGATAAAGCTAAAGAGAGAATTATTTCTTTAGGTACTGACGAAGCATTTGGTGCTAGACCAATGAAACGTCATATCCAGAGAACTATCGAAACAATGGTTGCTAGAAAGATTATTGAAGAACCAGAACTTCAAAATAAGACAATCGTTGTGGATGCTGATGATCATGACTATGTAATAACAGTCAAATAAAAAAAGATGATAATATAGACTCATTAGGTTAGATCCTATTGAGTCTATATTTTTTAAGAGGCTGTCTTTCTTCAACTTGATAGAAATAAGGTTTTGTCATATTATCATAGAAATGGAATGAGGTATTTTAAATGAATGAAGCTAGTAATATAGTAATTATATTGATATTTGGTGGTTTAGGAACTTGGCTGTTAACAGGTTATTTAAAGACAAAGAAACAAATTACAATTAAAGATAAATCATGGAACTTCTCACGTATTATCTTTGCTGTAGCAGGAGTTATGTCAATTGTAACAATTATTTTTTGCCAAACGGTATTAGATTTTATTCGCTTATTTGCAACAGAATTTTGTATTATCATGTTTTTATTACAAAGAGATGGTATTGGTGAAGAAGGTGTTGTCAGCTTAGGACAATTCTTCAGCTATAAAGATGTAAAAGCATATGATGTTCATGAAGCAGGTAAAAAGACAAACTGTTTATTCATGGTAGAAGAAAAGGGTGCAAAGAAAACTTCTGAATATACATTGGAACTTTCTTTTGCTGCAAAAGATACAGAAACAATTAAAACACTACTAAAAAATAAAATAGGTAAAAAATATAGAAGAATGAAACGCTGAGGCAATGCCCAAAGCGTTTTTGTTTAATGGTATAATTACACTACAGAAATTATTTGGAGGATATATGAAAAACGTACTTGTTGTAATAGACATGCAAAATGATTTTATTGATGGCTCATTAGGAACAAAAGAAGCTTGTAAAACAGTAGATCCAGTTATCCGTTTAATAGAAACAAGCGATGATACAGTTTTTGCAACATTAGATACACATGAATTAGATTATCTTTCTACTTTGGAAGGTAAAAAATTACCAGTAGAACATTGTATTAAAGATACAGAAGGCTGGAAGATTAAAACTGAAATTTTAGATGCACTAAATAAAAAGAATTGTACTTATATTGAAAAGCCTACATTTGGTAGTTTTGATTTAGTTGAAAAAGTAGCTGCTTTAAATCCAGACAAAATTACATTATGTGGTTTATGTACAGATATTTGTGTGATCAGCAATGCTTTATTATTAAGAGCTAAAATGCCAAACACAACGATTGAAGTCATTCGTGATGCTTGTGCTGGAACTACAGTTGAAAATCATGAAGCAGCTTTAACAGCAATGAAGAGTTGTCAAATTGATGTATTATAGGAGGTCTTATGACAAACATTAAAGTTGAACCTTATTTACCAGATGAAGATTATGATAATCCAGCAATGGTAACTGACTTCTATGAATTCAGTATGGCTAACTGCCTTTTCATGCATGGATATAAAGATACTGTCATGGTATTCAATATGTTCTATAGAGATAATCCAGATGATTTAGGATATGCTATCAGTTGTGGTCAAGATAAATTAGTTAAGTTTTTATTGAACTATCATTTTACAGATAGAGATCTTAAATATTTACTATATAAAGGAATGAGTGAAGAATTTTGTGAATATTTACGTACATATAAATGGAAAGGTAATTTATATGCTTTAAGAGAAGGTACAGTATGCTATCCACAAGTACCAATGGTTCGTATTGAATGTGATATGGTGGGGGCAATTCTTATTGAAACATATTTATTACAGACTATGAATTTCCATTCACTTATCGCAACTAAGGCCACAAAGATTTCTGGTTTAAGTACACATACACCTCGTTCTGTAATGGAATTTGGTACAAGAAGAGCACAAGGCGCAAGTGCTGGTAATGATGGTGCTTATGCAGCAATTCTAGGTGGTTGTATTGGAACAGCCAACTGTTTAGCAGAAATGAAGTTTGGACCAGATGTTCCTGCTGTTGGTACTGTAGCACACAGTTTTATTGAATTCTTCCCAACAGAAATGGATGCTTTTAGAGCATATGCTGAATCTTATCCAACACATGTGTCTTTATTACTTGATACATATAATATTTTTGAAAGTGGTTTACCAAATGTTATCAAACTTGATGATGAGTTAATCGCTAAATATCCAGATGATCCTAATAAACGTGTAAAAAGTGTACGTATTGACTCTGGTGATCTTGCAAGAGGCTCTAAGAAATTACGTAAAGCATTAGATGCTGCAGGTAAAAACTATATCAAGATTGTTGCAAGTAACTCCCTGGATGAGAATAAAATGGCAGATATGGAACGCTATGAAGGAGCTAGAATTGACTCTTATGGTGTAGGTGAAAAGCTAATCACCTCTGCTACAGATCCTGTATTTGGTGGTGTTTACAAGCTTGTGGCGGTTAAAAAAGAAGATGGAACATATGAACCTAAGATGAAGTGTTCTGATAGTGTATCTAAAGCGATTATTCCAGGCAAATTAATGGCTTGGAGAGTATTTGATTCAGAAGGTAAAGGTCAATGCGATATTATTTCTTTAGATAATGAAGAATTTAAAGATGGTGATATTGTTGATTTAATTAACCTTGATCCAGATGCTTTTGATCCAGTTGTCAAAGTAGAATGTACACATGTCGAAAAAATTTTAGTTCCTCATATTATTAATGGTGAACTTGTAATTGATTTACCGGATATTCGTGCGAAAAAAGACTATATCAAAGAACAGCTTGAAAATCGTGTATGGGAAAGTGAATTACGTCCACAAATGCCACATAAACATTATGTAGATTTAACTCCAGCAGTAGCTGACTGCAGAGAAGAAATGTATCGCAAGTTACATGGTGGAAGAATTAAATAATGAAAGTGCTGTTTTATGGAGGAGCGTTTAATCCTGTTACGAAAGCTCATGTTGAACTTGCTAATTATGTTCGCAAGAAACTAAGCTTTGATGCGGTTTTATTTGTTCCTACAAAAGATAAATATATTAAACATGATGAAGGAAAAGACTTTGTTTTTTCAGGTTTAAAACGTAAACAGTTATTAGATGATGTAGCAAAATCTAATGATTGGATGATTGTCAGTGACTATGAATTAAATCTTGAAGAACAACCTCGTACTTATACAACATTATGTCATTTTCGTGATGAAGGATATGAACTGAAACTTTTAATTGGAAGTGATTGGTTACCTAAGCTAAAGACAGGTTGGAAATTTGTTGAAGAAATTTCTAAAGAATTTGGCTTTATCTGTATGACAAGAAATCATGATGATATAGAAAAAATGATTGCTGAGGATGATTATCTATCTTCATTAAAAGATTATATTATTTGTGTTAATACGCCAGAAACTTATCAATATATTTCCTCATCAAAAATTAGAGCTTTATATTTAGATATTCTGGATAAAGAAGAAGAAATGAAAAAAATGTTACCAGAAGAAATAAATAATATTTTTATGACAGAAGTAAAAGGAGAAGTCCATGAATAATCATATGATTAAAATCGGTACAGTAGTACCTAGACTTAAAGTAGCAGATGTTAATTATAATGTTGAACAAATTAAAAAGACATTAAAAGATCATCAAGATACAAGTATTCTTGTATATCCTGAATTATGTATTACAGGATATACATGTGCTGATTTATTTGAACAATCTCTTTTACTTTCTAAAAGTGAACAAGCAGTTATAGATTTAGTAGAAGAATCTTTAAAGTATCCTCTTACAAGCATTGTCGTTGGGTTTCCTTTATATATAGATAATTCTTTATATAACGTTGCTGGTTTTATTTCTAATGGTAAATTACATGGTATTGTACCAAAGAGTTATATTCCTACATATAGTGAATTCTATGAAGATAGATGGTTTACATCAGGAAAAGATATTAAAAATAAAGTTATTTATTATGCTAACGAAGATGTACCTTTTGGCGTAGATTTATTATTTAAAGATAAAAAGTCACTAGCTGTTGTAGGTATAGAAATCTGTGAAGATTTATGGGTTCCTGATAAACCTAGTACACATGCTTCTTTAAGAGGTGCAAATATTATTTTGAATTTATCTGCTTCTGATGAATTAATTGGTAAAGAAGAATTTAGAAGAAATATGGTTATGCAGCAAAGTGCTGGATGTTATATTGCTTATGCATATGTATCAAGTGGTATGGATGAAAGCAGTACAGATTTAGTATTCTCTGGACATTCAATTATTTCTGATTGCGGTCAAATCATAAAAGAGAGTATTTTTGATAATGAAAATCATGTAGAAACTGCAGTTATCAATCTTGATAAGATTATTTATAACCGCATGCATCAAAATACTTTTGAAACTAGATTAAGTGACTACCGCTTTATTGATGTTAATATTCCTGCTGTAAATAATAAAAATAATATTTCTTCAAGTGAATTAGCTGAAATATTAAAGAAGGAACAAGTCTACGTTAATCGTTTTCCTTTTGTACCAAGTAATGAATCGGAAAGAGAAAATAGATGTAAAAGAATATTACAAATACAAGCTAATGGTCTAGCCACAAGAGTTAAAGCTACAGGTATTAAAACATTAGTTATTGGTATCAGTGGCGGTTTAGACAGCACTTTAGCACTTCTTGTGTGTCACGAAGCGAAGAAGATTGTGCCTGATATTCGGGTTATTGGCTATACTCTTCCTAATAAAGGAAATACAACTAGTTTAACTTATAATAATGCTTTAAAACTCATGAAAACATTAGACGTAGAAGCTAGAGAAGTCGCCATTGAAAAGGGTGTAGAAAGTCACTTAATTGATATCGGTCATGGTGGTAAATATAGAGGTGAAGGCGATACAACTTATGAAAATGCCCAAGCTAGAATGCGTACATATATTCTTATGGATGCGGCTAACTATGAAAATGGACTTGTTGTAGGAACAGGTGATTTAAGTGAGTTAGCATTAGGCTGGTGCACATATAATGGTGACCATATGTCCATGTATGGAGTAAACACTTCGGTACCTAAGACATTAGTACAATATATTTGTTCTACCTATGCCAATACAAGCAATAATGAAGATTTAAAAGAAGTATTATTATCAATTGTAAATACACCAATTTCTCCAGAGTTAACACCTAATAAAGAAGGTCAAATTGCTCAAAAGACAGAAGAAAAAATTGGTAAATATGATTTAAATGATTTCTTCTTATATTATGTATTACGTTATGGTATGGATCCAGAACAAATTATTGCCTATGCTTTAACAGCATATTCTGAATTATCTATAGATACAGTTAAAGATGCTTTAACTCGTTTCTACAGCCGTTTCTTTACACAACAGTTTAAACGCAGCTGCTTGCCTGATGGACCAAAGGTAGGTTCTGTAACACTAAGCCCTAGAGGGGATTGGAGAATGCCAAGTGATGCAAGTAGAAACTTATGGCTCAAGAAAGTGAGAAATGCTGAATGAAGCGTTTAATTATCTGGGATTTTAATGGAACAATTATTGATGATACAGCTACTTGTTTATCAATAGAAAATAAGATGTTAAAAGACAGGGGAATGAAATACGGTTATACTGTAGAAGACTATCGTAATTTATTCTGTTTTCCAATTATCAATTATTATAAAAAACTTGGTTATACTTTTGAAAATGAATCTTATCAAGAAATTTCTAATGAATTTCATCGTGATTATGCAGCGTTATTCAATGATATTCCTTTAATGGATGGCTTTTTAGACAAGATTCATGAATCAATGGATAAAGGCTATGACAATGTTATTTTCTCTGCTACAGAACAAAATCTTTTAAATAAACAGGTAAAAGATTTAGGAATCAATCAATATTTTAAAGCTTTAATTGGTATTGATGATAATATGGCTTTTTCTAAAATAGAACATGCCAAAAGATGGATGGAAGAAAATAATATCAACCCTGATGAGTGCTTCTACATTGGCGATACACTTCATGATTTAGAAACAGTTAAAGCTTTAAAAATTAAAGAATATGCATTAGTTGCCTGTGGTCATCAATCTTTTGAAGTATTAGAAAAAGAGGATCATGATCATGTCGTTCCTACACTAAAGGAAGTTAACTTATGAAAAAATGTTATTATGCAAAAAAATGTGGTGGATGTGCTTATATCCATGAAGAATATGAAAATCAATTAATTGAAAAACAAAAAAGTGTGCAAGCACTTTTTCCTCGTACAAAGGTAAGTCCTATTGTAGGTATGGATAATCCATATCATTATCGTCATAAAGTATATGCTACATTTGGCTATAAAGAAGATGGTTTAGTACATGCGGGAATGTATGAAGAAAACAGTCATAACTTAATCTTTGCAAAAGATTGTTTAATTCAACATAATATTGCTAATCATATTATTCAAACAATGTGTGATATCACAAATAAACTACATATTGAACCATATAATGAAGATACACAATATGGTGTTTTAAGACACGCTTATGTAAGAGTATCTCATGCAACAAATAAAGCTCTTGTGGTTATTGTTATCGGCAGTAAAGAATTACCTGGTTCAAAGACATTTGTTAAAGAATTATTAGAAAAAGAACCTCGTATTTCTTCTATTGTTTTAAATTACAATCGTAAAGATACTTCTCTAATTTTAGGGGATACAGATAAAGTTCTTTATGGTCCAGGATATATTACAGATACAATACATGATATTGAATTTAGAATTTCTCCTAAATCCTTCTATCAGATAAATCCTGTACAAACAGAAAAACTATACAGTATCGCTATTGAACTAGCTAATTTAAAAAAGACTGATAATGTTTTAGATGCATGTTGCGGTATTGGAACTATTTCTTTATGTGCTGCTAAATCTGTTAATTCTGTTACTGGTGTAGAAATATCTAAAGATGCAATTAAAGATGCAATCTATAACGCCAAAAAGAATCATATCAATAATGCATATTTCTATGCAGGTGATGCAGGTGAATTCATAGATTCATTAATTGATAAACCAGATGTCGTATTCTTAGATCCACCTAGAAGTGGTATGTCAAAGCAGGCAATAGATGCTTTAGTACGCTTAAAAACTAGTAAAATTGTTTATATATCCTGTAACCCAGAAACCCAAGCTAGAGATGTAAAACAACTAGTAAAAGAAGGCTATCGTATCAATAAAATAGTACCTGTAGATTTATTTCCATATACAAAACATGTCGAGTGCGTGGTTTTGCTACAACGCGTGAAAGCGTAAAAATCCTTGAATTTAAGCACATTTTTGAACATTTTGAGTTTCAACTGAACACAGATGGAAGTAGAGAAAAAATTAAGCATGACGGTTTTAATATAAGCGTAATTGTCAAAATATGAGTCGGTGTACACAAGAATGTAAATGAAATTTCTAAAATGCTAAAAAGGTGTAGCTTACCATAACTAATTCGTTACTGGCGGTATGGTGAATTAAAATTGAAAAGCCTGTTGCTCACATGTAGCAATATGAGCATAATGATAGAATCATCCAGCATTAAGTTTAATGTTTTTGGAACTGTTTCTCGAGGAGGACACCTAATGAAGAAAATTGAAGGTTCACCTAAAAATCTAAAACAATTATTACAGAATACAAAATATTCTATTCACTATTATCAGCGTGAATATATGTGGCAGCGTAAGCACATAGAAGAATTGATTGATGACCTTACATCAGAATTCTTGGAATATTATAAAACAGATGATCCAAGACAAGCGGTAGCTGATTATGGTGCATATTTTATGGGCTCCATTGTTTTGGCAGGAAGAGAAAATGCGATTATTGATGGTCAGCAAAGATTCTCATCTTTGACGTTATTGCTGATGTATCTTAACAATAGACTAAAGACTATTGGTCAGAGTTATAACATGATTGAAACTATGATTTTTTCAGAATCCTTTGGTACCAAGTCTTTCAACATCAATGTTGAAGATCGTCAAGATTGTATGAATGCAATTTTCAACAATATTGATTTTGATACTACCGGCGCCGGTGAATCTGTAAAAAATCTTTACGGTCGTTATCAAGATATTCAGGATATTTTTCCGGCAGATATTACAGATGATATGTTATTACATTTCTGTGATTGGGTTGCAGAGAAAATATTTTTTATTGAGATTGTAGCAACAACAGAGCAAGATGCTCATAAAGTGTTTGTTACAATGAATGACCGTGGTTTGAGTCTAACATCTACAGAAATGTTAAAGGGTTATATTCTTTCGGAAATCAAATCCGATTCTTCTCGTGAAAAGATGAATGGTATTTGGAAAGATAAAGTTCTTTCATTAAAGAAGGATGACGATAAAGGAGACGAGACATTTATTAAGGCTTGGCTTAGAGCTCATTATGCTGAAACAATCCGTGAGACAAAAGCTGGTTCTGTAAATAAGGACTTTGATATCATAGGTGGTTCCTTTCATAAGTGGGTTCGAGATGAACGTGACAAGTTAGGTCTTAATGATTCGACTGATTTTGAGATGTTCATAAAGAAATTTGCTAAATTTGCAGAGGTTTATGAACGTATCCGTCAGGCAGAAACAACCTTTGCCGAAGAAACCAAATATGTATATTATAATGCACAAGTTAATTTCACATTACAACCACAGCTATTATTAGCACCTGTATGCTATGAAGATTCATGGCCAGTTATAGTTGAGAAGATTAATTTGGTGGCAAGATTTATCGATGTTTTGATTGTGTCCAGAGTTACGAATTACCGCTCTGTAGATTACAGTACAATTAAAAATTTTGTTTTCAATGTTACTAAAGATATCCGTATGACAGATATACCTACATTGAAACAGAAATTAGAACAGCAGTATATCAATCTTTCATTTAATCCTGCAGCAGCATTAAGCGATTTAAGACTGAATAGTTTTACTAAGAAATACGTCAAGAATATCCTTGCACGTATCACTGGATATATTGAAGAGCAGACAGGGGTTGCATCAAACTATTGTAATTACTTGAATACTCAAACAAAGAATCCGTTCGAGATTGAACATATTATTACAGACCATTATGAATGGTTTACTGCAGAGTATTCTGACCAAGATGATTTTAGACGCTGGAGAAATAGTATCGGTGCATTACTGCTTCTTCATAAGAGCATCAATGCAAGCTTAAATGATGCAAAGTACGATTATAAGTTAAAGAAGTATTGCTCTAACGAAGGCAATATATATACTGAATCACTTGGTGAGTTGGCATACCAGAATAACCCTAAATTCAAGAAGTTTATTGCTGATAACAATCTTGGATTTAAAGCTTATACATCATTTGGCAAAAATGAGATTACTGAGAGAATAGCAGTACTCGTTGATTTGGTAAAACTCGTTTGGAATGATGATATGTTTATGTAATCCAGCGAAAGGAGGTAGGTTTCATGGTTTTTAATACCTTTATTAAATGCCAAGTTTGCGGCAGTATCACTAGAATCCGCTTGCAAGTTGGCTGGCAAGAAGAACATCCGATAGAAGTTGCGTGTGGTAAATGTGGAACCTCCTTGTCTGGTAGCGTTAAGATAGGACAGGAGCATCCGGGGTTAAGTTTTTCATTCGATAATGCAGATGATGTTCAAGATGCAGAAGCTGATTATATTGTTGAGTGCTCCGGAGAGTTTCCTACTGTAAAACAAGGAAAAGCAGCAGAATTAGAAGGGCTAGTGATTACACCGTTTATTCGATACATGAATTGTTTGAAAACGGATGACTCTTATGATGAATTTGGACAAGATGTGTCTAGACTGAATGCAACAGCCCAAAAATGGAAGAGTTATAAGAGAATTCTAACATTAGCCAAAAACAATAGCGAATATCTAACTCAAGAAATTCAAAAAGAGTTTTCTGGTCAGTTCTTTCAATGTAGAGATGAATCTGAAACGCTAAGAGCTGTTCATATGATTGAGGTGCATGGTCTTTACTCATCATTAAGAAAAGATATCCTTAATGACCTTTCGTTTAGTGCCGGAATAATGAAAATGGATTCAGCGCAAATGAAGAGTTTGATTGATTTCCTTAATTCTCATGATGGCTTCCACCTCGAAGAATTGCAGAAATTAATTTACAAGGTCTATGATGAGTTTATGGCCGTATATCAAAGACTTATACCTGCGTTGGCATTACAATATTGTAAAGATAATTCTTTTGATTTTGAACACGAAGGCTCTACAACAAGCAGCTTTGATAGTGTAAAGCAGTTTTATCTGGATGTTTATGAAGCATTAGGTAATTTAATGATTATACCTGTAGCTCTCAATAATATTAAATACAGGTCTGACATCAATGCTATGAATTCGATAGAGAAGAATGTAAATTCTTTGGAGGACTATATTAAACTTACAAAAGCATCAAGATATCATTTCTGTTTGGACTCTGAAGTTTACACAGGCTTTTTGAAAATCCTGTTGAATGCGAAATTGAGAAATGCCATCGGTCATAATGATGTTGAATATAATTCAGTAGACCAGCTGATTACTTATATTCCTAATCCGAAAGACAGAACAAAAAAGAAAACTGAATACCTTCTTCAGTTTGAGAATGAAGCTATGCATATGTTCCAAGGTATATTAGGAATTTCGGAATATCTATACCGTTTGAGAGAACTTGCACTCATGTATGATGGTAAAATACCTCTCATGGTTCAAGAGCGGGCAAACTGGCCTAAGAAAATTGGACGCAATGAACCGTATCCATGTGGAAGTGGAAAGAAATACAAATTTTGCCACGGGAAGTCCTAAATATAAGGTTGAAACGATGCCTTCTATGTGGGAATAGTTCTACGATGACCAATTCCCTAAAAGGCTAGTCCCGGCTTGAGACAGTGGCGGCTTAAGTGCTGCTTATATATAGTAGAAACAAGAAATCTCGATATGTTTCCGACAGCGATAAGGGTTTAGGTTGCGGATTAAATAAGGGCAAAATGTGCCGATAGATATGTTTCCGAAAACAAGCGATATTTGGCTCAAAATACACAGATATGTTCCAATATGACGACGTCAATCAGCACGTATCTAGCCATATAGAGTGCGTAGTGTTGTTGACTAAGGTACACAAGTAAAAGTGTGAAAAAGGCTTGAAATAAGGGCTTTTCAGAATTTTCAGCATTGCAATGCAGGAGGACTTTGATAAGTTTTGATGAATAAATTGTAAATTTTGGAAATGTATTGCTGCTGTACTCACATATAGGTATAACAAGATTAAGAAAGTATCTGAAAGGCGGTGCTTTATATGGCAACAAAATCAGCGAATCTCTATGCTCGCATTGAGCCGGAAGTGAAAGAACAGGCAGAAAGCATTTTATCAGCACTGGGCATCCCTGCTTCCGATGCTATCAATATGTTTTATAAACAGATTATTCTTCAGAGAGGTCTTCCGTTTGATGTGAAAATTCCATCATCTTGTCCTGTAGATATGTCCTCTTTATCAGAAACAGAACTGAGTGCAGAACTTGAGAAAGGATATGCGGATATCAAAGCGGGAAGAACAAGAGAAGCGAATGCAGCTTTTGCAGATATTCGTAAAGATTACAATCTGTGATTTACTGTTGAAGTCAGAACGCTCGTGACTTTAGTCATGAGATGAATTAGATGTAATGTGTGTACATGTTGTATTGCATAAATCAAAATCACTGTGGTAATACAAATTTCAATTGAGAAGAGTCCATCACAGTGATCCCAACCATATCAGGTGTGGTAGTTCATGAAGCAGCTGAAAGAAAAAGGAGAACGAAGTATGATACTTGAAACAGAAAGATTAATTCTGCGCCGCTGGGAAGAAAGCGATGCAGAGGATTTGTATAAATTTGCAAGTAATCCAGATGTGGGACCGATTGCTGGATGGCCGCCACATCAGAGTTTAGATGAAAGCAAAGATGTAATTAAAAATGTCTTAAATGGCAAAGAGGCGTATGCAATCTGCCTAAAAGAAGATGGAAAGGTTATTGGCGCTATTGAACTGAAACTAAATGGTCATACCGATATGACCGAAAAAGACGATGAATGCGAACTTGGTTACTGGATTGGAAAACCTTTCTGGGGGCAAGGACTGATGCCGGAAGCCGCAAATGAGCTTCTTCGTCACGCTTTCGAAGATATCGGTATGAGTAAAGTTTGGTGCGGATATTATGAGGGCAACATCAAATCGAAGCGTGTTCAAGAAAAGGTCGGTTTTAAGTATCAGTGGACGAGTGAAGACATTGATGTCCCTTTGATGCATGAGAAACGGACCTGCCATGTCAATGCATTGACGAAGGAAGAATGGTTAAAGAAGAGATAGCTGCCAATTTGTACTTCTTAATCTTTGTAAATAACAAGAATTGCTAAATTTTGAAAAGCAGCATTGAATCATAAATACCCTCCGGGCCATTAAAGCTTGGAGGGTTTCATGCAGTTATGCAATATTTTTAATAAATGATCGCATCATCAGCTGTGAATCCATCAAGTGAGTTTTCTTTTACCTGAATGCAAATATAAGTGATACTTGAATCACTTGCAGCAAAGAATTGACGTTTTGCTGCAGGGCTGATTTTTAACCAGTCACCAGCAGTAATTTCTACAGTATCCCCATCAATGATAGCCGTTCCTTTTCCGGCAATAACTCCATAGATTTCTTCATTATTTTTATGAGAATGAACAAAAGGAACACTTGCACTAGTAGGTAAAGAATTAATACTTACTTCAGCACCTGTTAAAGAAAGTGTTTCATGAAGTTCTGCACGACCTTCATTACCAACATTGGTTTTTGTGTAGTTTGACATTTTAATTACCTCCATTACTATTCGCAACCTTGTTGCTTGATTATAGTATAATCATTTACGCACTCAAAAAATAGTACGCACCTTTTTGTTACTGTACACAATAAAATGAATGTGCCATAATGTATATGAAATGAGGTGACTGCACATGAAGACAAAAGAAGAGCTTCCAGCATGTCCTGTAGCAACATCAGTATCCTTGATAGGTGGTAAATGGAAGTTATTGATAATAAGAAACTTAAGAATGCGTCCATGGAGATTCAATGAACTTCAGAGAGATTTAGAAGGAATTTCTCAAAAAGTACTAACTGATAGTCTGAGACAAATGATAGATGATGGTCTTGTGTATAGAAATGATTATCATGAGAATCCACCAAAAGTTTATTATGGACTTACAGACCTTGGAAAAGAAATGATGCCGATCATTGATGCATTGGCAGACTTCGGTAATTATTATAAGACGATTGTTGATTAAATATAGGACTCTTTATCGCGGGATTAGTTATAGTGGTGATGCAGATACCGTTGTAGGCGGTCCAAAATGCCATTCTGTTCCGAGGCATGGGATGCGATTTTACGCTATATTTATACCGGATTACAACGTGGTTCCATTATGAAAGGCTGGATGAAAAAGGAAAATGAAATGATTATCTACTGGTCGGATGGAACAAGATCTGTCATTTCAAGATTGAAAGAATTGATTATGATCAGAAATAATAGAACAGTATTAATAGAAATGGAGTAAAAAACATATGTTGGCATATACGTATTTGGAAAAAGGAAAATTTGAATTGATAGATAAACCAAAACCGATACTTCTTCATGAAAGGGATGCGATTGTAAAAGTAACACTTGCAAGCATTTGTTCAAGTGATCTGCATATTAAACATGGAAGTGTTCCTCGTGCCGTGCCTGGTATTACTGTTGGTCATGAAATGGTTGGTATTGTAGAACAAGTTGGAAGTAAAGTGACTCATGTAAAGCCTGGCGATCGTGTAACGGTGAATGTAGAAACTTTTTGTGGAGAATGTTTTTTCTGCCAAAACGGCTATGTAAATAACTGTACGGATGATAATGGTGGATGGGCTCTTGGATGTCGTATTGATGGTGGACAAGCAGAATATGTGC
>JABLTN010047646.1_pt1 | contig 25592 bp, 25 predicted proteins | sample 7160141 | NCBI WGS metagenome assembly JABLTN01 (sample SAMN14651226, study PRJNA627086) | human gut metagenome | isolation source: feces | host: Homo sapiens | reverse complement strand
TTAATTAATATTTTATAAAAAAATTAACTATATAATTATTTATATTATTATACAGTTAATTAATTATATACGTTCTTATTTAATTTGAGATGGATACTTCATCATCTACTTATTAATAAATTTATTTAAATAATCATTAAATATATTATTATAGTTCTTCCCTATTTTTAGTAAAAATTAAAGTAGGGGACATATTATTCATTAACAGGATGGTTTCCTTGTTCAAATCTAATATACTTCGAATCAACTATATTTTTTCTAAACCATTCTTGTTCTTCTTCACTATTATCTACTAATCCAACAATAACAACCATATCATTTTCATCTACATAGTTATAACTATAATTATCATATATAGATGTACCATTATCATTAAAATAAAAGATAATTTTATTATTAATATCATTTAATTCATCAATACTTACTTTATTTACATTATCGTTTGTTTCAATTTTATCGTCACAGCCAGTAAGTGTTAATACCATAAATCCACATATTAAAACCGCAAATAATATTTTTTTCATAATTTTAATCATTCCTTTAAAATTTTTGAGCCATAATTTCTGCTATTTTGTCTAATACTTCACTGGCATTATTTTTATCTATTTCATCATATCCTAATTCTCTTAAGGCTCTTATTTTAGCAGTATTTAATTCTTGTGTTCTAGTTAATTTTTCTTCTTTTTTGCTATTTAACATAGCTTCCCATCTACGATGTGATTCGGTAAGTTTAGTACGAGAAGCTCCCCCATTACTATATAATGTCATAGCAGAGTACATAATGCTTTCTAATATATATTGATTATTTTCATCGAAAGCAAATTTATTGGGATCAGTATAACCAAAATTCTTAGAGAAATATCCTAGAATGTATTTTAATTCTTTAGTAGTACTTAAGTTTTCAATAAAGTGATGGACATACTCAACAGTAGTATAGGCCTCCCCTTCTCTACCTTTATTCTCAATAAGTATATTCTTAAGCATTTGGCTAATTTCACCAATTAACATTATTTCGTCTTTTTTTAAACCTGCTAAGTCAATTGATTCTTCTTTTTTTGGTGTACTCTTCTTTGTATCAAATATTTTACTCCCTACTCTTTGAAGATAATCATTTGTTATGCTTATGTCTAATATTTCTTTTTCTGATGTGACGTCAAGTAAATTAAATAGTAGTTGACACTTCTCGTTTGGAAGTTTTGATAAATCGTCACCATCAAAATAATTGTAAACCATCTGTCTTGATACTCCTAAATACTTTGATAGGTTTACTTTGGAAATATTAGCTTTTTTTAATATTAAATTAACTTTCTCGACAACATTCATTGTTAGTCATCCTCCTATTGTTTATAATTATTTATAACTTTACATTTACAATTATATCATACTATATGTAAAATTACTAGTGCTTTTTTATTTTTTTCTTTATTTATAAGATATTATTTGCTTATATATAATAGATGTGGATGACATATTATTTTTAGATTACAAGCTAAAAATAACACTGTAAGATTATAGCTTACAGTGCCTTAATTATTATTTTACTTCTTTAATTATACCTCCACCTAGACATATATCTTTATCATATAGAACACAGAATTGTCCAGGAGTAACTGCCTTAGATCCTTTATAACTAAGTAATAAATTATTATTATCTAAGTATTTTACATTAATATCTATATCTGATTGACGATATCTAAATTTACAAGTACATTTACTAGGTCTTTTATCAGTTAAATAATTAAATTCTTCTATAATAGCAGTACTAGAATATAAATACTTATTATCATCTCCTACTGCTACATATAATATATTTTTATCTAAATCTTTTTTTACAACAAAAGTTCTATCTTTAGTACCACCAATATTTAATCCTCTTCTTTGACCAATGGTATAATACATAAGGCCAATGTGTTTACCAAGTATTTCACCTGTATCAATATTAACTATATCACCAGGAATATTGGGTAAATAATTTTCTAGAAACTGAGTAAAATTTCTTTCTCCAATAAAACATATACCAGTAGAATCTTTTTTACTAGCGGTAACTAAACCATATTCTCTAGCAATCTTTCTAACTTCTGGTTTTTCTATTTCACCTAGAGGGAATAAAACATCTTTAAAAATATCTTTATTAACATATGCTAAGAAGTATGATTGATCTTTATTCTTATCTACTGCTTTAGCTAGTTTACCATCAATTAATCTAGCATAATGACCAGTAGCAATATAATCTGCTCCTAGTTTTTTTGCTTCTTTAACAAATAAATCAAACTTTATATATTTATTACACATAACATCTGGATTAGGAGTTCTACCTTTTTTTAGTTCTTCTAAGAAATAAGTAAAGACAAAATCCCAGTATTCTTTAACAAAATCTACTCTATGTAATGGAATATTTATCTTCCTGCATACTTCTAAGGCATCATTATAATCTTGTTCTTGAGGACATATATTATTATTTAAATTTGGATTACCTAGATAATCGTTATTAATAGTACTATCCCAATTACGCATAAATAAGCCTATGACATTATAACCGGCTTTCTTTAATAGGATAGCCGCTACTGAGGAATCTACTCCTCCTGACATACCAATGACTACTGTTTTCATGGTTAATCACCTCACTAGTAGTCATTATATCACATTTTATTATTTAAATAAATAGTTTTATTACTAATTTTAATAATGATGGTACTAGGAAGCCTTCTGTTAATGATGATATTAGTATTAATATTATACATAATATTAGTAATAAGAAGTATTTCTTTATAAATTTTTTCATATTATAATTTTTTTCTTTTAAAAAGATTATCTTCCATAGGTTTATTGTAAATAGTACTGAGTATACTCCTAGTAATAGACATACTAATATATTTATTATACTAGTAGGAAAAACATAGATAAGGGCCGCTAATAGGCCTTTATATTTATATACTAAGAAGAATGAAGATAAGGAAAAACCTATGATAAATCCTTTTAAATATATTATAAATATATTTATAATTATTCCAATAATAGACATTCCTAGTATCCATATTAAGATTACAAATATTATATTTTCAATAAAAGCATTCTTAAAAGCTTCTATATTATTTATATTATTGGTATTTATATTAGTGAAGAATGTATTAATTTTTTCTATTACTAGGTTGTGATCGGTATCTTTTAATACTACTAGAAATAATGATCCTGATATTATTCCTAATATTATTATAAACATTATAAAAGTATTTACTTTTTTATCTGGTATAATTATAGCTAGTCCTCTATTTAATTTTTTATTCATATTATCACCATTAAATTATATTAATAGATATTGAAAATATGACTAATATTTGATACAATTATATAGAGGTGTATAAGATTATGAGTAAAAAGAAAAAGAAGCAAAATCTAAGTAATAGAATATTTGCTTACATTATGCTTTTCTTAGCAGTAGCTTTCTCTTTAACTACTGTATTATCATTTGTACTTAGATAATAAGTACTTTTTTTATTGCCACTTCAACTTTAAGTAAACTTAAATTTTCCGTGGTATTTTTATGCCTAAGGTCATAAAAATAATAATTTATTTAACAAATAGATATAATAGTCCAATAAATACTATAAAAGATACAGCTCCTAGTAAGATATAGGAAACAAAGCCACTAGAACCTACTAGTGTTTCTTCTCTCTTACGTGGTTCTTTTTTCTTTTCTTCAATAGTCTTTTTAGCTAAGTTATCAAATGTTTCTAATTCCATTTCTACTGTTTTTTCAATTGTAGGTTCTGTATTCTTACCTACTACAAAATTCATATTAGGAGTTTCTATAACATTATAATTACTATATGAACCATTATCTTTTACTAAATCTAGGATTGTTTTATATTCAATTCTATTGTTATATCTAGATACAAACCAATTAGTGAATTTCTTAAATGAATCATTATTAATAACATAGATACTATTATTTACTTTTACATTATTCTTAGTTAAAAACATATAGGCATTATTAAAAATAACTCCTAAATATCTATCTACTATCTGATACATTTCTAAATCTTCTACTACTCTAATTCTATCTAAAATATTATTATAAAATACTGGTAATATTAATGTTATGTTATAGTTATCTAAATTCTTATAATAATTAATAAGTTCATTAGTAACTACTTCTAATGAATTCTTAGTTAAATCATAACTATCATAATTACTTTTTAATCTAATTGATATATTGGTATTATCATATTCTTTATAAGGAACTAATATATAAAAACTAACATTAGCATCACTTAAATAATATATATTATGTTTTTCTAAACTACATATCAAGGTCTCTTTCATGTTACCCTCCTACTCTATATAAAATTATATCAAAAAAAAGATAACTTGTCATTACCTTTTTATATCTTTTTTTAATTTCTATGCTATAATAAGATTATTAGAAAGGAAGTTATTATGAATAAATTAAATATTATCAGTGGTCTTAGTACCTATCATACAATGAAAGAATGTGATTATTTAAAAGATAATATCCTTATGTTTGATATTCCCTTTTCATTAATAGATTTATCCACTACTAAAGAAATGGAAGTTATTTTACCTAAAGATATATATCATAAAGAAATAAAGTATTCTTTTAAAGAATCAATTGATAAATTAAATAGTTATATTCAAAATAATAAAGATATTAGAATATGGACTAGTCATTATGAAATTAATTCTTATTTACTTATGTTATATATATGTAATTATTTACAAAATAAAGATTGTAATATATATGTCGTATTCTCTGACGAATATAATAAAGGCTGCTACTCACCTGCCTGTATGAATGCTCCTGAATTAAATAAACTAAAAGATTTAGAACATAAATTAAATAAAAATGAAATAAACAGTTATAGTAGTAAATGGCTTGATATTGTAAATGAAAATAGTGATATAAGACTATTAGAAGATAATAATGTTAAGTCTGTCTCTTATGACTATCTAAATGATTATATTTTAATTAAATTAAAAAAATTAGGAAGTATTAAAATTAGTAAATTAACTATTGAAATTATGAAGGATTATCATTTAATAGATCTATTAGTGTTTTATCTAATTAGAAGACTAATAAATGAAAATAAAATTATAATAGTTACTAAAAATGAAGATAATTCTTTTGAAGATATTATTTCTATAAAATAAACTTCATTAACATGAAGAGAACTCCTATTAAGAAGAAGATTATTAAATATTTAGTGTTATTATATCTTCTGGCGGTTGGCAGTAGTTCACAGAAGGATATCTGAAGCATAATGCCCGCTATTAGGGAAAATAGGATACCTAGTATTAAATCATTCATAATATTTTTTAAAAAGATATAAGCAAGGAAAGCTCCAAATGGTTCAGATAAAGCTGATACTCCTGTATATAAAAGGGCTTTCTTTTTATTATTTGTACTATAATATATTGGTACTGAGATACTTATTCCTTCAGGTATATTATGCATAGCTATCGCTATAGCAAGTGATATACCTAGAGTAATATCACTATTTGTTGCTACAAATGTTGCTATACCTTCAGGTATATTATGTAAAATAATTGCTATCATTGATATAAATCCTACTTTATATAGCTTTTTATCACTACTGATGGATGGTTTATCTGGTAAGTAGTAATCTATTAACATAGATATTATAATACCAAGGAGAATTCCTAAAAAGGATATAATAATAGTACTGATATTATTTATATTATCTCTTAATAAATTAATAGATTCGGGTATTAGATCTGTTATTGATACACAAATCATTACTCCTGCGGCAAAAGATAAAGAAGATAAAACTATTTTATTAGTATCTTTCTTTTTAATAAAGATAAAGATAGTACCAAGCATTGTGGATAAGCCCGCTAATACGGTAAGTAAAAAAGCATAGAAAGTATTATTCATATTATCACCTATTTAAGTATATGAAAAAACTTCTATTATATAATAGAAGCTATAACCATTCATGATTTTTCTTAATATATATTCTTTTAACTATAGATACAATAGTAAAATATAATACTAATAATAATATTAAATATATATAGAAGTTAAATGGTAATATTTCAAAATGAAAGTTAGTAATTTTATGCATTACTAGGGGTGTGATAATAGTTAAAATACCAGAAAAGATTGTTAAACCTGCTAGTACAGGAGATATATTTGATTTTTCATAAATATGTTTAGAAGTTCTAACATTATAAATAATCATTAATTCTGTGATTAGAGATGTAATAAACCAAGCTGTTTGAAAATAACTAGCTTTTTCTATACTATTATATCCTAATACATACCAAAAGATTATAAAAGCAATTACATCAATAATAGAACTAGTAATACCCATAACTATCATATATTTAGATATACCATTAGTATTCCATTTTTTAGGAGATTTGATAAATTCATCATCTACATTATCATATGGTATACCTATCTGAGAGAAATCATAAATAAAATCTTGAAATAACATTTGAATTGGTAATAGTGGTAAGAATGGTAAAAAGATACTAGCTATCATAATACTAAAGACATCACCAAAGTCTGCACTTAAAGCCATTTTCATATATTTAATTATATTACCATATACTTTTCTACCTTCAATTACTCCATCACATATTACTTTTAAACTTTTTTCTAAAAGAATCATATCACTAGATTCTTTAGCAATATCCGTAGCACCATTAACTGATAGTCCAATATCGCTTTCTTTTAAGGATGGAGCATCATTGATACCATCACCCATATAACCTACTACATGGTTATTCTCTCTTAATATTCGGACAATTCTTTCTTTCTGAATAGGATTTAATCTTGCAAAGACATCTACTTCTTCTACTACTTTAGATAAAGATTTGTCACTTAATTTATCAATATCACTACCTAGATATATTTTTTCACTATTTATACCCGCTAGTAGGCATACACTCTTGGTAGAATAAGGATTATCTCCAGTTAATATTTTTACTTTAACATTATATTTATTTAGTTTTTCTATAACATTTTTAACATCTTTTTTAGGAGAATCTAAGAAAGCTACAAAACCAATAAAGGTCATATCATTTTCTTCTTTTTCATTTAATACTAAAACTTTATTACTTTCTTTTTTTGAAGCTAGTGCTATTACTTGCATACCTTCTTCGGCCATCTCTTTAGCTTTAGATATTACTTTATTAGTAAGTTCTTTAGTTAATTCTTTATTTTTTCCATTTATTTGTACTTTATTACATCTTTTTAATATCTCTTCCATAGCTCCTTTGGTAATCATTCGATATTCATTGTTATTCTTTACTAGGATACTCATAATTTTTCTATTATAGTCAAAAGGTATTTCATCTATTTTATTATACTTAGGTAATATATTATCTAAATTATGTTTACTACCATATATAAGTATTGCTCTATCAACGATATTCTTCATACCAGTACTATAATAGCTATTTAAATAAGCATATTCTAAAACATTTAAATTTTCATTACCTAGAACATCAATATACTTTTGTAATACTATTTTGTTTTCTGTTAAAGTACCAGTCTTATCAGTACATAGGATATCCATTGCTCCTAAATTTTGTATTGCTTCTATTCTCTTTACTAATACTTTTTTCTTAGCTAGATTCTTACTACCTTTAGTTAAATTTACATTTACAATCATTGGTAACATACTAGGAGTAATACCTACTGCTACTGAAAGAGCAAATAAAATGGCTTCATTAAAATTATTTTTTATTATACCATCTATTACTAAGACAATTAAACAGATAAAAATCATATATTTAATTAACATATTAGTAATGTTCTTCATTCCTTTATCAAAATTAGTTAATTCTTTTTGTTTGGTTAAATCTTTACCCATATAACCTAGATAAGTATTTATTCCTGTATTAGTAGCGACCGCTAATGCTTTACCACTAATTATAGAACTACCCATATAGATAATATTTTCTATATCAAAAATACTATCTATATTTTTATTATTTGTTATCTTTTTTTCTACTGGTATAGATTCTCCAGTAAATACTGATTCGTTAACAAATAAATCTTTACTATCTACTATTATAGAATCTGCTGCTACAATACTACCAGCATTTAATACTAAAATATCTCCTACACAGACTTCTTCTGTTTTAATAGTTACTTCTTTATTGTTTCTAATTACTGAGCATGTACTAACTATTTTACTTTTTAATTTCTTATTAAATTTATATACTGAATAATCTTCACATACTCTAATTAAGGCACTAACAATAGCAATTAAAATGATTACTAATGATCCTAATTTATCTCCTAGACAAAAGTTTATTATAGCTAGAAATAATAATATTAATATAAATTCATCTTTAAAAGCATTAATTATGAAATATAAGATACTTCTATTTTTTTCTTTTATAACTATATTTTTACCATACTCTTTTATTCTTTTATTTACTTCACTATTAGATAAACCACTATTACTAGTATTATATTTAGTATATACTTCTTCTATATTTAATTTAGATATTTCTTTATACTTATCTAAAATAGTATTATTATCTATTTTATTCATAGTACCACTTCCTTACTATCTAAGATAATTATACAATAAAATTATTATCTATACAATAGAAAAGATAAGACTACTATTAAATCTTATCTTTAGTTATATCTTCTAATGTATAATTTATTACTTTAGCTAATTCTTCTAGTGTAGTATCTATTTGATAACCGATTTTACCTCCACTAAAAATTATTCTTTCTTGATTTTTTGCACTTTTATCAATAACAGTTGGAAAATATTTTTTCATACCTACTGGTGAACATCCTCCATGAATATATCCGGTAAGAGGAAGTAAATCTTTAGATTTAATCATCTCGATACTCTTTTCTTCTACTACTACGGCGGCTTTTTTTAAGTCTAATCCTTTATTTACGGGTACTAAGAATACATAATGATTACCTGATTTACCAATGGTTACTAATGTTTTAAATACTATATTATAATCTTCACCTAGATAGTCTGCTACTTCAGTACCACTAATTGCAGTACTATTAATATAGTTATATACTTTAAAATTTATTTTATTTTGTTCTAATATTCTAATTACATTAGTTTTTTCTTCATTCTTTTTCATGTTCTATTTCCTTATCATAATCTTCTAGAAAACTCTTATATACACCATTAGTCTTAGTACCTAGAATACAATTTAAATTAACATTATTCATACTAGTAAAGATATTACGATCAATACTAGGATTATTCTTTTTTAATTCTTTAATTAATTCTTTTATTTCTTTTCTCTTACTAGTACCATCATTAGTATTATAATTTCTTTCGGTAAATTTGCAAGCACAATTTATAAAAGTTAAATTATTACTATTCTTCCATGATATTATTGATGCTTCTTCAACCATATATAATGGTCTAATTAACTCAATACCAGGAAAGTTATCACTATGTAGTTTAGGCATCATTGTTTTTACTTCAGAACCATAAAACATTGATAATAGTGTTGTTTCAATAACATCATTAAAATGATGTCCTAAAGCTATTTTATTACAACCTAACTCTTTAGCTTTACTATATAAATATCCTCTTCTCATCTTAGCACACATATAGCAGGGACTATCATAACTAATTTTATCTACTACTTCAAAGATATCACTTTCAAATACTCTTATTGGTACATTTAATATCTTAGCATTCTCTAATATATTATCTCTATGTTTTTCACTATATCCAGGATTCATTACAACATATTCAGCAGTAAATGGTACTTTACCATGTCTTTCTAATTCCTGTATACATTTAGCAAGTAAAAAGGAATCTTTACCTCCTGATATACATACCATTACTTTATCATTTTCTTTTATTAGTTCATATTCTTTAACTGCCTTTATAAATTTACTCCATATCTCTTTACGATATTTTTTTATAATACTTCTTTCTATTTCTTTATATCTTTCCATATATAAATCACCTCAAAAATAAACTATAATAATTATATCATAAAAATAATGAATGTAACAAAAAAAGAGAATATTCTTCTCTTAGTCTAATGAAAAATAGTGTCTCCGTTGATTATTTAACGCTTATTATATAATTTACATCTAATTTTGATATAATGTTTTAACGTTGCACTTTAGAGAAAAAATAAAGAAAATAAGAAAAAGATACACAAATCATTAAAAATAAAATTATAGATATAAATATATATTCTTTTTCTCTTTTATTTACTTTATTATTTTTTTTAATAGTTCCTGTATTTTTAACTTGGCTTGATGCTTTCAGTTCGGTTGTTATAGTTATAGGATTTAAACTATTTAATAAATTAACTCTATACACTCGTTCTGTATTGGCTTTATTAATAGCAACGCCCTTATAGGAATTTAACCCTATTTGATATGTTTCTGGTGTTATCGTGTCTAAAATTACCAAATCTTTATTTTCATATACCATGTAGTGCAAAGTAAAATTTTCATTCATATCAGATAGTGTAGAATCAGAATCAATAGGTAATTTCAATTCATACTTAGTAATCTTCCTTTTAGTATCATAAGATACTATTTTGCCTTTAAAATTACCTTTCATTAACTCCGGAAAAACATTAAAAACTAACTTTTCATAAGTATAATTACTATATTCTTTCAAATTTCTTTCTCTTTTCTTAAATTCAACTTCATTTAAATATTCTAAATTATAAGACTGCATATCTATCACCTAAGATAATTATACCACATAATATCTATTATATATATATTTATTAACTCTTTCTAAAATTTTTTTCTATACTCTATGATTATTTTTTTAAATCAATAAAAGCTATTGCATGAAATTGTCCATTGATATTTTCATACATTACTCCCGCATCACTACCAGTAAGTGATATTTCACTTTCTAGAACTTCTAACGGTGAATTATACTCTTTATCAGATACTGGATACTCAATAAAGTAAGTATAATCAACACTAGAAAAATAAGATTTAATAACATTATTTTTTGACATTAATTTGGATAAATTTATAAAAATGACACAGTGACACAGTATTGATGGGTACCCCACAAGCATTTATAGTGTCATAGTGTCATAAATCTATTTTTATCTTTCTACTTTATATAGTATATCATATTCATCTTCAGTTGGTTCTTCCCATTTAGATTCTAGTTTTTTCATTAATCCTTCATCCAAATAGAAATCAGAGCCACCATTACCATCTAATACTCTTTGATTTCTTTCTTCAATATTATGTTTCCAAGTATCATCATCAACACATACATAATGTATTTCACAATCTACTCCATTATTTTTATAGTATTCTTTTATTTCTTTTCTATCTTTACTTGACCAAAGTCCTCTTTCAAAAATTACATTAGCACCCGCCTTAGCAATTTCACCAACTTTTCTAGTCAAATACTTATTCAATCTTTCAGAAAAGACATTATAAAATTCTCCTTGTTCATTATTAATTAGTTCATAAGTAGCTTCATCTGGCGAAATTATCACTGCATTTAAAGAATCTTTTAATTGCTTTGAATAATAACTTTTACCACTACAAATTTTACCACATACTAATATTACTTTTCCCATATAGACCTCCTTATCTTTCTTTTACTAATCCATTTGATGTTAGAATATAAAGAGCATTTACTACTTGATTAATATATTTTCGATCATGAGATACACTAATTATAGTACCTTTATATTCATTTAAAACTTTTCTAATAACCGGATTTGATAATGGACTTACATTTCTTGTAGGTTCATCAAGTATTAAAACATCACATTTATCTAATACTAATTTAACAAGAAATAATTTTGCTTTTGTCCCATTACTTAAATCTTTAACATTACTAATCATTTCTTCTCTAGTAAATTTCATGTTTCCTAAAAACATTCTTGTTTTTGTAATTTCATCTTTACTACCATTTGGACATATAAAATCTAATACATATTTATAATTATTTAAGATGTCATCATAAGTTTGTGGCATATACCCAACCTTAATATCATTTCTATCTTTTAATTCATTATAAATTAATTTTATTAAAGTAGATTTCCCAACGCCATTTTTACCTATGATACATAAATGCACATTACCAACTACATCTAACTTTATGTTTTTAGATAATAACTTATCAGATACTTTTAACTCATCAATATTTAAATTGATTATGTTTTTTGTTCTTGGCATTTCAACTTCTTCGAATGAAAAAATTATACTTTCTTCAACATCTGGTAATTCAGTTAATTCAGTTTCATCTAGTTTTCTCTCTTGTGATTTTAATGAATGCATTTTCTTTTTTAAAACTTGAGCTCCATGTGGATCTGCTCTTGTGATTGTATTTTGCTGATGTTCAACTTTTTGCATTATTCTTTGTAGTTTTTCTTGTTGTTTGTTAAATTCTCTTTTTTCAGATCTTGCTACTTGTGTTTGTTTTTCAATTTTTCTAAGTCTTTGTTCAACATAAGTTTCATAATCAATTTTTAATAATGTATGCCTGCATTCAGTCTTCTTTTTTATTTGTTCTAAATGTAAAATCATATTTGCTGTATTTGCTAATAATGTTTCATCGTGTGAAACATACATAATTGGTTTATTAGTATTATTAATAAATTTTTCTAACCATTCTAATGTTTCAATATCTAAATCATTAGTAGGCTCATCTAAAAATAAAATATCATATTCATTTAATAGTAATTTTAAAATACTAATTTTAACTTTTTCCCCACCTGATAATGTTTTTATTTTTTGTTTTAAAATATCATCAGTTAAATTAATCAAGTCTAAGTATTTATATAGATTATTAATTTTATCATAATAATCACTTTCATCAATAAACAATAATTCATATACACTTTTATCTAATTTATCAGTACTAATAGATTGTTCTAAATAACCAATTCTATTGCCTTTTAGATTAATATTTCCACTTATTTCAGCATATTCACAAATATCTAAAATTGATTTTAATAAAGTGGACTTCCCATTTCCTTCTTCACCAATAATAGCAAGTTTATCACCATTATTTAGTATTAAATTTAAATTTTTAATTAAATATCTATCACTAATAGATATTGTTAAATCTTTTATTTCTAACATATTATGCCTCCTTTTTTCGGCATAATCAAAGTTTATGCCATACTTATTTAGTTATTGTTCTCATTTTCTCACCTCTTAATTTTTATAATTTTTCTTAAAACAAATTTTTTTGATTTTTCGTTTTATATTTTTTCATAGAACGAATTTTCTGAATTTTTCGTTCTATAAATTAGTTTTTCTTTGGTAATTTACTATAATCATATTTATGTTCTGCAAATTCTAATTCGTCAAAGGCGTATTGAATATCCTCAATCGCTTTATCTATTGTATATAAACTATCTTTATTATCTTTCATTATTTGTAAGTGTTCTATTGTATAAAATAATTTTTGTCTTGCATCACTTACTTTTTTTCTTTTTTCAGTATTAAAGTCTAGTAATTCTATTTGAGAATCTTCATAGTTTTTAATCATTTCTTTTAAATCCTTACTGGATTTATTGGCATATTTATCTTTAGAAAAATAGAAAAGCATTTCATCATAACCTGCAACCTTTAATAGTTTTTGTAATGACATATCTAAAGTTTCAGAAATCTTACGTAGATCATCAATATCTACTTTTTTTATTTTCCCATTAATTAAATCGTTTAAAGTACTTCTACTAATACCTGTTAATTTAGCTAATTCTCTTTGTGAAATACCTTTAACCTCTCTTGCTGATTCAATTAAATTTTTAAGTTTTTCTGAGTTCATAATAACACTTCTTTCTCCCCTTTTTTTCTCTCAATAATTTAATTTTATCACTTTTCTGTTTAAATGTCTAGTTTTTCGGCCAAAATATATTGACAATGCTTTCGGACGTTAGCAAGAAAGAAGGTAAAGTGGATGAGATTATTTAAGAAAGATAATATTGAAGAATTTCAAAAATATATAACTGGTACTACTAATCTAGATGATAAAGCAATGTTTGAAATGTTATATTATTGTGGATTACGTCGTGGTGAATGTCGAGGACTTCAATGGTCTAATATTGATTGAAATAATAAATTAATGTCTATCACCAAACAATCTAATAGTGTTAAGGATAGTCAAAAATATTATGAACTAACTCATCCTAAAACATCTAAAGGTATTAGGACTTTACCTCTTACTGAAGTTTTATATAATGATTTAGTAAATTTATACAATGAAAAAAAGAAGTACTATGGCTTCAATGACAAATTGTTTATCTTCGGAGAACATGAACCATTAACTTTTGGTATGATGTCTAGAATTAATGGTAGAATTGCTAAAAATGCAGATATCCGAAGAATTCCACTACACTATTTTAGACATAGTTGTGCTTCTTTACTAATAAATACTGGTCAACCAGTAACAACTGTAACAAAATATTTAGGTCATGCTAGTACTAAAGAAACATTAGACACATATGCTCATATGTTTCCAAATAATCTAACTGATGTAAAAAATACTATGGATAATTTAAATCTAAGTATTTAAATAAATTCAAATAAAAAAATATTTAGTATCTAGTATGGTATCTAGATAACTCAAAAATAGTTAAAAATTCCTTATAAACAAAAGCATTCCCCTCTTTCGAGGGGAATTTCAGGGGGTTTTGGTTATCACACCTACATTTTACTTCGTAGAGTGTGGTCATATCTCTATGACATATTAATCATAATATATTTTTTTATAAAATACAATAGTTTTTTATTTGGTTTACACTTTTTTTATAAAATATGTAAACTAGTCTAGAGTGTCAACCTTTTTAAGTTCTTCTAGTATTGGTCCAAATTCTGGATTGGTTTCAAATGTTAAAAGCATATTTATAAATTCGTCAGCATCTTCTTTTGCTTTAAGTAGCATCTTGAAGTCTCTCTTAATATTAGCCATTTTAAGACCTAATTCTCCACTTTGTCTTGTTCCGAATAAATCGCCTTCACCTCTTGTTTGGAAATCATATTCACTAATTTCAAAGCCATCACTAGTATTTTCTAAGAATCTAAGTCTTTCTTCTGATTCTTTAGCTACTAGTACACAATAGCTTTGTGTATCTCCTCTACCTACTCTTCCTCTTAATTGATGTAATGTCGATAAACCAAACATATTAGCATTAAAGATTACGATCATTGAAGCATTTGGAACATTAACTCCTACTTCAATAACAGTAGTAGATATTAGGATATTAATTTTATTTTTTTCAAAGTCTTTCATTACTTTATCTTTATCTTTAGGATCTAATTTACCATGAATGATACCTATCTTACTAATCTTACCAAAAGCTTTATTCATTTTTTCTTCTAAGTCATATACACTTTCTTTTTCACTATCACTTTCGGTATCAATCATTGGAGCTACGACATATATTTGATGGTTAAGTTCTAGTTCTTTTTTCATCATTTCTAGAACATCAGTAATATCTTTTTCTTTTTTAAATACTGTAATGATTTCTTTTCTACCTTTTGGTTTACTCTTAATTGAAGATACATCGGTGTCACCATAGATTGTTAAGGCATATGTTCTTGGTATTGGTGTTGCACTCATCGAAAGAACATCAGGACTTATTCCTTTACTTTTAAAAGTATCTCTTTGGTTAACGCCAAAACGATGTTGTTCATCTGTTATTACTAGGCCTAACTTCTTATACTTGACATTCTCTTGGATTAGTGCTTGTGTACCGATTATTAAATCTATCTTACCATTTTCTAATTCTTCATAGATAGTCTTTTTGTCTTTATTACTGGTACTTGAAGTTAATAGTGCTATATTAAGTTTGTATTTACTAAATATTTTCTTTGCTTCTTCGTAATGTTGTACTGCTAGTATCTCAGTAGGAGCCATTAGGGCCGATTGATACTTAGATAAATAATTAGCATATACTGCTATTAAAGCAATTACTGTTTTACCTGAACCTACATCTCCTTGTAGTAATCTATTCATTCTCTTTTTTATAGATAAATCATTAATTATATCATTAACTGCTTTATCTTGATCTAAAGTTAGTTCAAATGGTAAACTTTTAATAAATTTATCTAATTTATCTTTATCTATATTTCTTTCTATTGCTAAATTATCATTATTGATTTTATTCTTTAAATAATTAATTTTAAGTACATACATAAATAATTCTTCATACTTAATTCTTTGTCTTGCTTTTTTTAGTAATAAGATATCTTCTGGTACATGAATATTCTTAATAGCGGATTTCTTATTCATTAAATTATATTTTTCTTCTATATATCTAGGTACTAAGTCTATAACATCATAATCATTTTCTAAAGCTATAGCTTCAAATTTACTTATTTGTTTTACTGTTAATCCTTCTGTAGTATAATAGATAGGTTCTATCTTAGCAGATGGTGGTAATAAACCAAATCTTATATCTGATACTATTACTGTATTCTTTAGTTTATTATATTTACCTATAATTGTTATTTCTTTACCCGATTTTAGATCTGAATATAAATGAGCTCTATTATAAAGTGTTATATTAAGTATCATTGTTTTGGTACTAATTCTAAAGATCATTTTTTTTAGACTTTTATTTATATATATAATAGTGGGTTGTCCTTCAACTATACCATCTATTATTATTTTATCTCCATCAGATAGATTACTTAAATCACTTCTTTTTATTATATCATAACGATATGGATAGTAATTTAATAAATCTTCTACTGTATATATTTTTATTTTATTAAGTAATTCTTTGGTTTTAGGACCAATACCTTCAATTGTTTCTAATTCTTTCATATCTTACAACTCCTAGTATAATTATACCATATCTTTATAAAATGTCTACTAAGTTTACATCTAGTTAATTTATTATATACCTTTCATGAAAATCCAAGGTATTTTCATGTCTGATATAGCCTAATTCTTAGTCTATATCAGAGTCTCAGTAGACCTATCATATTCGCAGTTATAACTAAAAGAAAAAGAATTAGTTCAAATAAGCTAACTCTATGTAATACTTAATTGATATGGATTGTTTTGACTACCATTACCACCCATTATTCTTGATGTACTATATATATATAATACTGGTCTAACTGCCAATGCATTGTAGGCACTTAAATCATATGCAACTATTCCGCCTGCAGCAATTCTATATAGCTTTGCCATGCTGCTTGACTTAGGCATTAATGTCCATTCTGATATTCCTGATACTAACCAATTATAAGCAACACAATTGGAATATGCATGCATGTTATCAGTACACTTGCTGAGATCAGCAGCATATCCATAGTCAGATAAGTACATTAAAGCAATTTTTCCATTCCAAGATGTTTCTCTACCTGTATATACACTTCCATCTGTTGTTTCATGCTGATATGCTTGATGGGCGTATAAATTATAATCATCCCATCCTAATAGTGAATAATTATTTTTTGCAATAATACTTTTTGAACTATCTTTTAATCCTGTACTTGAAAAATCACATGTTATTGTTGTGTTGGCACCACTTCCGTTATAGCAAGTATCTTTTTTTCTATTCCAATAAAGGCTTCCACCAGTTTCTGATTCGTATCCAGAATTTAATAATTTCATTAATCTTGCTTCAGACCAATCGTTTTTACCTGAACTAGTATCAGCTCCTGTGGCTTTATTTCTATTATCATATGAATATTCTCCAAGAATTTCATTCCTTATTAATTTTGCTTTTCCGTCAAATACTCCTATTATTCTCCATAATTCACAAGTTGAAGATGTTTGGTTTGAATAATCAGAACAATTAAAATAAATATAGTTATTTGGATTTTTACCGTAATACCTAATGTTACCACCTATATCTTGCATAAGACTATCAGCAGTATCATACTGATAAGTTATACTATCATTTGTAACTGGGTTCTTGGTAGATGCATTATATAAATTTATTATTTTTTCAGAAAGAATAGAAACTGTATATGGTTCATCATTAATTTTTTTCATAGTGGCTTCACATCTTACTTTTGCACCTATCGTGGTATTTTCAGCTGATAAAGCATTACTATTTGTTTCATCAAACCATAGGTATACTGTATATGTAGCTGATGTTGTTTTTAGAGGGATATTTACTGCTAGTAAATAAGAGTTACTTGCAGATACTCCACCTAATGTTCCTTCAGATATTTTAGTAGTACCTTCTAGTACAACATATTTTAAGGCATTACTGCTACTAAGAGTAGAACTAATTGTAGTTATATCTAAATAGATGTGTCCATAAATATCATAGGTATTATCTTTTTTATTTAAAGTTATAGTTATGCTATTCCCACCTGTATAATCAGTACTTGGATTTAAAGTACCTGATGTTATATCTATTCCTTTAGCATAATTAATATAATAATCTAATCCTCTAGTAATGGTATTAATATTAACTGAGGCAAGTACATATTTATAATAAGCATATGTACTTCCTAATATTGATATAATTAATATGATAATTCCAATATACATATATGTTTTATATTTATTCATAACTTTCCTCCATAGTAAAAAGACTATGAAAAATCACTAATATTTCTATTAGTTATTTCATAGTCTTTGTTTATATTATTATTTATTATATTTAGATTAGACTTTTGGCCCCCCCCAATTAACTTAGTGTTAACTTGTTTATCTACTACATTAATCATAAGAGGAGCCTCCTTTCTAATAATTATCTCTATCTCTTAAGAATGGTGGAATATCTAAATCGTTATCGATATCTATATCACTAGTTCCTTCTCTAAAGATGTCTTCTCTTCTAGTAGAATTGAAACTATGGTATAGTGGTTCGCTTTGATTTTCAAAGCCAGTTGCTATTACTGTAACGATTACTTCATCATTTAGGTTTTCATTAATTACTGCTCCAAATATTGTATTAATATCTGTATTAGCAGCAGTTCTAATTACTTCAGCAGCTTCTTCTACTTCAAATAATGTAAGTGAAGCACCACCAGTTACATTTATTATAGCATCTGTTGCACCATTTATTGATGTTTCAAGAAGTGGTGAAGATACAGCTTGTTTAGCAGCATCTGTTGCTCTGTTTTCTCCAGAACCTACACCTATACCTATTAATGCATTACCTCTATCTTTCATAATTGCTTTTACATCAGCAAAATCAAGGTTAACTAAACCTGATACTGCAATTAAGTCAGATATTGATTGTACTCCTCTATGTAGTACGTTATCTACTTCTCTAAATGCTTCAAGCATTGGTGTACTCTTATCTATTAATTCTCTTAATCTATCATTAGGTATTACAATTAAAGTATCGACATGTTTCTTTAATTCATCAAGTCCTGATACAGCTTGATTCATTCTCTTTTTACCTTCGAAACTAAATGGTTTTGTAACAATACCTACGGTTAATGCTCCTAAATCTTGACTTATTTCAGCTATTACTGGAGCAGCACCTGTACCTGTTCCTCCACCCATACCACATGTAATGAAGACCATATCAGCACCTTTAATTGCTTCTTCTATTTCTCCTTTTGATTCAAGAGCAGCTTCTCTACCTATTTCTGGATTTGCTCCTGCTCCTAAGCCATCTGTTAATTCTCTACCTATTTGTAGTTTGATTGGAGCCAGAGAATTATTTAAAACTTGAAGGTCAGTATTAGCTACTATAAACTCAACGCCTTTAAGACCTGATTCTATCATTCTGTTTACAGCGTTACAACCGCCCCCACCTACTCCAATTACTTTTATTTTTGCTAACTGATCCATTTCTAAACCAAACATATTATTCATTTTTAATCCTCCTTAGTTCCAATAAAGTTTCCAAATATTTTGGTAATACTAGCTTTCCCCTTTGAATTCTTATTATTTGGATTTATTAGTAACTCTTCATCTTGCTCATCTATCATCGAATACTCTTTTCCTCTAACTTCCATCTTATCTATAAAGTATTTTATCATTCCAATTGAAGTTGTATATTTATTATTTCTTGCTCCAAGAGTATCTTCTGTATATATTATAACATCTTTTCCTAAAATTTCATAGACTAAATTTTTAAATGCCCTTATTTCGGTTAATCCTCCAGTTATTACTATATAAGAAATATTTTGTTTTGTCAATAGTAATATTTGTTTCTGGGCTAATCTAAGTAACTCTGCTAATCTATCCATAACTATCTCAGTTACTTCTATTTGGTTTAATTTAATTACTTCACCAGCAGTATTTTTAACCTCATATACATCATTTAATGCTATGAATCTTTTATGACTAGATGCAAATTTTTCTTTTATTTCTCTTGCATCAAAAACATTTATATTAAACATATAGGCTAAGTCTTTATCAACATTAATTCCTCCTAATTGAATTGTTTCGGTATTCATAAGTTTACCTCTACTGAATACTGACACATTAGTGGTTTCGTGTCCTAAATTAATAATAGCTCCTATGTTTTTATCTAAATTATTATTTCTTACTTCATAATAATCTCCTAAAGCTGATACAGTAATATCTACAACTTCTAATCCAGCACCTTCCATAACTGATAGGACTGAATAGACATTCTTCTTTGGAGCAGAAATCATAATTCCTTTTATTTCTAGTTTATTACCAGTTTTACCTACAACCTTAGTTTCTTTTTCTCCATCTATTAAGAAAGTTAATGGTAATACGGTTATAAGTTCATAGTCTTGTTCTACTTTAGAATATACTGAAGCTTTTATAAGATTATTTACATCATCTGTTGTTATAGCATCGCCAGTTATTTCTATTTCACTAGTAACAAACATAAACTTAGCATTATAACTAGGTACTCCTACTATTACTTTTTTTATATCAATGCCTAAATTATTATTTATTTCTTTAATTCCATCTTTAATAGAGTTAATAGCTAAATTGGGATCAACAATTAAACCTTTTCTTATTCCTTTTGCTTTTTGTTCATAAGTAGCAAGAATATTTAATTTATTTTTAAAGTATTCTCCTACTACGAATTTAATTGTATCAGATCCAATGTCAATAGCAGTATATATTTTCTTCACGATATCGACTCTCCCTAAAATGATACAATTTAATTATAACAAAAAATAAATAAAAAGTATATATTTTTTATTCACTATTTAATTTTTTTGCAATTTTATGTCTAAAAATAACTAAATAACTGCAGTACTTTACCATACTGCAGTCATCTAATTACATATTATTTTCTATTTCTTTTATTTCTTCCATTGTTTTACCAGTTACTTTTGAAATAGTATTATAATCTATTTTTTCACTTAGCATGTTCTTTATAATAGAAATAGTATTTTCTTCTTTGCCTTCTTCTCTTAGACCATTTTCAATGCTCTCTCTTTTCCATCTCTCATTTCTTTCATTGCGATATGCTGCAACTATTTCTTCATCACCATTTACTGCTCTAATGCTATTTAAAAATCTTTCTTTCTCTTCCATAGTTAATAAATCATCTCCTAATAAATCTGATATTTCTTCGATGGTTTCGGCTTTAAAGATACTTCCCCATCTAATTATTTTGCTTTTTTCTACATCTTCATTATACATCATATCATAGCATTTAGCAATATTAAAATCGATTATCTTAATCATTTCAGTAGCCTTTCTTTTACTATGTGAATATTCTAATGTTGCTTCTTCTAGGACTTCATTACTTGCATTACCAAACATATTTAAGTTTAATAGCTCTACTCTATAATCATTTAGATCTGCTACCTTTATATTTTTTGGTAATTTTGATAATAAATAATCTATTAAATAAATAAAATTTCTATTTATAGAATAAGCATATTTATTAGCATTCATCTCAAAACATATAAATTCTTTATCATTAATTGATATAATCATATCATGTCTAAAAGTTTTACCGTTTATATACTTACCCACTGCTTCCTTTCCTATTATAATCTTAGCATTACTGTCTATATTTCTATGTAATAATTCACTTAAAAATTTAATTAAAACATCTCTATTTTCACTAAATATTACCTTACAAGCTCGATCATAATATACTGGTACTACTCTTGTTTTCATTACTGTGTTCATTTGTTCCTTCTTTCTCCACATTTAACTCCTAGTTATTCTCTGGATAAATTACTTTTAAGTCATATTTCTTACCTCCTTCATATATTAATACACTTTTATATTTGGTTTTTACCTCTATTTGTGATAATTAATAAAAAAAATACCTCGGAAAACTTAAGTTTACTTAAGACCCAGAGGCATTAAAAAAATATGAAAAAGAAATAAATTTATTTTAGCAATCTCTATTGACAATTGCTAAAATAGTGGTATAATATAGATGTATAAAAAGGAGGATGATAAATATGAATATGAATAATCCATATGAAGAAAATCTACAAAAACCATTAGAAAAATATGGTCGTGATATTACCAAGGCCGCTAAAGATGGGAAAATAGATCCTGTTATTGGTCGTGACGATGAAATAAGAAGTATAACTAGAATATTATCTAGAAAAACTAAAAATAATCCTGTATTAATTGGTGAACCTGGTGTTGGTAAAACTGCTATTGTGGAAGGACTAGCTACTAGAATAATTAAAGGGGATGTTCCTAATAGTTTGAAAAATAAAAGTATTTGGGAATTAGATATGGGTGCCTTAGTAGCAGGAGCTAAATATCGTGGTGAATTTGAAGAAAGATTAAAAGCTGTTCTAAAAGAAGTAAAAGATTCTGATGGAGAAATCATTATGTTTATTGATGAGATACATATGATAGTAGGAGCTGGTGCTCTAGAAGGGGCCATGGATGCTGGTAATATGTTAAAACCTATGCTAGCTCGTGGTGAAGTTCATTGTATTGGTGCTACTACTTTAAATGAATATCGTAAATATATTGAAAAAGATGCTGCACTAGAAAGAAGATTCCAAAAAGTATTAGTAAAAGAGCCTACTGTTTTAGATACTATTACTATTCTTAGAGGATTAAAACCTAAATTTGAAGTATTCCATGGTGTAAATATCAAAGATAAAGCTTTGGTAGCCGCTGCTACATTATCTGATAGATATATTACTGATAGATTCTTACCTGATAAAGCTATTGACTTAATTGATGAAGCTGCTGCTACTATTAAGGTACAAATGGAATCTGTTCCTACTGAACTAGATAACTTAGAAAGAAATATCATGAGACTAGAAATTGAAAAAGAAGCTCTAAAGAAAGAGAAAGATGATATTTCTAAGAATAGAATTGAGAATATTGATAAGGAGTTATTTAGTCTTAAAGAAAAAGAAAAGGATTTAAAAAATAGATGGGAAGAAGAAAAGTCTGTTAATACTAAGATTAGTAAAAAGAAAGAAGAAATTGATTCTGCTAACTTTGCTTTAGAGAAGGCTGAAAATAATTATGACTTAGAAGCTGCTGCTAAACTTAGACATGGTACTATTCCTAGATTAGAGAAAGAACTTGCCGAACTAGAAAAAATTAATAAATCAGAGATATTATCTGATACTGTTGATGAGGAATCAGTAGCGGCTATTATATCTAAATGGACTAATATTCCAATATCTAAATTAGTTGGTGGTGAAAGAGAAAAATTACTTCACTTAGAAGAAAATATGAAGAAAAGAGTTAAAGGACAAGATAATGCTATTCACTTAGTATCTGAGGCTATTATTCGTGCAAGAGCAGGTATTAAAGATCCTAATAGACCTATTGGTTCATTTATCTTCTTAGGTCCTACTGGTGTAGGTAAAACAGAAGTGGCTAGAACCCTTGCTTATGAGTTGTTTGATGATGAAAGACATATGATTAGAATTGATATGTCTGAATATATGGAAAGCCATTCTGTAGCCAGATTAATTGGAGCTCCTCCAGGATATGTTGGATATGATGAGGGTGGACAACTTACTGAAGCTGTAAGAAGAAATCCCTACTCTATTATCTTGTTTGATGAAATAGAAAAGGCTCATAAGGATATATTTAATGTTTTACTTCAAATACTAGATGATGGTAGAATTACTGATGGTCAAGGTAGAACTGTAGACTTTAAAAATACTATCATTATTATGACTTCTAACTTAGGTAGTGAATATATTCTAGAAAATACTTCTAATAGTAATGAATTAGTTATGAATGAACTTAAGAGTACTTTTAAACCTGAGTTTATAAATCGTATTGATGAAATTATAGTCTTTAATTCTTTATCTAAAGAAGTAGTTAATGATATTCTAGATAAAATTATTAGTGATACTGAAAATAGACTTAAAGATAAGAATTTACATTTAGTAGTAACAGAGTCTGCTAGAAGATATATTATTGATTCAGCATATGATGAGAAATATGGAGCAAGGCCTATTAAGAGATTTGTTCAAAGGAATGTTGAAACTTTAATTGCTAATGCTATTATTAATGATAAAGTTAAATTTGGTAGTACTATCACTATAGATTTTCAAGATAATAAATTAATATTAAAGTAACAAGGCGACTTGTTACTTTTATTATGTCAAATAGTGTAAAATTTTATTGACTTTGTATTTAAAATGTTATATATTTATCATAGGAGGTAGAAAGATATGGAAAATGGTTCACAATTTGATGGTAATATTGATGATATCTATAGAATTCTTGATATGCGTGATAAATCAAAAAATGCGGCTTTATTAGCGAAAGAGGCAGAAGAAAAAGCTAGAAAGGCTTCAATAAAGAAAGAAAAGGTAGCTAAGAAAAAGAAAAGGTATAAGAACATTGCAGTTTCTTTAGCAGCAGTATCTGCTAGTTTGGCTTTGTTTTTTGGAGCTATTAAACCTACTATTGCTAAGATTACAATACCATATGAAAGCTATAACTATGCTATTCCTTATGCTCAACAAGAGCTAGTAGATGCTGGCTATGGTTATTTCGAGGGAGAAGATTTTTATTTATATGAAAATAATGACTATTCTGGTTTAGATATGGTTGTTGGAGGTAATGATGTTGGTTTAGCAACATTCGAATTATATGAAAGAGCTATTAAGGATGCAGAGAATATTAAAGATATTGATGCTGGCAAAGATAGATATACACTTTCTGAAAAAGATGTTAAAGAAGCTGATAAATTCTCTAGAAATATTGAAATTTTTTGTGCTGATGGTAATTATAGTAAGGGGCAGATATTAGAAGGTGGCGGTAGTTTTTTAGCTGTTATGGGAGTAAATAGTTGGGAAGAAGCTTCTAATTTGGCAAGTGCCGCTATTGTGGATGCTGTTGATAAAGCTAAAGATGGCGATACTTCTGAACTTGATAGAATTATTAATGATGTACAAAACAAAAATATTAGCAATGATAAAGGAGGAAGATAATATGGATACTATAGTTTTAGATGATGGTATTGAGTATGCTATTGTTAGAGAAGATGTTATTAATGGTACTGAATATACTTTGTTTGCTAATGTAAATGATAATTCTAAGATATGTTTTAGAAAGACTGTTATAGAAGATGGTGAAGAGTATTATATTGGACTAGATAGTGATAAAGAATTTGATTTGGTATCAGCTCATTTTACTAAGAGTTTATTAAAGGAAATAGACAAATAATTGAACTTGTCAATAGAAAGTAGACAATAAAAGAACATTAATTAAATCCTAGTTGATTTCTATATTCAACTGGGGTTTTATAATTTAAAGCGTAAC
>JABLTN010090023.1_pt1 | contig 25679 bp, 20 predicted proteins | sample 7160141 | NCBI WGS metagenome assembly JABLTN01 (sample SAMN14651226, study PRJNA627086) | human gut metagenome | isolation source: feces | host: Homo sapiens | reverse complement strand
GGCCCCAACGTCTACTACTGGCGCTCGGTTAGCAAGCACCACCCACCGCGGGGAGCGGGCGGCCTCCCATCCCGCTCCCCGCGCGGCGGCAGCGTTGCCCGAAGAGACGGCGAGCTATCAGGCCGCAAGCCGCGATCGGAAGGCGTTGTTTTCGACCTGCCCGGCGCCCAACACGCAGCCGATGCCGGCGCCGCCGTTTTTCGATTCCATACAGAAAGGACCGCTATGTCGAACATGGAAGAACAAGCCCGAGAAGCTCGCGCGGAAGCGGCTCTCACAGCGCTTATCTCGCGGTGCCTTCTGCGCCCCTCTCTCGAATTCGCCGAAGAGGTGCAGCGTGGTGAAGTCGCCGACGCATTCGGCGAAATGCTGCGCGACTGCCCCGACGAAAAGGTTGTCGCGGCGCTTGGCGAGCTGCGCGCATTCTGTGAAGAAGCCGCCGGCAGCGCCCCCAACGACGCGCGCCTTATGCTCGAAACCGATTTCAACCGGCTTTTCGTGGGCCCTGGTACATTGCTCGCCGTGCCTTACGAGTCGTTCTACAAAACGATGAAGGACGAAAATGGGCGCGGCCACCTGCGCGGCCCTTCGGAGCAGCAAGTCGCGGCGTGCTATGCATTGAACGGCTTCAAAATGCCCGACCATTTCATCGACTTCGCCGACAACATCGCCATTGAGCTGGAATTTCTCGGCGTCATGGCCGATAAAGAGGCCGACGCCTTCCTCGCAGGAAACGAGGAAGAAGCCGCAGCCATTCGCAATGCGGCCGAGGCGTTCCGCGAAAAACACCCTATGAGCTGGATTGGCGAGTTCGCACACGACGTTCGCTCGGGCGCCCGCAGGGCTTTCTACCCAGCAATCGTCACCATCGCGGAACAGACGATTCTGCGCAGCTAAAAGGCCCGACGAGCCTTCCCTGCGAAATTCGCACGGCCGAAAGCGTCACACAAAACGCTATACGCAATCACGAGAGATGGGCGGCGCCGATATGAGCGCCGCCTCGAATTTCGAGAGGGCGTCAATCACGTCGTGCGCCTCGAAAAGCCGCGCGTTCGTGCACCCGGCGTTGTCGACGAGCCGCACGATGCCCGCGTCGGCAAGACGCCTGAACGCGTCGTTGACCGCACTGAACTGCTTGCCCGTCAGGCGGCATGCGGCTTCCACCGTGAGCAGGGGGTATCCCGGAAGCAACTCGAGAATGCGCTGCGTCGCAGAACCTTCGCTCACTTTCCCCAACTTTTCGCGCCACACCGCATTCAGCTTCCCGAAAATTGCGAGATAGTCATCCTTGACCTGCCATGCGGCAGAGATGCTCTCCGCGCAAAAATCAATCCAGTTATTAATCGCGAACGGCATTTCGTCGCTTTCGATGGCCTTCTTCTGCGCATACGGCAGCAGACTTTTCGCGTGGTAGCGCGTATCGATCGCAGGCAGCAGCGCGATGGCCGGAATGGAGCCGCTCGTGATGTTTCTCGCACGAAGGAGCGCGTGGCACATCGCGCGGCCAGTACGATCCATCGAGCGCTTGAACGGCTTGATGCTTTCGAACTGGAAATGCATGTAGCCCGTTTGGGCAAGCGGCGAAAAGCGCGGCGTGTTGATGAATTCGCACGGGTCTTCGATATACGGCAGCACCTCGTCGGCGCCGGGAGGGGCGAACGATTCCCGAGGGTCGGCCCTGTCGCCGTCGAAATCGCACGAGCGGAAACGCAGCCCCGTTTCGCTGGCGGGCTTGTTGTATAGGCATCGAGAATGCACTTCGAGGATGAACTCCGGCGTGAAGCGGTGCCCCAGCGTGACGGTTTCCTGAATCCACCGCAGGGTTTCGAGATAGTAGAACGCCTCGACCGAGGCCGATTTTGTACAGAAATTGCTTTCGCTGAAAGGGTGCGCAAAGTAATCCAAGTTTTTGCCCGCGAAAAGCGATTCGATGACGAGCAGCTCGTAGGCATCGGGCGCGAGGCCGTCGATGCGCACGGTCGCCGTTGCCTCAAGGCGCGAAATCGCATGGGCAATCGCGAGCCCCGATTCAGAATGCGAAAGCTCCTGGTCAATGAGCAGCAGTTTGCGCTCGGCCTCGAATGCGTCGGCGGCAGTTTTCCCCGACAAGAAAAATTGCTGGCTTTTCAGCATCTTCGGAGTGAACATGGCAACCCCTCCCAAAATCCCCATGTTTCATGCCGTCTTCAATAGTAGCTGTCTAATCTGGGAAAAGATACTTTTGCGGGTTTTTCAAAATTCCGCAATGAGGGAGGCGGCGAGAGCGGCTCGAACGTTGGGAGAAACGAGGCGAACAGCAATTCCGCGGCAGAAAATGCCGCTAGGGGGCCTCGCTGCAGCGTTTTCTTCCCTGGCTGGCAGAAAACACGACTATGGGGCCTCTCGGGGCGCTTCGGAGTCACAGGAAAGGCCCGAAAAGGAGCGGCGAAGCGCGAAAAGCGGCAGGAAATCCGCCAAAGGGCCCCGAACGCCACGCTGAACCCATGCAGCGAGGCCCCCTGGCGGCGTTTCCTGCCATCCTGCGAGCAAAACCGTGCAACCGCCGCTTCCCCGCAAAGAAAAAACCTGCTAAACGCTACGAGCATTTAGCAGGTTTCGACCCGAATCGGCCTAGAACAGCTTCGTCACTTCCAACGGCTGCTTTGCGGCGCGGATGATGTCCTCGTTGCCGAACACGCACACGTTGCCCTGATCGGCAACCTTGCGCAGCACCGGCGCGCAAGCGCGAATGGCCGCGGGCGTCGCTGCAAGCTTTTCGTCACGCAACTTTTCACGCCAATCAGCCGCGCGGCCGCACAGGAAGGCTCCGTCTTCACGGCGGGCAATGGCGCGCGGCTTGGCCGGCGCGTCGTGCGCGGCGACCGTAGCCACAATGTAGCCCTCCATCTCGGCCTCATCGGGCTCGAACGCGGCCAGCCAGTCGGCGGCCGCATCGAAACGCGCGAGCGTACCATCGACGCCCGGGTCGCGATACGAATAGAAGCGCGCGAAGCCTTCTTCCCCGCGACGGAAGCCGACGCCATAGGCGCCGCCCTTCACGCGCACTTCATTCCACAAGTAGTCAAACGACAGCGCGTTCGCGATAACCGACCACAACCCCGAGTGCTCAACCACGTCAAGCGTGGGCGCGCCCTTGGCCGAATAGCTCACGTCGCACGGAACGATGAACGCCTCATTGCGCGGCGCAGGCTCGGGAATCGCCAGCTCACAGCCGCAACCAGCACCGAACGCCTCGCCCGCCGCAGCGCGTTCGTCGCGCGCGAGGCCCATATCACCCGCTGCGGCCCAGAAGGCGTCGCATTCCTCGGCCGAACCTGTAAAGCTCGCGAGCGCCGGCCCGCCAAACACGGTCGCGCGCACCTCTTCGAGCTTCGCCGCCAGCGCATCGAAGCGCTCGTCGTAGTTGTCGATGAGGTCTTTCAGGAACAGGTAGAAATCGACGCCCGCGAGCTTCTGACGCAGCACGCCCGCGCGGAAATACGACGCCGAAAGGCGATTCGTCGCGCTCGTGTGGCCCTCGTTCGCAAACGTCTGCTCCATGCCGATGCGACGCTGCACAAGCACGTCGAGGATCTTCTGCTTCGCGTCGAATTTCGTGGTCTCCCACACCTCGCGAGGGATGGCCGAAAGCTGCGCCGCCTCTTCCGCAAGAGCGCTCGCCGAAAGCGTCACGCGCAGCGACACCTTGTCGGGGTCGCTCGCCGAAACGTACGTATCGGGGAAGAATCGCATCGAGCCTAGGTGCTGGCGCATGAACACATCCAGCTCAGCGGCGGTGCGCTTCGCCGTGTCGAGCTTGTTGAGCAGCATGCACAGCAGCGTGACATAGGGCACGTCGTCAAACGCGACGTTGTTGGCGTCGAAATACAAGTACAGGTAGTTGATGTGGCGACTCGGCAGCTCATGACGCAAGCACGGCAGCGGGCACGCCGCATCGAGCACGGCGGCTGGGTCGGGCTTGGCGGCGCCGATGTCGGAAGTGCCCAAGCGTGGCAGCGTAGCCAGAGCTTCGGGCGAATCGGGCGCTTCCTGCATGGCGCGCAGCTCGGCCACGTCATCGCGAATGGCCTGCTTGGCCGCCTCATCGAGCCCCGCAAGCTTCTCGGCGAGCTCGCGCTCTTCCTCGCTGTCGTCCTCGGCCTCGACGGGCTTCACTTCGAGCAGAGCCTTGTGGTTCGACTTCACGATGAGCGACTCCAGCACGTCTTCGAAGTAGCAGCCGTCAAGCCCCTCGCGCATATGGGCGAGCGCGTCTTCGTAGCGCAGGTACGTGGTCGCGAGCGCGTCGTCGTAGAGCCAGCCGGAAAGCGCGTTCATCGCGAGCACTACGCCATCGGCCATACCGCGGTCGCGTTCGCGCAGCTCAAACGATAGCTGGGCGAGCGACGCCTCCAGCAGGTCGCGCGGAATTCCGTCGGCCACCAGGCGGGCCGCTTCGCCCTCGACGATTTCCATAAAACGCCGCTTCGCACCCGGCTTTGCGCCCTTCAGCTCGAACAGCGCCACGGGCATGGCCTGAGAATCCATGAGAAACGCCGTCGCGTCGCCGCCGATGCCCGCGTCGAGCACCGCGCGCTTGATAGGCGATTCGTTGCCGCCCATCAGGGCGTCCATGAGCACGTCGGCCGCAAGCACGCGCTCGAAATCGCGCGCGTCGCCAATCGCGTAGCCCAGACCCACGCACGCGTTCTCGGGAGCGGTCGCCATGGGGACCACCGCGTCGAGCGACACGCTAGGCTTGCACTCGCCCATCGGGTTGGGCTCAGCGGGCGTGCGCGGCGCGCAATCGTCGGCCGAAAGGTAGCGGCGGTCGAGGAATCGCAGCATGCGCTCAGCGTCGATGTCGCCGTAGAGCACGATATAGGAATTGTCCAGGCGATAGTGGCGCGCATGGGTATCGAGATAGCCCTCGTAGGTGAGCTGCGGAATGGCACGCGGATGGCCGCCCGACTCGAAGGCGTAGCACGTGCCAGGGAACAACTCGGTGTTCATGCCACGATACAGCACGCTTTCGGGGTCGGACAGCGCGCCCTTCATCTCGTTGAACACCACGCCGTTGTAGCGCAGGCGCTCGGGCGTTCCCGCCTCGGCGTTCGCGTCGTCAAGCTCGTAATGCCAGCCTTCCTGCTCAAACACCGCGCGCTTGCGGTAAATCGCCGGGTGCAGCACGGCGTCCATGTACACGTCGGCCAGGTTTTCGAGGTCTTGGTCGTTGGTACTGGCCACGGGGTACATGGTTTTATCGGGGAAGGTGAGCGCGTTGAGGAACGTCTGCATCGAGGTTTTCAGCAGATTGACGAACGGCTCTTTCACCGGGAATTTGTCGGAACCGCACAGCACGGAATGCTCCAGAATGTGGAACACGCCCGTGTCGTCGACTGGTGGGGTTTTGAACGAGATGGAGAACGCCTTGTTCTCGTCGGCATTATGCAGAAACAGCAGGCGGGCGCCGCTTTTTCCGTGGCGCATCACAATGGCGTCGCCGTCGATTTCGCACAACGGCTCGACCGACTCCACCGCGAAGCCGTTTACCGCAGCGACCTCTTCCACCAGCGATTCATCAAAAAACAGGGCACGGGCGCCCTGGGACTGTTCGGCCATGAAACATCCTTTCAAGCAAGCGCTGCGCACATGCGCAACGCATCGCGACGTGCGCCCGCGAGACCGGCCGAAACCCGTTAAATGCTCGTAGCGTTTAACAGGTAGGTTCGCGAGTGAAGGCCACTTGGCGGAAAAGCCAGCTCAGGAGGCCGTCTCGCGCGCACGCGCGTTATAGCAACGATCGCGAGTTTAGCACAAGGCAACACGCGGGAAAGTCACCCAGCGTTTTGAAAGGAAATCGAAAACGAATCGGCAAGAAAGCGGCACAGAGCAATGCGGAAAGAAGCGGCGCACGGAAAGCTTGCGAATCGCGAAAGCGCCATTGAATGCGCAAGGGAGCCGCACGCCATACGAAAGCGCCGCCCGACAAGAGGCCAGCCCGCAAATCATGCGGCGCTCCATCAGAATCGCGGCCGTCCCGCAAACCGCAAAGCACGCCCGCCGGATTGCGGGCGGCCCGCAAGCCCATCATCGCTTCCGACGAGCACACCAAGCCGCAAACCGGCGCCACACAAGCGAAGCGAAAACCATCGGATATCATGGCGCATCGCGCGGCCCAACGCCGTGGTGGTGGTTTCCGCTATGTACGAGAACGTTCAAACGCTGCCGCTGCCCAGCATGTACGGCAAGAATCTCATCTTCAAAACGGGCGGCGTGGATGCAGCGGGGCTCGAGGAGCCGCTTTCCCTCATCGAGCAAGGGCCCATCGACACGAGCTGCCTTATTTCGAAACGATACTCGCTCAACGACATTCTCGAGGCGTACCGCGCGTTCGAGGCGCGTGAAGACGGCTGCCTCAAAGTCGTCATCACGCCCTGGGAAGAACGCTAACAAGCCGCAGCCGAAAAGCGCACCAGTAGGGACACGACAAAGGCCCCGATTGTCCCCATGAAAGGCGAGCACGCCAACCAATCGACGACAAAAGCGAAAAATGCGCGACCACCAATGTTGCAACTACGGCAAATTCTCGGCCTCACGACGGGCGACGCGCGTATCAAAGCCAAAAGGACCTGCTAAATGCTCGTAGCGTTTAGCAGGTTTCGCACCACAAAAAAGGACGGCGATGCTCTACCCAGGTTCCTAACCCGGGCGGCGCTCGCCGTCCACGGAGATTGCGCCGTACCTCAGTACCAAAACGTTGGACATTCAGAAACAGAAAAGGGACGCCCAGACACCCGTACACTTAAACCCGGGCAGGAATCGCCCCAAATGAAGCAGATCGGTCGCGAAAGAATTCAATGAAAATAAATGGATCAGCAGCAAGCTGTCACAGGTCCACATTTTGGCGATAAGACAAAAGGCCCTGCGGCAGAAATTCGACGCGCCCGCTTTCTCCAACGAACTCAGCCTCGCCGACGCTTTTCACCGAAAGATTCGTCACGCTCGCCCCACCTTCAGACTCTATCCCAACAAAATAACGACGGACGCCCAAGAGCAAATTCGTGTGAAACGAAGCCGATAATTCTGCAGGTATTATTTAGCGATGGGAACAAGAACGCAGCATATACATGCTTTCAACGCCCTGGCAAACGACATTATCACCGGCAGCCTTCACACATCGTGGGTTTCTCACGACGAGTTTCAGCGACGTCTTCGGCCCCCATGCCCGAAAAAAAGGCATCGCGAGCAACGAGCGACGCGCCCAACGCTCCATTGAGCTGGGACAAATTCGAAACCAGGATAGGATGACCAATCTTGCGCGACAGTCGACCACGCAATCCCGCGTTCAGCGCCACGCCGCCGGTCATGGCCACGTCACCGACAATGCCCACACGCTTGGCAAGGCCTGCTGTACGCTCGGCCACAGACTCGTGGATGCCCGCCACGATATCGGCGATTTGCTCGCCCGAGGCCAGCTTCGATATAACCTCGGACTCGGCGAACACCGTGCACGTCGACGAGATACTAACCACTTTAGTGGACTTGGCGTCGTACTCCTGCAGGTCGGACACCCGGCACTGAAACACGCCCGCCATCACATCGAGGAAGCGCCCCGTGCCCGCGGCACATTTATCGTTCATTGCAAAGTTCTCGAGTCTGCCGCCCTCATCAATGCGCAACACCTTGGCATCCTGGCCGCCGATGTCGATGACGGTCTTAGCCGTGGGAAACAACGCGCCAGCACCCTTAGCGTGACACGACAATTCCGAGAGCGTCATGTCGGCCCAATCGAGCAAGTTGCGGCCATAGCCCGTAGCGCACGAGCGGGCCACGTCGTCCATCGTGATGCCGGCATCGGAGAGCGCAGCGTCAACCACCGCGCGCGGGCCGATGGTGCCGGCACCCGAGGCGTACAACCCCTTGCCCGCGATGTTGCCAGATTCATCCACGACCACGCACTTCGAGGCCGTAGACCCGATGTCGATGCCAAGATAATACATCGCAATCCCCCGTTTCATATCCCCAAACCAGCCGCCAGTACACTCAGCATTCACTCGCGGTCGTCTTTTTTATTCATCGAGCGAGCATCATTTCAGGGCCAGGCCGCCTTGCATTTCATCGCATAGAATAGAAGGGCGCCCGAAAATCGCAGCTCGGCAATCAGAACGAATCGATTGCCGAGTGGTGCAACGTCGCCCTCTCCTAATTTCGATTGTATTCGGCGAGAATACCCCTAGCAGCGAGCGTGGTAACGAGCTCGTCGGTCCCTTGGGCAAGCTGGCACCCTCGACAATCCCTCCAAATGCGGCCAATCCTGGCCTGCGAGCTATACCCACGTGCGCCGAACAACTGCATCGCGGTTGAGGCAACCTCAACAGAAGCTTTGGGAACGACGCATTTCATCAAGGAATATTCAACAGGATTCGACAATGGATCGGATTTGCTTGCAGCATCGTAGACAAACCACCTCATGGCCCTGATTCGAGATTCCATGGCAACAATTTTTTCCTGCGTCTGAGAAAGACTTCCCATTACCCTGCCGTTCACCACATGTCGAGAAACATACGACAAGACATCATCGTACGCAGCTTCCGCCAAACCGAGACATGCCGCGCAAATGAACAATCTGCCCAAATGGTACTGTCTATCAAGCATCGCACCCAATTTGCCGTCAGTTTGGATGCGCCATTCCGGGTCGAGATTCACCCTGTCGAAGACGACAAACGCTGGAGACATCATTTCCTGACCTATCGAATCGATTGGGTAAGTTTCTACACCAGGCACGTTTGACGGGAAAAGCCAAAGCGACTTCCCCCCGTCGGCCGCACCAAAAACAGGATCATTCGCCAGCACGAGCATCGATGGAAGAAATTGCCCTCCCGACACGAAAGCCTTCTCGCCGCTAAGACAAACCCCGTTGTCCTCAATAGTTACCGTCGTCGGCCGAGCAGGTGCCAACGGGTCAGCACTACCGTCAGTAAACGCCTGGGAAAAACACGGAACCCCTGACGGATCGAACAGCCCTTCTACAATCTCGCCCTGAGAAGTTGGACGGAACGTCGAGAACAAAGCCATTGATACCATGTCTGAAACGACAGGCATCATAGCCCCAGTATTGCGCATGCAGCGTTCGATAATCGCCGCACGGTCGACAAGACCCACATCAAGTCCGCCAAGAGCCGGCGAGGCGATATACGGCCACAAATCACTCTTGCGAAGCGAATCGCGCAATCGAGTCGGTATGCCACCGGCCTTGACCCATTTCTTGATATCGTCCTCGCCAAATCGTTCACAAAAGACGTCGACCATCGCAATGACTTTTTTCGAGCCGAAGCTATCTTCCATACTCAAATCGCCCCTTCCGCCTCACCTGAACGTGCAATGCGTCACGCACTACACTCCTCAAAGCAACCTTGTCGGTCTTTCCGTTTGACAACCTCGGAAAATCATCCATTTTCAGTACGATATCAGGATACTTGCATTTTTCGAGCCTGCCTTTGGCGTAGCGACGCAAATCCTCAGAGGAATCGGAATACCCTTCACGCGTGATAACGCACAAACACGTCCTTTCGCCCAAATCGGAATCGGGGTATCCGACGAGACAACATTCCTGCACCGCAGCACAGCCCTCGTATGCTTTTTCGACCTCGAGGGGAAAGATGTTGATACCACCACGAATGACGATGTCCTTAATACGACCCGTAATGGAAAGCCGACCCGATTCGTCAAACGACCCGACATCGCCAGTGTGCAGCCATCCATCATTATCGACATCGAATAGTTCATAGGACCCGTTCGACACTTTGCCCTTCATCAGCGCCGGCGATTTGACAAGAATCTCGCCCGTATCTTCAATCAATTTCACTGCGACGCCGACGATGAGCCCGCCAACGGTTCCTACACGCACATCGAAACCATCGCTCGGCGAGGATATCGAGATAAGCCCAGCAGTTTCCGTCATGCCATACGATTGGACAATTCGACACCCATAGCGTCCTTCATAGTTCTCCATCACATCGCGTGGGCAACTTGCACCAGCCACCATGACGACGCGCAACGAATTGGGTCCCTGGTGGCCATCAGCGTCGGCGCGCATTTCTCGAATGAGCATCGTGCCAACGCTCAAGAACACCGTCGCACGCGTAGCCCGCATGAGTTCGATTGAAGCCTTCGGGGTGTATTTAGAGATGCTCACAAGCGTCGCGCCATAGAAGAGGGACATAATCGTTCCCACGAACCCGTATACGTGTCCACACGGAGCTGGCACGTATATCGCATCCGACTCAGCAACGCCCAAAACTCCACCAAGCCTCATCGCGTTGTACGCATATGAATCAAGGGAGTTCGCAATCGCCTTAGGCAACCCCGTTGTTCCCGACGAGAAGAGCACTACATCGATCGACTCGCTATCGCCCTGCGGCTCACTCAACACCACCCCTGACCGAGCCGCTTCGGCCATATCATCAATCGACGCAGCGCCAAAACGAAAAGGACCGGTATCGAAGACCTTTATGTCGGGGTCGGCGGCAAGGGAAAACTTGCGATGTTCATCGGTAAGGACAAAGGCGTATTGTGGATGCATAAGGGAGACGGCGTTCTCGTATTCGATTGAGCCCGCTTGGGGAGACACCATAACGACGGACACACCGAGCTCCTGCAACGCCGCAACCACTAAAGGAAATCGCGTCGAGTTCTTCATGGACACAATGGCCGCCTGACCGCGCGTCGCGCCCAATTCGCGAAGGGAGGAGACAAGCGCACTCGACCAGATGAAGCCTTGGGCATAGCTCATCGACTCTCCGTCGCATACCGCATAGGGCCTTGTCGCATTCGCGCAATAACCACGATACAGCATGCGCAGAAGCGAGAAAGATTTCCCGGTTGTCATCTCATACGTCATATGCCGTCCCCTCCAGCACATTTCGCCTTTGTCCCGCTAGGGCTACCGTTCTCTATTTCGCGTACTTCTTGGCCAACTGGCGACCGGTGATGTGCACCATGATTTCATTGGTGCCGCCAGCGATCTCGTGGCCGCGCAGGTCGATCCAAATGCGACCGACGCGTGTCTCGGTGGTGTAGCCCAAGCCGGCGTAAATCTGCACGGCCTCACTGGCCACTTCATCGCAGGCATGCGGGCCGTAATATTTCAGAAGCGCGCTCTCGATGCGCACGCTTTCGCCGTTGTCCATCTTCCACAGCACCTTGTACAGCAGGTTGCGGGTGTTCTCGAGCTTGAGCTCCATCTCGGTGAGCTTCTGCTGAATCAGCTGGTAGTTCGCGATCGGCTTGCCGAAGGTAGCGCGCTCGCTGACGTAGGCGGCGGCGTCGTCCATGGCTGCCTGGGCGCACCCCAGCGCCTGAGCTACGATCAAGCAGCGCTCCATCTCGAAGTTCTTCATGAGGTTCTTGAAACCGGCGCCCTCCTTGCCGACGCGCATGTCCTCGGTGAGCACCACGTCGTCGAAATACACCTCGCAGAACGGCATGATCTGCTGGCCGATCTTATGCAGCGGCGCGGTAGACACGCCCTTGAGATCCATCGGCACCAGCCACATGGACATGGACTTGTTCTCCGGCGAGGGATCCTCGTCCTTGGTGACAATCAACGTATAGGGGAACACATCGCCCTGAGTGACCCAAGTCTTCTGACCGTTCAGGACGTAGGTGCCGTCGGCCTGCTTCTTGGTAGTGGCAGCCATCGACATGTTGTCCGAGCCCGCGCCCGGCTCCGAGAAGCCCAGGCTGAAGATGGGCTTACCGCTCTTCATGTACTCTTCCATCGCCATCTCGACCTGCTCGGGGCTGCCGAAGTCAATCAGGTCGCACATGGCCAGCGTGTTATTCAGCAGCGGCGTCACGCAGCCGGCGTAGTGGGCGAACTGCTCGGTAAGAACGCCGAGCGTCACGCGATCGCACGGAACGCCGCCCTGTTCCTCGGGGATGCCCATCAGGCCGAAACCCGCATCGAGGTAGGCCTTAATCAGCTCGTCGCTCATGGCGCCGTTCGCGTACATGTCAGCGATCTTCTGCTCGTCGAAGTTGCGCTCGCAGAATTCTTTGATGGAATCGACGAGAAGCAGTTGCTCGTCAGTGTAAGAGAAATCCATTGCTTATGCCTTTCGTTGCATCGTAATCTGTCTATCCGACGGTCTATTCGGTAGTTTGTTCGAGCTTCTTGCCGGTCTTGAGAGCGAATAAGCCAAGGACCATACACACGACCATGCAGGCGATACTCAAGCCAAACATCATCGCGAAACCATTGGGCAAGTCGATAACCCAAGCCCAGAACAGAGACGCAACGACGGAGCCGAGAGAACCAGCCATGGAAATACGGGAGTAAATGTTCGTATAATCGCGCGAACCGAACACGCTACGAGTAAGCAGTGGTGTCTGCACGGTGGTGCAGGCATATGCACAGCCGAACAGGAATGCGCCAATCATCAGAATCGCCGCCTGCAAAGGCATCAACCACATGAGCACAATGCCAATCACGCCGCCGCCGATACCGAACGCCAAGCCGCCCTTGACGCTCTTATCGTTGATGATTCCAAGCACGACCTTGCTGATTGCCTGGCCGGCCATACAAGCTGACGCGACCAGACCAGCCATTCCGGCAATTTCGGTGCCGGTAAACGATTGGCAGTACGAGGCAAAGAACTGGTACACGGTCTGATTGAGGGTGATGATAAAACAGAATGCGAGGATGGCAAAGAACGCAGGCGTCTTCATAGCCTTTGTCGCAGAGACCCCCTTCTCGACAACGGACTTGCCGGACTGAGCCTGGCATTCATCGGCGCCGTAGGGCTCCAAACCCTTCTCGGCAGGATTCGAGCGAATCACGAACAGCGTAAACGGAAGCGTTGCGACCAGAATGATAACGCCCAAGACCAGATAACCCATGCGCCAACCGTCAGGGGCGGAGGCGATAAACGCCGTTCCGACAGGGTTGAAGATAACGCCGCCGATTCCCGTGAATGCCATGCACAGGCCGATGAAGAATCCAACTTTCTTCTTGCACCACGCGTTGATAAGCGTTGGAACCGCAAGGTAAATCAGCGGAGCCGTCGCCAAGCCGAGCAGCGCACCGGCAATATAGAACTGCCAAACCGCAGTAAATTGAGACATCGCAATGTATGTGACGCCATCAACCGCCACGCACGCCGAGAGAACAGCTCTGAGGTTCAGATTGCTCATGAGTTTGCCAGCTATGGGCAACATCACGATCATCGCCACACACATGATGCTGAAATAAAGCGTGAACTCCACGCGTGCCACTCCAAAGTAGTTCGCCACGGGCGTAAAGAAAATGCCCGCGCAACTCAACACGATGGCGCATGGGACGCACGCAATGGCGATGCCCGACGCGACAATGAGGAAGGCGTAGTGGAATCCGCCTTTCTTGATTTCTGTTTCCTCCATGATATGCTCCTTGTGTCAGTGCCTTGTGTTCTGACTTTTAAAAAGCGCCGCCAGCAAGGGTTTGAGAGAGAACTGGCGGCGCCTCTTTTTTAATGAAAAGCCCGGAAGCACACGCCTTATGCGATTAGCTCCTTGAATGTTTCGATTTGAGTGCGAGCTTGTTCATACGATTCGGTAGATTGGTCGATTTCGATAACAACGCACGGAACGCCAAGTTTCTTGCATTCCTCCTCGATAAGAGGAGAATCGAATTCCTCCGGGTCACAGAACTTAGCGCGCAAAACGACAACGCCCTGGGCATTAGAATCTTTTACCAAGTCGACGACCTTGTCGATATGGGTCTTTTCGGGATCGAACGCGATGCTGTCACCAGAAACTGCGCACCAAGCGGCCGCAAGGGCCTTAATCGGATCGCCGTCTTCAGACACACGAACGGCGAATGCGCGCGATTCCTTTGCGATGTCGTCAGCAACGACGTCAATCTTATTTGCGTCGAGAATCTTGCTGATTGCAGGAATGTCCTCATACACACCCGAGACAATCACGCGGCAGAAACCGTCTTGCGATTGTGGCTTGGCTACGAGCGCGTCATTAAGCTTTCGCACGAGTTCTAGATGCTCGGCCTTGTCCATGTAGTAGCCCGCGTCAACGACCCAAGTACGCGCTTCAACGCTCACCTGAGCAGGATGGTTGCCGGCAAGCTCGACGAATCGGCGCATCTCAGCGCGCCACTTGTTGTAGAGTGCAATGGCGGCATGCAGATTCAAATCATCGATTATACCGTGCGCGCACTCCTCAACTTTTCGCGCGACCTGGCGATACGACGCCTCAGTGTACTCGAGCCCAGCATCGATGAATCGATTCTGAGGTTGAGAGACGTAAATCATCGGAACCTGAGGCACGCCGGCCTTCCAATTCTGGGACATCGCCTTCAGCGTGTCGCACAAGCCCGTAATCATAATCGCCGAAAGCTTGTCAAGTTTATGAGTCAGGCCCATCTCGAGCGTCATCTGGCAAATCGAGCAATAAAAGGGCGGGAAATACTTCTGCGCCTCGCTCGCGGTGCCGCGGCACCCCCACACGCCGAACGGGATAGCACCAGCCGCATAGACCAGCTCCTCTGGAATGTAATACGGCATAACGCCGATAACTTTCTTGCCGTTTGCGATATGCTTGTCGATTTCCTCGTAGGGATGATCGACGACCCGTTTACATTCAGCGAGGACCTCTTCGATAGTCGTCATCTCTACTCACCCCTCTCGGATTCGCTCTTTTTGTTCTGCATTATTTCGACCAAACCCTCAACTCGGGTCTTATATTGTTCCTCGCTGAAATTGCGCGGATCAGCCTGATCGCCGTCAAACGTAACGACTGGGATATTCATATCCGACTCGATGCGACGCCCCATCTCGAGAGCTATGCCGCTCCAAAGCTTGCACGAACGGTTGATATGGCACAGGGCGCCGTCAGCCTTGCCGGCGACGATTGCGTCCTCGCGCAATTTAGTCGCATGCTCGAGAGACAGACAATTGGGCACGTTGTAGTACACCTGCATCAACTCTTCGGTATTGCGGTAAATCACACCGAACGCCGCAGCGTAGACCGTCGATGTCACGTTCACGCCGGCCTCTTTGAGCGGACCACTCGTCGCGCGCAGATACGGCCAACACGCAATGCCCTCAAATAGAATTCGATGCTGTTCGGGCACCTTGTACGTCGACTTGTTTTCGCGAACATTTTGTTCGTACTCGGCAGCAAGCTGCTCAAACGCCTCGGCCGCCTCTTTCGTGCCGCGCGCAGTCACAGCAACCGCCATGTGGTTGAACAGCTCGAAGCCATTCAGCGGAGAGGGCTTGAAGTTTGCAAACGATGCGGCCTTCAACCATGCGCGCGCAGTTCGCTGGGAGTATTCCATTACCTGTTTGAACCTGTTGTCATCCCATTTTTTGCCGGTAATCTCCTCAAGCTGACGAATGGCGTGGTCAAATTGGCCGCGCATGTACGCTGTACGCTTTTCGTCAACGAGGTCTTCGTCGTTATAGGGGAAGTCAAGCATGATCAGCGGAATGTCGAGCATCTTGGCGATGTTGGAATACCAGCTCTGCATACATGAGCAGATGTTGTTCGCGCACAGCACGAAATCAGGCATCGGCATCTCCTGCTCGCCATTGGGGCATTTGCCCTTTTGCGCGTAGGCCAGATTAATACGCGCGTACGCGCACAAGTCGTTGGATAAGTGCATTTCGCCTTCGGCATACTCGCACATCTCGAGCCCGGCGCCCTTTGCCGCAATAGCAGCAGCTTGATTTTCCGGATAGACAACTTTCAGTCCGAGCGTCGTCGGAATCTCTTGCGGGAAATTTGACGCGCACCAACCGATTTTCTCACCCCTTCTTTTCGCGTCCCATGCGTCCTGATACGCTTTCGCTGCCATCTCGCGAAGCACAATCTTCGCGGGCTTGCGCTCTGAAACGTCTTCAGCCATGCTTCCTCCTTCGTCACGCGAACATATCGAGGCCTAGGCTCCATCGAAGCCGCCCCTTTCGGCCTCAACTGCATTGTGGCGCGCAGAAGCAACGGGTTAACTACCCAATTCCGTATTCTGACCATTTCGAATCATTGACAGCGTTTCATCCTTTTGAAATACTCATTCCAAGACAGTAATGCCTGTTCATTATGGATAAAATTAGGGGACACATTTCTATTCTGACCATTGCGGGGCGATTCTAATGCCGAATAGCAAGCTGGATATCACACGGGCGTTCATTTCAACCGTCGAGCGAAAGGGGCTCAGCGGCGTTCGCGTAACCGAGCTCGTTGAGGAACTGGGGTTGAACCGCAAGACGTTCTACTATCACTTCGACAGCAAGTACGAGCTTGCGATGCGCATCTTTCTGCTCGATCTCGGGAAAGATCTGCGCGAGAATTTTCCGGGCCGGGACATAGTGACGATTGATACCATAGCCGGCAAGAAGCAGGAGGAGCCTTACGCGGCATACGTGAGAATAGAGGAAGCGGCACGTGCCTACGACACCAGTGAGTTCCTCAAAGCGGCTGCGCGGGCCATTCTCATCAGAAAACGCTTTTACACACAGCTCTTCAGCGAGAAAGAAATAGATTTCTGTCGGGTATTCAAGGATGCATATCGCCCCATCGTGACGCAGGATATCAACCTGGTCCTCGGCGGTCGCTTTCTGCCCACGCAGACGATCGATTACCTCGCCGAGATAGGCCTTTCAATCTACCTAACGCAACTGCGGTTCGTCTGCTCGAGCACAGCAGCGCCATCCATACTCAATGACAGTACCAATCCATTCTGGAATTTCTACCAGGAGGCACTCGTTGGCGCAATTAGGGAGCACCCATTAGCACGCAAGCGATAGAACGAAGAGCGAACCCATCACCAGCAAAGATAAACTCACTTGTTTGTTCGTATGTCACAAACGCGAAAAGGCGTCTGCGGTTCTTAAACCGCAGACGCCCTATTCACAGCCACGCCACCCACGCTGACATGGCTTTTTCCTTTCGACTTACTTTACCTCTTTAGGAATAAAATACGCTTCTCCCTTCTCGAGCATTGCATCAATATCCGCATCGGCATAGCCAATCTCACTCAGAATCTCACGAGTATTCTCCCCGATATCAGGAGCGCGACGATGGTCGAAGTCATCAATGCTGCCAAGACGAATGGGCTGCTCCACGAGGCTTTTCTCGTTGCCATTGCGGAACTTGAACTTGTAGAAGCACTTATTTGCCCACGCCTGCTCGTCATCGACAATCTCTTCGAGACTGAAGCAGCGAGAGAATGGGACGTCCGCCTTCGTCAGGCGCTCTACTGCTTCGTCAGCAGTCAGATTCTTGAATGCTTCACACATCTGATCGTACAAATCGCGCGTAAGGCCATTCTTCAGCAGGTTCTCCTGCGGAAAATATTTGTCGTTAATCAAATCTGGACGCCCGATAGCAGTAATGTAGCGCTCAAAGAACATGTTGTATTGGGGGAAGCACACCTGAATATACTTATCGTCTTTCGTACGGAATGCCGTGTTGCACGGATTTTGGCTCTCGTAGTTATTAATCGGGTAATGCATGCCGTATTCGGGATACTGCACGGCGCACAGGTTCATGGACATGTTAAACACGGCCGTTTCATACAAGCTGCACTCAACCTTGTCACCGACGCCCGTCGCTTTAGCCTTGTACAGCGCCGCCATAATACCTGCGGCGAGGTTCAGTCCAACATTGTGGTCGCCCAAGCCAGGCACCATGTTAAAGACATCACCATCCTTCTGGCGCATAGTGTTCACGTAGCCGCCGCGAGAGAAGAAAGCCGTGAAATCAAACCCTGGCACATCCTTCACGGGGCCATACTCACCGAAGCCAGTAACCATTCCGTACACGAGCTTGGGGAACTTCTCCTTCAGCGAATCGTAGTCGATACCCATTTTTACGAGCGATTGCTTGCGGTTGTTGGTGATGAAAACGTCGGCCGTCGCAAGCAACTTGAAGAACGCCTTCATGCCCTCTTCGCTTTTGAGGTTTAGCGCGAGACCGCGCTTGTTGCCATTCTCAAGTTCGAAAGACGTGTTCTCGAGCGGGTCAGGGCTAATACCCTCGCCAACAGCTCCGTTGCGTTCGGGGTCGCCTTTGCCGGATTCGACCTTGATAACGTCAGCCCCCATATTCGCAAAGAATCGACCGGTGGTTGACGCCGCAATGAACGTCGACAACTCGACGACCTTCACGCCCGCCAAAGGAAGTGCATTGTCACTCATGATTCCTCCTAAACGATTGATCAAAATCCCCTTTTCAATCTCTCGCAGGCATCATATTCCGAAGTGCCGACCCACTGCTTCGGCAAAAGTGGCCCAAAATCATGACAACGGGCAGAATCAAAAAGTGTGGGCAGGACTGGGTATAACGCGCCAAACCAAATCGGCGCTGACCACGGGCGTTGCCGGCAGATGAATGCGGCCGCTTGTATTGTAAAACGACCCAATGAGTTTAAACTTCTCTTGGCTGAGCTCTATCTGGGCTTCGTTCCTACAGTGGAGTTGTTCTTTTCTCAAGGCCTTGAAGAGCAATTCCATGGCAGCGTTGTCGCAGGGACAGAAAACGATTGGACGAAACCACATCCTTCGATTTCCATGCAAAATTTGCTGGGGCGTATTGGCCGCTCCTATCGGCATGCACCATAATGCCCTCCTTAGAATTTTCCCTGTTCACGGCATTGTCCAGGGCGTCAATCATTAGGGTTTCGTTGACACACTGCAACACTTGCCAACCCACCAACTTGCGGGAGTACAGGCTGGAAGGCAAATCGCCAGGTAGAGCTAGCCCTTCCAACGACGCCACGCACACCGCTATTCGAACAAGCACGCCTCAATCACGTCTTTGCCGCGCAGGGTCGCAAGCCACTCAGACGGAATCGCCTCGCGGCCGTACAGAATGCACGCTAAGCCGCCCGCGACGCATGCGGTGGTGTCGGTATCGTCGCCCAAATTCACCGCGGCGAGCACGCATTCCTTATAGCTTTCCGTATGCTCCAAGCACCAAATCGCGGCGTTATAGGTGTCCCACACATAGCCGCTGCTCCCGCCGGGACCGCCGGCCAACTCACCCGCGGGCGAGCCCTCGCACATCAAACGCGCGGCGTAACGAATCATTTTCTCGCACGCATCCATGCAGGCATCGGTCGCGTGCGTGATGGCGCTCACTGCGCGCACCTCGGCACTCGTGCAATCCATGAAGGCCATGGGTAAGCAGCGCATGAGCGACCCGTTGCCCTTGTCCCACTCGCCCGCGCCACCGCGGCCCGTCGCCAGCGCCTTGCGCGTGGCATTGCCGTAGTCGAAGGCCACGCCGTCCGCCGTGTACGCCCCATCGTTGATCCATGCGCGGAATCGTCGCAGAATGTCATCGCAATCGACGCACCCCAACTCGCGATAGCTGTCGCACAGCGCGAGCGCCATGCTCGTGTCATCGCTCCACGTACCAGCGAGTTGATTGTGGCTGCCGCCGCCCACCATGTCGACGCACTCAAAGCTTCCACGCGGTTTGAACTCGAAAGGCACGCCCAAAGCGTCGCCCACCGCCATGCCATACACGCAATCGCGCAGCGTTCGATTTAGTTTCATAGTGCAGGCCTCCTCGCATCCAATGCACGGCATATGGCGCTTTCGTCGCAAAACGCACTAGCCTTGCCAGCCCCGCATTTGGAATTGTCGCGCACTTCGAATTGTGGCAGAAATCGCGACGATTGGGCCGCATTGCGTCGTTTAAAATGCGCACGTCAAAAAATGCCACGATTAGGCATGCTCGACACCTCAAAAGAGGCAACGCGCGCGTCGTTATTTTGCGATCAGCCTCACCTGGGCGCAAAAGGACAGGTCAGAGCCACAATCATCAGCCAAGCACATACTTCAAACCTTACCTCATGGTTAGGCTTTTGAATCCAAGCCCTTGCAAAGCAACCTAATCGTCGCGTTATTTTGACACGAGGAAATCGAAGGAGCGCAGAGATGCTCGGCCCAAACACTGTGCCACGAATCGCTGGGTGCACCGTCTCGAGACATCGGCACGCCAATGCTTCAATGATTCTATAATTCAATACGTATATACATCTACAATTCGATGCTTCTATACGTACATACGTCTATGCCTCTATACATATATGGACCCCGCCCCTTACGCCTCGAGGATCGCGCGCACCTTTTCAGGGTCGACCTCGGACAGGCGCAACAGCGGCGCGGGCTCGGCCTCAACGTCGCCGATATGCTTCTCCCACAGGTGCACGTCGTGCCACGCTCCCAGCTTCCAGCTTGCCGCGCGCAGCGTGCCCACCAGCTCGAAGCCCATTTTCTCGTGCAGATGGTCGCTTTTCTCGTTCGGGCACACGACTTTGCCCACAACCGTGCGCACGCCCTGCAGCGCAAGCAGGTCGAACAGCTTGCTATAAATCGCGCGACCGAGCCCGCGCCCGCGATGGTCGGTCGAGAAATACACCGAAAGCTCCACCGACCACGCATACGCCGCGCGGCTGAACAGACGGCTGCCATAGGCATACCCCACCGGGCGCCCATCTTCCTCGCACACGATGTAAGGATACGCTCCATCGCGCTCGACGATGCGCTGGCGGAATTCGCCAAGCGCGGGCACCTGGGTCTCGTTGGTGACCGTGGTGGCAATATAAGGCTCGTAGATTTTCAGCAGAGCCTCGGCATCGTCGGGCGTAGCAAGGCGGAATGTATGCACAGGTTCGTTCATTTTTCGGCTTTCTATGCAAGTTTTAGCATATTTATGCATTTTTGAAACTGTACTGCGTTATAACCCCGTTAACAAGGGGCAAAAGCCCGCATCTGGAAAAACAACGCATTGCGTGCAGAAAGGAACGCCGCCCTAAAGAAGTTCGCTGCCGTACAGCGGCGCGAGCACCGACTCGCGCTTTTCCTTATATATGCATAGAGCAAAACGACCCGATTCGCGGCGCGAATCGGGCGCGCGCGTTTCGTTCATCAAAAACCGGCGATGTCTTTATGCATGTCAACCGAATGGTTGCAGTTCGCAGCGCTCGTTCAAGCAGTCCGCAGCCCGATGCTAGGATGCATTTCGTCGAAATACCGGGAGTGGCGCCCGCGTGCGCACCTCCGCCCCAAAGGAGCCCTCATGGATATCAAAGTGATAGACGAAAACCGCTCGCCCATCGAGTGCGTGGTGTCGCTTTCCGCCGAAGAAACCGCTGTGCTCGCGCGCGGCGCCTGGATTCGCATGGCGCGCCTGCTGAAAACCGACGATGAGCATGTGCGTGAAAAGGTCGACGCTATGTTCACCCGCCGCGAAAAGACGCAAGCCGTTGCCGGCATCGTTATGGCGAACGCCGCGCACCAGGCCTTCGACACGCTGGGCGTGACGTTTTTGCTCACGCCGCAGTTCGTAGTGCCCGATGAATGGGATGAAGAGCAGGCCATCACGTTCACGACGCGCGCCTTCCCCGTGCCCGACATGGAGCTCGATTTGGAATCGCCCATCGCAGTTGGCGAAGACGAGACCCCTGAAGAAGCCGCGCGCCGCGCGCTTCGCCAGCGCCTGCACGGCACCATGCCCCAGGCCCTGCTCGACGAAGCGGCGAAGGAACGCCGTGAGGAATTCCGCGGCGAACTCGCGAGCAAAGGGCAAACTTATCGCGAATATCGCATCGAGCACGGCGTGAAGCCGGCCGAGGTTGAAGAACGCCTCGAAGCTGAAGCGCGTAAGGCGCTTGAGGAAGACATCGCGCTCGATTTGGCGTTCATGCGCAAAGGCCTCGAAGCCACCGAAAACGACGAGTTCGCAGCGCTTTCCCGCTTGAAGCCCGGCAGCGAAATTGAGCTGAAGCGCGAGTTCTTGGAAACGGGCCACGCGTGCCTGCTTCGCCAAGAAGCGCGCCGAGGCGCCGCCGTGCGCTGGGCCGTCGAAAACCTGGTGCAGTAGGCTCCGCGCCCAAAAACCTGCTACCTGTTAAATGCTCGCAGCGTTTAACAGGTTCCGAGACTTGGTACAGCGATGCGCGCTTTAAGCACGGCGATGCGGCGCGTAGTCGCAACATACGCCCAATGTGCCAAATGCTCGCAGCGTTTAACACATTGGAGCAACCCGCCGGCGTTGATAGCCGCACAATGTACCCCGAGGGAGCATCCTGAATGCGAATGTGTTAAACGCTGCGAGCATTTGGCACATTCAGGAAACGCAAAGCTGGCCCCGCATAATGCGAGGCCAGCTCCTTGTTGCAACTCTATACCACCCGGACGCTAGCGAATCGCGCGCCCACAGCGAAATCACACTCGCGACAAACCGCTTACGCGTCCAGAATCTCTTGCACCTTTGCCGAATCGAGCTCGGTGATGGGAGTAATAGGCTCCGGCGCGCACGAGAAGTCACCGATCTGCTTTTCCCAATGGTTGATGGAACGCCATTCGCCATTCTTGAAGCCAACGTTCTCGAGCGTGGCCATAAGTTTGAAGCCCATGGCGTTGTGCAGCTTGTCGCTCGCAGGGTTCGGGAAGGTGACCTTGCCATGCACCGTACGAACGCCCTGCAACTTCAGCAGCGAGAGCATCTTGTCGTAAATCTTGCGACCCATGCCGCGGCCGCGGTGGTTCGGCGCAAAGTACACCGACAGCTCAACGGCCCAAGCGTACGCCGCGCGCTCGTACAGACGGCTCGCGTAGGCATAGCCAACAGGCACGCCGTCTTCCTCGCACACGATGTAGGGATACACACTCACGCGATCGATAATGCGCTGGCGGAACTCCTCCACCGTGGGGGCAACGTACTCGAACGTCACCGTGGTTTCGACGTACGGCGCATAAATGGCCTGCAAAACCTCGGCATCGTCGGGCGTGGCCAGACGGAAGGTGAAAACGGGTTCAGACATCGCGTTCCTTTCGATGAAAATGGATGAAATCATGCACGAAAACTCATGCATGCGCGAGACGAACGCGAAAACGAGTCGGACGCATATTGACGATGGGCGAAGCGCATGGCACGTCGGGCAAAGCTGGCCAGGCAAGTCGAGTTGAGCCCGCTAGGCGCCTGCCATTCCACGCAAAACCGATTCCCCCATGCGGAACCAGCCACGCAGAGCAGCCACTATGTCATGCCGATCATGCAGCCAAGGACGAACTACCCCGCGCAAAACAGCCGCACCGCACGAGCCTGTGGCCCAAACGTGCGGGTTTTACCCTACTACGTTGTTCGTGAGTCCCCTTTGCCAAACACACGATGGCATTGCGTATTCGGCAGCTTCATAATTCGGCTTCTGGCCTGCGCATTCGCGAGGTTTCAACATGCGTCCGACTCGCGGTTCGATTAGTGCGCCTGCAAAGTATATCCCCCCGCAGCGGGGCGCGCGAGAACAATTTCGAGCGTTTGGAAATTGTTGCCGAAAAACACTGGAATATCATCCTTTGATGAGTATAATAGTTCCTGTAATTATTCCTCGTTGAGAATAATTGAGTCAGCCAAGCATCCTACCCTTCGCACGGCCGACGGTTCTTCCATACGTCTTTCTCTTCGGGAGCTGAAAGGCTTGAAAGACGCACGCGGCCCAGCCGCACAAGCACACTCCGCGCATCGCCCTACCCCCTAGATGCGCGGAGTTCTTTTTTGCCCGCATGCATTCGGAACCTTTATCGCAGCTCGCAAAACGCAGGCCACGGCAAAGCGCAAAATCGATCTTCCAATCGAGCGGGTCAAGCTAGCCCCGAACCGAAACCAAAGTGTATCGTCCGCGCGCACGGCCGTCGCTATACTAGAGGTGCAAACGCCGATTTGTCTCACTTCGAAACACCGAACGCGCACCTCAGGAAGGTTGAACGTCATGGCACAGAGCATCATTTCCAAAGAAGAGCTTCTGGAAAACGCCTACGAAATCGCCGAAGAAGGCGGCATTTCGACGCTTTCTATTCGTGGGCTTGCCACGAAAAGCGGCGTGAGCGTGGGCACCGTGTACCGATTCTTCGCCGCGAAAGACGAACTCACCATCGCAACGATCGAGCTGTATTTCGCGCGTGCGTTCTACAAGGAATTCTGCCACCTCGATGCGCACACCGCATTCGTCGACTACTGCGAGAAAATGAACGTGAGCATGCACCAGGTGTTCAACCACTTCCGCGAATACTGGCTGCGCGACGCTGAGGCCCTGCCTTCCGCCGAACGAGCCGCAGCGCGCCTGCGCGAGTCGCAGCAAATCGAGCACGTAGTAAACGGCCTCGTCGAAATCTACAAGCACGACCCGAACATCGTTGCCGATTTGCCCGACGGCTTCACTCCGCGAAGCGTGTGCGAGTTCACGCTCGACAACGTGCTCGATAGCCTGCGCCACCAAAACGGCGACTGCAAAGTGCTGTTCGGCCTTTTGAGGTCGACGCTCTATAAAAGCGAGAAGTAGGCGCACAGCGGCAGGCGAATCTGAGCCCGCCGCCGCTGTCCCATGGGCGGCCCCCACAACGCCTCCAGGCTAACCCATTGCGCATATGTGAACATTTTTTCGCGCGGGCTTTCAGGAATTTTTCATCTTCGAAGGCGCAGCTATGGAATTCTATTCCTCCTGTTCAGGGCATTGTTTTTTCGCACGTATACCTCGGTTTTCGAAAAAGTGAACAAGACGTCTTTGATGTTCACACCAATCACCTCCAAGATAAAACACGTCAAAACGAACGAGCGCCGCGGCTGTTCGAATCCAACCGCCCTTTCATCTTAGGAGGACAACATGTCACCTATTCTTATCACCGCCACCACGATAATCTCCCTCGCCCTTGTCGCCTACACGATTGGCGTCTTCGGCGAACGCAATTCCGGCACGCTGAAGCGCTCACATCTGATCTTCTTCTGGATCGGCCTCGCGTGCGACTCCACCGGCACCGCCATCATGAGCTCCATAGCCCAAAGCAGCGGCGGTTCCATCTCGCTTCTGCACCCCGTCACCGGTGGCCTCGCCATCGCGCTCATGCTCTTCCATGCGACCTGGGCGACCTACGTTTTGCTGCGCGGCAATAGCAAACAGCGCCACGACTTCCATCGCCTGAGCATTTGCGTGTGGCTCATCTGGCTCGTTCCCTACTGCACCGGCGTGCTCATCGGCATCCCCGCGCTGCACGTTGCCGACGGCACCGCGTTGGCAATCGCTTCCGCCATCGTCGTCGCGCTCGCCGTGCTGGTTCTGCCCAAGAAGAAGCAGGCTGCTTCGCTGTAAGACGCAACAGCGAGCTGACAGCGGTGACAGGCTGGCGGTGGCGAACCGGCAAGGCAAAATGACAACGGCAAGCCGGTTACGGCCGCCACAAAGCCAGGTGGCAGACCAACGACGGCAAACGCCAACGACAGCTACAACAACGCCAGACGGCCACAACGTCGGGCGATAGTAATGCAAAAACCCAGGTCGCCTCTAAGGAAGAGACCTGGGCTTGCGTGTTTTATATTCGCTTTTAGAACTTGCGGAAGCGCTCGTAGCGTTGCTCGAGCAGCTCGTCGATAGGCAGGGCGGAAAGCTCGTCGAGGCTTTCTTCCACATACGCCACAACATTAGCGATCGCGAAATCGGGGTTGGCCGAAGCCGAGCCCTCACCTTCCTCGAGCACCGCGTCGACGATATCCATGTCGAAAATCTCGTAGGCGTTCATGCGCATGACCGCAGCCGCCTCGGCCGCGCGCGAGCGGTCTTTCCACAGAATGGACGCAAAGCCCTCGGGCGAGAGCACCGAATACACGGCATGCTCCTGCATGGCCACGCGATCGGCCAG
>JABLTN010009542.1_pt1 | contig 25759 bp, 22 predicted proteins | sample 7160141 | NCBI WGS metagenome assembly JABLTN01 (sample SAMN14651226, study PRJNA627086) | human gut metagenome | isolation source: feces | host: Homo sapiens | reverse complement strand
GGCGAGGCGACTCCTGCATACACGAGCGCTTTGGCCGCAGGCGTTTTCGGCGCCGACAGCATTCGCTAATTGTTTGTCGGCAGGCCTGTCGGGACGTGCTAGGGATGTGCTAAATGCTCGCAGCGTTTAGCACATTGAACCGAGGCCGCCACAATGCGTCGAGCAACAAGGGATGTGCTAAACGCTGCGAGCATTTTTAGCACATCGGAGACGCGGGCGGCAACGGTCGCGCAGCGGCGGCCGCAACGGTTGTCGCGGCTTTGGCGACAGCGGCGGCACCCGACCTGTTAAATGCTCGCAGCGTTTAACAGGTTTGAACACCACTGGTTCGGCTCGTCAAGCGCCACGCAACCTGTTTAACGCTACGAGCATTTAACAGGTTGCAACAGATGTCGCATATAAAAGAAAGGAAACCACTGCATGGCTTTGCTTGAGAGAAGCGATTCGTATGGCGAAATGCAGCGCGTTGTGGATTATCTCTTCAAGAACACGCCCATCGTTGAGCGGCTTGATGTGATTCTGGCGGCGGAAACGTTCGATGTGTGCGCCGACATGCGCGAAATCGTGGAGCTGCTGCCGCCGGGCGCGTATACGCGCATCGCTTTGTGCCAGCAGATGAACTCCTCGATTGCCGGTCATGGTTGGGGTTACACCTACGGCACTGTGGAGTAGGGCGGCGGCCTATCGCGCGAGCCCTAAACTAGCAAGTGCGCTACGCCAACGGCGTCGCTGAAAAGGGGAATCCCCGTGCAGGCCTCCGCTGCAGCCCTGTCCCCGGCCCGCGCGAGCCCCGCTTCCGACCTGCGTTGCAGCCGCGCTACTGGCTCGCACGACCCCGCGCCTCTCTATCGCGCCGCGGCTTTGCTGCATCTTTGCTTCGCTCTTGCTCCTCATTTACCAAGGTTTGCGCTCTTGCGCATTCAATGATATGGGGTGGGCCTCTCATTTTGGCTTCCAAGAAAGTTGCGCAACAGTCAAGCCTGCCATCAGGAGCGTTACCTACGGCCTATTGTGCGTAAAGTACCCTTTATGTGTGCAAGCGCGTTCTTTTGTTGCGCGGGTAGCATGGGCATATATAAAATATTTAAATTAGCGTCAAATACGCTGTGTGAGCTTTTAATGTTTGAATGTTACGAAAGAAACTGAGTATGTCGGATTATTCCAACGATGACGGTGCGCCTTTGCCTCCGCGGAAAGGCTTGCACGCCAAGCCTGAGGACCTGGGCAGCCTGGTCACCGATTCGGTCCGGTCGCTTATCACTCAGCAGCCGGGCGAGCGTGATTCGCAGAATCGAGGTTACAGCCCCCAAGGCCCCTCGCCGTTTTCGCAGCAGCAGGAGCAGCGCCAGCCCGAGTGGCAGCAGGAAGAAGGCCAGGGCGCCTATCGGGCTGCGGGCGCGGCTTACCAGCATCGCATGCCGAGTGTGAACCAGTTCCACGAGGGCTTCCACGCGGGCGCGGTTGACGATTTCGACACCGACTTCGATGCCGGCCCCGACGGCAACGCCCCCGAGCACGACGGCGTGCGCCGCGTACGCAAAAAGCGGCACAAGGGCCGTCGCATCGCGCTTATCGTGTTCGCGGTGCTGTTCACGCTCATCGTGGGCAGCGGCATTGCGCTCGCCGCGTACGTAAACTCGCTCAACACGTCGATGGGCTTCGACGATAAGCAGGAAGAAGCCGAGCTCAAAGAAGCGTTGCAGCCCGCATCGGCGAGCGAATCGGCCACCGAGGAAAGCACTGCGTTCTACATGCTCATTTTGGGCAGCGATTCGCGCGCCGATGGCGAAACCGTCAGTCGAAGCGACGTGACCATGCTCGCGCGCATCGACCCCGATAAGGGCCAGGTTGACCTCATCTCTATTCCTCGCGACACTATGGTGACCATCGAGGACCAGGGAAGGCAGAAGATCAACGCGGCGTATTCGTTCGGCGGCGCGTCGGGCGCGGTTGATGCGGTTTCGACGTTTGCGGGCGTGCCCATCACGCATTACTGCGAGGTGCACTTCGATGGCCTGCAACGCGTGGTCGACGAACTCGGCGGCATTTGGGTTAATGTTCCCGAAAGCTTCGATGCGGGTAACGGCGGCATGTCGTTCAACGCTGGCAACCAGCGCTTGAATGGTGCGCAGGCGCTCGCCTTCGCCCGTGAGCGCTACAACGTTTCGGGCGGCGACTTCGGCCGTGCTCAGGCGCAGCGCTTGGTGGTGCAGGGCATCATCAAGCAGGTGCTCGCTTCGCCTCCCGGGCAGTTGCCGGGCCTTGTGAGCTCGCTCGCGTCGAGCATCAGCACCGACTTGTCGGTTACCGACATCGTGGCTCTGGCGCAGCAGTTCCAAGCGACAGACTTCACTCTGTATTCGGCGGTGTGCCCCAGCTATTCGTTTACGGAAGGCGGCGTGAGCTACGCGTGCCCCATGTTCAACGAATGGCGCGATATGATGTGTCGAGTCGATGCGGGTCTCGACCCCAACGACACCACGGCCGAAATTCCGCAGGCCCAGTCGAGCAACTTGAAGCTGGGCGCGGCAAGCAACTCGCCGGCACCGAAAAGCTACGATGCCCTGGTGGCAAATGCGGGTCTTACCACAAACGACGTGGCCCCTGAAGAGTAACAATCGCGGCATGCCGCGCTAACGAGAAAGGCAAACGAAATATGACTCTGCTTGAGCTCTTACAGCTTTTGCGCAAGCACCTGCGGCTTGTGATCGCGCTCCCCCTGGTGTGCGCTTTGGTGATGGGCGTGTATAGCTACCTGTTCATGCCTAATGCCTACACCGCATCTACGAGCATGTACGTATTGGTGAAGGGCGATTCGACGACGAAAACGTCCATGAGCCAAGATTTGTCGGCTTCTCAGATGATCGCCAACGACGTGTCGACCCTTATAAAGAGCGACACCGTGTCGAAGCAAACCGCCGAGGCCCTGAAAATGAAGAGCCTGCGCGATTATAAAATCAGCGTGTCCAGCGAAAACACGTCGCGCGTGATTTCGCTCACTGTGACCGGTGAAGATGCAGCCAGCACGGCGATCATCGCCAACGAGCTCGCGAAAAACGTTTCGAGCGTGGCTCAGTCGGTCATGGACGTGCAAAGCGTGAACGTGATTGACGAGGCCGTTACGCCCACGTCGCCGAGCGGCCCGAACCGCCTTATGTACACTGTGGTCGCGTTTTTGGCCGGCCTGTTCGTGGCCATTGCCATTGTGGTGCTCATGGACATGCTGAACACCCGCGTGCGCGGCGCCGAAGATGTGGAAGAGCTTCTGGGCATTCCCGTTATTGGCCGCATTCCGTCGATGAAGGGAGCGAAATAACCCATGGCTCGCAAGAAGTCGCAGAACCAGCAAGCGGTTCAAAACTCCATTAAAACCCTGCTCGCCAACATTCGCTTCGCAAGCGTCGACAACCCGGTGCGCACGCTGGTGGTAACGTCTACCGTGCCTAACGAGGGCAAGTCGACCATCACGGCGCAGCTGGCTCAGGCCATTGCCGCAGGTGGAAAAAGTGTGCTGGTCGTCGAATGCGACATGCGCAAGCGTTCGCAGGCAGGCATGCTCAATGTGCACCCCGAGGTGGGCCTGCACGCGGTGCTCGCCGACGAGGAGCCGCTGAACCAGGCGATCGTGGCCCTGCCGCAGCAAGGCTTGTATTTCCTTGACGCCGAACCGCACATTCCCAACCCGCCCGACCTGCTTTCCTCGAAGCGCTTCGGCCGCTTCATTGGCATGGTGAGTCGCGAGTTCGATTACGTGCTGTTCGACACGCCGCCAGTTGGTACGTTCATTGATGCTGCCATTCTTTCTTCGCTGGTCGACGGCACGGTGCTCGTGGTGCGCGACAACTTCACGAAGCGCGATCAAGTGCGAGCCGCATACGAGCAGCTGCGCAAGGCCGACGCCAACGTGGTTGGCGCCGTTCTGAACGATTGCGAAGTTGAGAGCAGCGAGTACTACTACGCGTACTACAACAAAGATGGCAAGCGCATGAAGCACGGCGATTCTTCGCCCGCCGCCGCGCAAGACACGTTCGACATGGATTCGTCGATCGTGGTGCCGCAGAACCCTCGCGGTTCAAGGCTCTAAACCGAAATGATGTGCGCCCGCGCCGTTTGGTGCGGGCGTTGTTGTGATAGGGTGATTGCTCGGTGGGGAAGAGGTCCTGCCAAAATGCGTTCACGCCAATGCAGAAAGGAAGCGCCCGTGCGCGATATCCATTGCCATATTTTGCCGGGCGTCGACGATGGCGCGCGCGATTTGGACGAAAGCCTGGCGATGCTCGAAGCCGCTAAACAGGCGGGCGTTACGAGTATCGTGTGCACGCCGCATTGCCGCGACCCGTATTTCGACTACGACGCCATGTGGGATGCGTACGAATTGCTCGTGGCGCACGCCGACGGCTTTCCGCTGCAAATGGGCTTTGAGGTAAACCACCGCAAGCTCATGGAGCTGGGCATGCAATGGGCCGAATACCTGCATTTCGACGGCAGCAACGAATTTCTGCTCGAGCTTTCGAGCCACTGCACCGCGCGCGACTTCGAGGAATATGAACGCACGATTTACGAGCTGCAGGGCAAGGGTTACGACGTGATTATCGCGCACCCCGAGCGTTATAAGGCCATTCAGAAAGATGTGAGCATCGCCGAGCGTTTGGTGCGCATGGGTTGCAAGCTGCAGGCGTCGGCCGATTTCGTGGCCGGTGGGCGTTTGGGCAAAGAAAAGAAACCCGCGAAGAAGTTGTTTGACGCCATGCTGTATCGCTATATCGCAAGCGATGCACACCGTGTTGAGCATTACCAATATTTGGCGAAGGCGAAAGCTGCGTATCGTTGTCGCGGTGCCCACGTGAAGTAGGCGGCATAAGCAGTCCATTGAGATTATTATGGCTCGTGTGCAGGTCCCTTTCGTGCGACATAGCGCTAAAAGCACTCTTTCAACATCGGGTTTTTGGCGTGTGCGTGGCGATTGCTCGACGCGAGTACGGTACCCACGCCAAAAGTTGCGCAACATTCAAAACAAGTCGCATGTTGTGCAACAAACAAATGCTTGAAAGGTGTTGCCAGCAGTTATATCGGTGAAGAAGCGACGTTGAATTGTAACTTTACCTACAAATTGCTTTACATAGATGTGGGTAATAGGCAAAATTATACAAGACAGTGTGCCCCCCCCCTTTTTTTTTGCAAAGGGGTTACACCGAATGGCGTTACAAATGGGCCAATAGTCATTGGCTTTTTTTGCGCTCAATTACGGGCCGTAACGTATACATCCTATCAAGCGTGCAATCGTCGCTCAGAGCGCGTTGCGTCGTTGTTCGGGAAATGAATAGTTCGTTGTTGGGTCGCATTCGCGGTAGCGAAGCTATGCCCCGGAACCAATCCAAGTGTGGGTGGTGTGCGGGGCGATTGCGGGCAATGCGCTGCAATGCGGTGGTGCTGTGTGAGGCGATTTCGCAGCATTGCGATGCAATGGCTTACTCAGAGACAAGGAAAGTGCCATGCGCATATATGCCATACAAGTCGCAAGCGGCCAAGAAGCCAAGGTTGAAGAGCTCATTCGGCGTTTCGTCGACGAGGCTTTGGTTAGCGAGATCTTTGTGCCGCGTTTTGAAACCATGCGCCGTTGCAAGGGCGAGTGGCACAAGCGCACGGAGCGCTTGGCGCCGGGGTATATGTTCGTAGAAACGCACGACGCCGAAAAGCTTGCGCTGCAGCTGCGTCGCGTGCCCGCTTTCACCAAGGTGCTTGGTAACAACGAAGTATTCATTCCCCTAAACGATGAAGAGGTGGCCTGGCTTAATGCCTTCACGGGCGGCGATCGCCGCGTGATTGAAATGAGCGAGGGCATTGTGGAAGGCAGCAAAGTAATCGTGCTGCGCGGCCCGCTTAGGGGCCACGAGGCAGAAATCAAGCGGATAGACAGGCATCGCAGGATGGCCGAACTTGAAGTGAGCATGCTTGGCAGGATGAAAACGATACGACTCGGCCTGGAGATTATTTCCAAAAGCCCCGCGAAAGCATAGGGGCGGAAGGCTAATCCCCGGTGGCAATTGGACGACGAAAAGCTGGTAACAGAGGCCCCACACTGGAGAGGCAACCTTAGCTAAGAGGGATTCATTAGGGAATGCAAGCAGAAGAAGCTACACATGGCGGCGTCGCTTTGAAAGAACGTGTGAGAAGCGGCGAAGCCAACATTCATATATCGGAAGCTGAGATTGCTTCCGTTCATGAATCTGCCGAGGCATGTCTTAGTGACACGAGCGCAGCCGATGCTGCGTATTCGACGTCACAGGCCTACGCTGACGGAATCGCCAATAAAACTGTGCGTAACGGTTCGATTCATGGCTTCAATCCGCGCAAACTCGAGAGCGAGGGCGGTGTGCGCATAGTGGCCAGTGATTTCACGGCCGTTTGCAAGCCCGCGAAGGCGAGGTCCGACGTTTGGGATTCGCCGTCAACTGAAGCCAGCCGAGCGACGGGGAATAACAGTACTTTGGAGCGCAAAACTGTGCGCAGCGGCTTCGCGTATGACATCAATGGCGGCGGGGGCTCAGCCGAAAGCTCCGAGCGCGCCAGGCGCCTCAAGGAGGAGCTCGGGAGTGTGCCGGTTACCGGCATTGAGGACAGGGTGGCGTATCGTTTTGTCAAGCGTGTGTTCGATATCGTTTTCAGTGCGGCCGTACTTGTTGCGTTCTGCTGGCTGTTCGCCATTATCGCAATTCTTATCAAGGTCGACGATCCGAAGGGTCCCGTGTTCTTCAGCCAGGAGCGAGTGGGCAAGGACGGCAGAACTTTCCGGATGTTGAAGTTCCGTAGCATGTGCGTGGACGCCGAGGACAGGCTCGCCGAGCTCAGGGAGCTCAACGAGAAGACCGGCCCGGTGTTCAAGATCGCCGAGGACCCGCGCATCACCCGCGTAGGCAAGTGGCTGCGAAAGCTGTCGCTCGACGAGCTGCCCCAGTTCGTCAATGTCCTGCGCTCGGATATGAGCATCGTGGGCCCGCGTCCCGCATTGCCGGCTGAGGTCGCGACCTACAACGACTACCAGCGCCAGAGGTTGCTGGTGAAGCCGGGCATGACCTGCTACTGGCAAACCCGTCGCAACCGCGACTCCATAACCTTCGACGAGTGGGTCGATTTGGATTTGCTTTATATCAAGAAATGCTCCGCCTGGAGCGATTTTAAGTTGATTGTTCAAACCGTTGGCGTCGTACTGACGGCGCAAGGGAGCTAAGCCGTGCTCGAGACTTTGACGAAAGACCCGCGAATGGCGCGTGTGGACGTCATAGGCGTGCCGATTACTGCTACAAATATGGTTGACTTTATGGGCCTGCTTTCGGAGCGTCTTGATGACATGCGTGGCGGTTATGTTTGCGTGTCGAATGCCCATGCCTGCGTGATGGCTCATGATAATCGGGATTACTGGGCTTGCCAGGCTGAATCGACAGCGTCCATACCTGATGGCAAACCTCTTTCTGTGATTGGACGGAAAAAGGTGCCGACCATGGGACGTGTGACCGGCCCCGATTTGATGCGCGAGGTGTTTGCGGTCTCCGTCGAGCATGGCTGGAGTCACTATTTCTACGGCGATAAGCCCGAAACTCTTGGTGCGCTGCGTCGTGCGCTTGAGCGCGAATATCCGGGTATGGAAATTCGTGGTATGGAACCGTCAGTTTTTCGGCCTCTGTCCGAGGACGAGAAGATCGAGCTGTGCGATCGCGTTGATGCCGCAAGCGCCGACTTTTGCTGGGTGGCGCTTGGCGCGCCTAGACAAGAGATTCTAATGCATGACCTAAACGGTCGCACTAATAGCCTGATGGTAGGCGTGGGCGGTGCTTTCAACGTATTGGCGGGACGAGTCCCCGAGGCACCTCGCTGGATGCAGGATATCGGTTTGGAATGGCTCTACCGTCTCATCCAAGAGCCAGGTCGCTTATTTAAACGATATGCAGTTACGAATACGAAATTCATTTGGTATCAGCTAACCAATGCTAAGCGCAAGGAGATATAAAAGAATGAAACCAACGACGGCATTCAAGGACAAAACTTTGATGATTACAGGCGGGACGGGGTCCTTTGGCTCGACCGTTCTGAAACATTTCATGGGTACGGAGATCGGAGAGATTCGTATCTTCAGCCGCGATGAGAAAAAACAAGATGACATGCGCCATCGCCTGCAAGAGAAAAGCCCTGAGCTTGCTGGTAAAGTGCGTTTCTTTATTGGTGACGTGCGCAACCTTCAGAGTGTGCGCGATGCGATGCACGGGGTCGACTACATCTTTCACGCGGCGGCTTTGAAGCAAGTGCCCAGTTGTGAATTCTTCCCGATGGAAGCTGTGCGTACGAATGTGCTTGGCACCGACAACGTGCTCCATGCCGCGATTGACGAGGGTGTCGAGCGCGTGGTGTGTCTGTCGACCGACAAGGCAGCCTATCCCATTAACGCAATGGGCAAGTCCAAGGCCATGATGGAAAGCATCATCTACGCCAACGCCCGCAACGGTGCTGGCCGTACCACCATCTGTTGCACCCGCTACGGCAACGTCATGTGCAGCCGCGGCAGCGTCATCCCGCTCTTCATCGATCGCATTCGCAAGGGCGAGCCCCTCACGGTCACCGATCCGAATATGACTCGTTTCCTCATGAATCTTGACGAAGCGGTGGACCTGGTGCAGTTTGCCTTCGAGCATGCCAACCCGGGCGATTTGTTCATTCAAAAGGCACCCGCGTCGACCATTGGCGACCTTGCCGAGGCGGTTCAAGAAGTTTTCGGCCGTGTAGGCACGCAGGTGATTGGCACCCGCCACGGCGAGAAGCTCTTCGAGACGCTCATGACCCGTGAGGAGCGTTTGCGCGCCGAGGATATGGGCGGCTACTATCGCGTCGCGTGCGATTCCCGCGACCTGAACTACGATAAGTTTGTGGTTGACGGCGAAGTGGAGACTCAAGCTGACGAGGCCTACACGAGTCATAATACCGAGAGGCTCGATGTCGCGGGCACGGTGGAGAAGATCAAGACCGCCGAGTACGTGCAGCTAGCCCTAGAAGGTCGCGAATACGAGGCGGTGCAGTAGTGAATGTGCTGGTCACCGGCGCAAAAGGGTTTGTGGGCCGAAACCTGTGCGAAGCGCTGAAGAATATAGCTGATGGCAAGGACCGCAGGGAGAAGTATCAATGCCTTCTGCCCCTGGCTGTCTACGAGTACGATCGCGACGGTACGCAGGAGGAGCTCAGCTTCTACTGCTCTGCCGCGGACTTCGTGTTCAACCTTGCGGGCATCAACCGCCCCAAGGATCCTTCTGAGTTTATGGAAGGCAACATGGGGTTTGGAGAGACTTTGCTTGGCCTGCTTGAACACCACGGCAACAAGTGCCCGGTGATGCTCTCGAGCAGTGTTCAAGCTTCCCTTGAGGGACGCTATGCCGACAGCCCCTATGGCGAGAGCAAGCTGGCGGGGGAGGAGCTGCTTTTCGATTATGAGGAGCGCACCGGGGCGAAGGCGCTGGTCTATCGTTTCCCGAACCTGTATGGAAAGTGGTGCCGCCCGCGGTACAACTCGGCTGTAGCTACGTTCTGCGACGCCATCGCCAACGGCCGCGAGTTTCAAGTCAACGACCCTTCGGTCGAACTCGAGCTGCTCTACATCGACGACCTGGTAACCGCGATGCTGGATGCCCTTGTGGGCGACGTGCGCCGTTGCCGCTACGCCGGTACCGAGTGCGTGCCGGCCGAGGACGGCCGCTACTGCTACGCCCCGGGCGCTCAGAAGGCGTCGCTGGGCGAGATCGTGAACCTTCTGGAGGGCTTCCGCGATGCGCGCGAAACGCTTGCAGTGCCGAATCTGGAGGATGGTTCGTTCAGCAAGAAGCTCTACTCGACGTTTTTAAGCTACTACGAACCGGGTCATTTTGCCTACGACCTCAAACCTAACGTGGATGCGCGCGGGAGCTTCACCGAGTTTCTCCGCACGCCTGAGCGTGGACAGGTAAGTGTGAACGTTTCCAAGCCCGGTATCACCAAGGGCAACCACTGGCACATGAGCAAGTGGGAGAAGTTCCTTGTGGTGAGCGGTACCGCGAGCATCAAACTGCGCAAGGTCGGCGAAGACGCCGAGGGCGAACCCTACCCAGTGGACGAATACGTGGTGTGCGGCGAGGACATGCGTGTGGTGGAGATGATTCCTGGATACACGCACTCGATTACGAATCTTTCCGACATTGATGACCTGGTGACCGTGATGTGGGCAAACGAGCCCTTCGATTCCGAGAACCCTGACACCTACTACGAGGAGGTCTAGCCTGATGGCTAAGGACTACTCTGATATGCATTTCCAAGACGATGGCCGTTTGAAGCTGCTGATCATCGTGGGCACGCGCCCCGAGGTCATCCGCCTCTCGGAGGTCATCAAGAAGTGCCGCCGCCACTTCGACTGCCTGCTGGCCCACACCGGGCAGAATTACGACTACACGCTGAACGGCATCTTTTTCCGCGATCTTTCGCTTGACGACCCTGACGTGTATTTGGACGCCGTGGGCAGCGACTTAGGCGAGACGGTGGGCAACATCATCGCCGCGAGCTACAAGCTTATGGTGCAGGTGAAGCCCGATGCTCTTCTCATCCTGGGCGATACCAACAGTTGTTTGTCGGCTATTGCGGCAAAGCGCCTGCACATCCCCATCTTCCACATGGAGGCGGGCAACCGCTGCAAGGACGAATGCTTGCCCGAGGAGACCAACCGCCGCATCGTCGACGTGATCAGCGACGTGAACCTGGCCTACTCCGAGCATGCCCGCCGCTACCTGAAGGATACCGGCTGCGCCCCTGAGCGCACTTACGTGACGGGCAGCCCCATGGCGGAGGTGCTGCGCGCGAACTTCGAGAAGATCGAGGCGTCCAACGTCCTTAGCGAGCTGGGGCTGGAGCCCAAGCGATACATGCTGCTCAGCGCCCACCGCGAGGAGAACATCGACACCGAGGCGAATTTCACGAGTCTGTTCACGGCGATCAACGCGCTGGCCGAGAAGTACGACATGCCCATCCTGTACAGCTGCCACCCGCGCTCTCGCAAGCGCTTGGAGGCCACGGGCTTCAAGCTCGACCCCCGCGTGCGCATGCACGAGCCCATGGGCTTCCACGATTATAATTGTCTGCAGATGAACGCCTTCGCAGTGGTTTCCGATTCGGGCACGCTGCCCGAGGAGTCGAGCTTCTTCGCGAGCATCGGCAGGCCTTTCCCGGCGGTGTGCATCCGCACCTCGACCGAGCGCCCCGAGGCGCTCGACAAGGCGTGCTTCACGCTGGCGGGCATCTCCGAGCGAGGCCTTCTGCAAGCTGTGCATACCGCCGTGGCCCTGGACGCCGAGGGCAGCTACCCCGAGGCTCCCGTGCCCGACTACGCCGACGAGACCGTGAGCACCAAGGTCGTGAAGATCGTCCAGAGTTACACCGGCGTGGTGGACAAGATGGTGTGGAGGAAGTTCTAGGTATGGGAGCCATGTACAAGCTGCTCGACGGTATCTCCCGCGCCTACAACAAGCTGCTCCTGCTGCCCGCGCTGCGCCGCTCCTTCGCGGCGTGCGGCGAGAACGTTACGCTCGGCCGTCGCAGCGAGGTTGCCGGGGCGGGAAATATCTACATGGGCCATGACGTGTATCTGGGACCTGGCGCAACTCTGCTCACCACACGCGCAAAGATAATCGTTGGCGACTATGTCATGAGCGGTCCCAACCTAACCGTCATCACCGGCGATCATCGGACCGATATTCTGGACAAGCCGATGATGACCCTCACCGACGAGGATAAGCTCCCCGAGAACGATCAGGACGTCGTCATTGGCAGTGACGTGTGGATAGGCAGCAGCGTGACGCTGCTTAAGGGTGTCCGCGTTGCCGACCATTGCGTGATTGCGGCAGGAGCGGTTGTGACCAAGGACGTCGGCCCCGAGTATTCCATCTGGGGGGGGGTTCCGGCTCGCTGTCTAGGCTCGCGGCTTAAGGACTGATAACGATTATGAAATCTCCTCTTAACCACATAACTGCTAGAGTTCTTATGGTTGGACCCGATTTGGCTCTCCATGGAGGTATCGTCTCCGTGGTGAAGGGCTATCTGGAGAGCGGTCTTCCCCAGGCGTGCGACGGCTTCGAATATCTCGGTACTGGAGTGGGCTCTTCGAAGCTCGGTAAGTCGGTAGCTTTCGCGCGGGCTTTGGTTCGCTATAGGCGTATTATGCCCGAATACGACATCGTTCACCTACATATCAGCGCGCGTGGTTCATACAAGCGCAAGTCGATTATGGCTCGCATGGCCTACAGGGCCGGAAAGCACGTCATACTGCACGACCACGACGGCGAGTTCGCTAAGGCATTTGAGGAGGGCGGGGACGATTATCGTCGCGACGTTCGTGAGACCTTTGGCGTGGCGGACCGCGTGGTGGTGCTCTCCGAGGAGTGGCGCGACTACTTCGCCGAGAATGTTTGCGACCCAAATAAGATCACAGTCGTGCACAACGGCGTAGCCGTGCCGGCGAAGCCGTGTTCGCCTTGTTCGCATCAAGACGTCCTATTTTTAGGACGTTTTGATGCGAACAAGAGCCCTGACGTGCTCTTGCGCGCATCAAGGGAAGTACTGAATCGCTTCCCGGAGACGAAGATCGTCTTTGGCGGTGACGGTGAGGTCGAGAAGAATAGACGGCTCGCTGAAGAGCTCGGCATTGCCGACCGATGCGAGTTTCACGGCTGGGTCACGGGCGGCGAACGCGAGGCCCTTTTCGAGCGCGCCGCCGTGTACTGCTTGCCTTCCAAGAACGAGGGTCTGCCCATGAGCGTGCTAGAGGCCATGGCGCGGGGCGTCCCGACGGTGGCCACGGCCGTGGGAGGGGTTCCCCAGGTCATTGAGGATGGAGTCAATGGATTCCTCGTTAGTGTTGATGACATCGAAACCCTTTCTAAAAGGTTGATAGCGCTTCTCGAAAGCACAACATTGCGCGAAACGGTTGGCGTGGCTTCTAGGGAGACTATACTGCGGTCCTTCAGTATCGCACGTAGTATTAATGAGGTGCTTGAGGTATATCGAAGCTTATTGAACCAATGATGCTAAGTGCCATGGAATACGACAAGTCGCATGAGTAAAGTTGGATGCAGCACACCGTGATTTATGTACGTGCATTGAGATTAGAAGGCTGGGTATGATTTCTTCTGGTGACAAGACCGGGTTGACTTCCAAGCGCAACCAGGTTGAGATATTCTTTATAGCACCCTCGCTCGGCGGTGGCGGCGCCGAGCGTGTTGCCTTGGCTCTGTCTTCGTTCTTCTTGGAAGAAGGGCATCCCTTTACTATCGTCTTGACGAAGGATAAAAGCGTACATTATGAGATTCCGCAGGATGTTTCACTTGTGGATGATTTTGCGAGTCCGTCCGTTAAGCCCTTGCAGCAGATAGCTTACATCCGTCGTTTAATGAAAGCCAAACCAGCGGCTGTCTTCATGTCTTTTTTGCCGCATCAAAATATGTATACGCTTCTTGCATCGATTGGGCTGCCGAACAAGGTGATCATCTCTGTTCGAAATGATCCTCGATTCGATTTCCCTGGCAACAGCTTCTTGCCGCACGTTAGAAACGCTTTGTATCGTAAGGCCGATGCCATAGTCTTTCAAACCGAAACGCAGGCCCAGCTTTTGCCCAGCAAACTGAAAGCAAATGGAACGGTGATTCTCAATCCGCTTTCGGAGTCTGTGCCTGAGCCCTATGACGGGGAGAGACGAAAGGTAATTACCACGTCGGGACGTCTGGAAGAGCAGAAGAACCACGAGATGACGATACGTGCATTTGCCAGGTTTCATTCTCTTCATCCCGATTATAGGCTCGAGATTTTTGGCGAGGGGTCATTGGACGCTAGCTTGAGGGAGCTTGCTGCCGAAGAGGGCGTTGCGGACGCGGTGTCTTTCGAGGGGTTCTCGCCTAATGTGCTTGATTGTATTCGGACTTCCGCCGTTTTCGTGATGTCCTCGCGCTTCGAGGGTTTGTCAAACTCCATGCTTGAGTCTTTGTGCATGGGCGTACCTACCATCTGTACGCGATGCATGGGCGGTGGAGCTGAGGCGGTCATCGACGATGGGGCAAATGGTATTCTAGTCGACATTGATGATGTTGAGGCTGAGGCTAATGCGATGGCTCATCTTGTCGATAACCCGGAGTATGCGAAGGCTATTGGTTTGCGTGCGAGGGAATTGCGTCAACAGCTAACGCTCGAAACGATTGGTGATAAATGGCTCTCTCTTCTTTAATAGATAGGCGAATAAGTAACAGAAGAACCGTTTCAATTTCGGCAAGGTTGGGAGAGCTTCCTGTCTCGGCGTTCTTGTTTTATGTCGCTTTGGTAGCGGGATTCTTGATTCCCCTGGTCAGGGATCTCGGTGGTTCGTATATCCTTGCAACTGAATGGGAGATTTCAAGATATGCATTTCGCACGAGCGCAGGGGCGCCAGCAACGTTTCTAAGCTATTTGCAGCAAATATGTCTCTTATTGCTATTGGTGAAGGCGGTTTTCTTTAATCGGAACAGTCATCCGCTGCTTTCCGTTTTCGCCATCACGGGCTTTGGGGTCTATGGGGCAGTTGAGCTCCTTATACGCAAAACGAGCATGCTTGACTTGCTGTTTGGAAGCGTGCCTATAACGGTATTTCTCATCCCCTTATTCATCCTTGTTGCTGGCGAGGGAGACTTATCCGAACGTTTGGTTCGAGTGTCTCCAGGTGCCGTCCTGATTGCCTTTGTGCTTGGTTTTGGATCCATAGTCCGATTTCATGTATTGTGCGGATGGGACGGTACGATTGGTTGGAGCCCAGCAAGGGATTATTTTGCATTGGGCATCAGCTTCCTGTGGATTACCGCGGCATTTGCTCCTGAATGGCGATGCGGTTACTTAAAAAAAGTCTTGCTCTGCGCGATTTCGATGCTCTTTGCGGTCCTAATTGCCACGAGAAGCTGGATGATTCAATCCGTCCTCGTTTTGTTGTATGTAGCCGTTTCAAGTCCTTCGATGTCGAAGAAGTTTCGACGAGTACTATATACAGTCGTTTTATTCATAGGTGCAATTCTTGTCGCAAGTATCATCTTCCCTGATGCATTGAGCACATTCGGCGATAGGCTTGACGAGGATACTAGAAGTGGCCAATATGAAATTTTTTTCTCTCAGGTCGATCCTTTGAGCCTGGTTCTAGGCAACGGATCATCCGCTGGATACACTTACGGTACGCAGGTGAATTACCTGTTTTTTGACAACCAATTTATATTTCTGATGTTTCATTACGGGATTGGCCCCGCCCTAATGTTGGCGTATGTGCTTCTTAAAACGATAGTATCGAGCGACGCGGTAAATGGCGGTTCATGCCGCTTTGTTGCCGTTATGTATTTGGCTGCTCTTTTGGGTCTATCGAATTACTACTCCTATGCATTGAACCCCGGGATAGCATGTCTATTCATCGGGTTTGGAATATCTGTTAGCAAATGCGGAGCGCAAAAGCTTGGACAGGCTGTGAGTAAGTAATTATGTCAGATTCACTGAAAGAAACAGCAGCAAAGAGTATGTTCTGGGCTGTAGGGGAAAGATTTTTAACGCAAGGGACCCTGTTCGTAATATCGCTGGTTCTTGCACGAATTCTATCCCCTGAAGACTACGGTGTCCTGTCGCTCCTTCTGGTATTTATCAATCTGGCAGACGTATTGGTCACTAACGGTCTGGGCGAGGCTCTGATCCAAAAGAACAAGCCCGGCAAAGTCGATTATGGCACCATATTTGTAACTGGTCTTGCCATGTCGGTCGTGCTTTATGCCCTCTTTTTCTTGTGTTCAGATGTGATAGCGGCTTTTTATGGGATGGATCAGATTGGTTCTTATCTCCGTGTGCTTGCGTTGAGGCTTCCGTTTTCGACTTTGAGTGCAATCCAGAAGGCATATATAGCTAAGGCCTTTCTGTTCAGGAAGCAATTCGTAGCATCATCGCTGGGCTCGTTGCTGTCTGGTGTGTGCGCGATAGCAATGGCGCTATACGGTTTTGGAATCTACTCATTGATTGCTCAGCAATTACTAAGCGTCGTTTTAACCAGCTTGATTATGGCATTGCAGACTAAATGGCTGCCGCAATTTACGTTTTGCAAGCTGTCGTTCAAGACGCTGGTTCCGCTTGGCGTTCAATTTTGTGGTGCTAGTCTAATCAATTCGATTTACACTGAGGGTCGGTCGCTTATTATTGGCAAGTTCTACTCGGCGGCTGATTTGGCTTATTTCAACAGGGGCAATCAGTTTCCATCGATGGTAATCGGGAATCTTAACGCACCGATCAGCAATGTAATGCTTCCTGTGATGTGCAAGGTTAACGGAGACAAGGATCGTCTGAGGTCGGTTTTGCAAAAGGCAATACGGTTGTCTTCCTATCTCGTGTTTCCAATGATGGCGATCCTTGCCGGTTGTGCGCCAGCGCTTGTGACCGTATTGTTGACGGATAAATGGTCTGCATGCGTGCCCTACCTTCAGTTGGGCTGCTTGTTCTTCCTTTTTCAGCCACTTCAGACAATGAATTGGCAGGCATTGAAGGCTATGGGCGAAGGAGCATGCTGCTTACGTCTTGAAGTTGTCAAAAAAGTGATTTGTTTTGGACTGCTGTTTGCGTCGATTCCGTTTGGCGTTATGGGTATTGCGATAGCGAGTGCTGCTTCAGGATTTTTTTCTATGATTGTTAATATTGTCCCTGTTAGGCGGCTGCTTGACTACGGAATAAAAGACCAGATATGGGACATTGCGAAGCCTGCGTTAGTGTCTAGCGCTTGCTTTTTGGCAATGCTCCTCATCGGTAGGGCTGATTTGGCGCCAATAGCATTATTGATGGTTCAATTGATGTCTGGATTGCTTATCTATATTTTGGGATCAATGGTGTTTAAGCTGGATGGCTTTGCAGTTATTCGCAGCGAACTCCTTTCAAGAAAAGCGGGGAAGAATGCTGAGTGAGAGTGGGAGGCACGCGTATTTCGATGGCTAGTAATTTGTTGGTGGAGCGTCAATCGAAAGACCTAGACCTATTATCGTGGGACTGTTTGTCATTGGCGAGGTAAAGAAGGGCTTATACGGTGCAGGCAAAGGGAACAATTCTATATGTAATACAGAGCGCGCCGAGAGACAATGCTCCGACGAAGCATGCATTTGCTATTGCAGATTTGATGCGTGATTGTGGATATGAGGTCATATTTCTGGTCGCCGGAATTGAGCCGGGGTCAAATGGGGGATGCTGCTGGGATTATCCGGTTACTATGCCTAACTCGCTAAAGCTTACCAAGTGGCAGCTGATTGCCAAGTACCATGAACGGATGACATCTTGTCGTGCTTATGCGGCGTTCAAGGACAAGGCCAAAGAAGTAAGCCCCGCAGCAGTTATTTATTATGGAATTGAAGCTGAGCTTGCCGCTAAGGTGTCTACCTGGTGCCGGGACTGCGATGTTCCGGTTCTCGTCGACGAGACAGATTGGTTTGAACCGCACTTTAGGGGCGATATCGCAGCATGGATAGTTGAAAGATCGCGCAGTAAGCGCGTTGAGCTTGTTGATACGCTGGCTGATGGAGTTATCGCTATATCGCCGTTTTTCAGGGATTATTTTGAGCTGATTTGCAAAGAGCACGGTAAGCCTCAGGTGTTCTTTTTGCCCCCACTTAATAGAAATGGCGATTCGATTGCGACGATAGCAGAAGGGGTTCCGCATAAAAGAACTGTTACAAGGTTCTTTTATGCTGGCTCTCCTGCTGGGGGGAAAGACAATCTTGCTTGCTTCATAAAGGCGATTGAGAAGTTGTCTGACGCTATGCCTTCGCAGCCGGTTATTGACGTTGTTGGCGTCTCTCCTGAAGAAGCAGAGAATCTTTGTACGGGTCTATCGAAAGTCAATGGGGTCCATTTTTGGGGTCGGCGGTCTCACGATAGAGTCATTGAAATGCTTCGCGAGTCTGATTTTGGCATCTTGTTTCGCAAGCCTGAGCTTTATGCAAGGGCTGGTTTTTCTACTAAGTTTGCAGAATGCATGTCTAATGGCGTTCCGATGCTGTGCAACGAGGTGGGCGGGGCCGACGCTGTTCTCGAAACCGGCGTAGACGGAATCGTAGTACCCGATATGAGTGAAAAGTCAATGGAAGATGGCATAAAGGTCGCGTGCTCTATGAGCGATTGCGAGCTTATGGCAATGAAAAAGGCCGCGCTAGATAAAGCGCTGCAGCTTTTTAATCAAGCAGAATACAGAGATTCGTTTAGCCTGTATCTCAACGCTTTAATTAGCAAATAGCAGGTAACTGGTTATTGTTGTTGCGATGTGATGAATTTGGAATGACGCTTTATAACGGGTTTAGATACCGGCTACTTCATGTCTGCATCCGTAATGATAGATTGCGAGACATGGCTGAGCCTTTTTGCTGCGCGCATGTCGAGAGGCGATTAAGAAAGTGAAGGAGAAAGCCAATGGCTAGGATTGTACTCGTAACAGGTGCGGCCGGATTCATCGGGTCGTTCCTAGTGAAAAAGCTGCTGGAAACTACTGAGGATCACATTGTCGGGCTGGATAATGTGAACAGCTATTATGATCCGGGGATCAAGGAGGCGCGCCTTCGCATGCTGGTCGAGGCCGATGCCGACGGACGTTTCACGTTTGTGCGCGGTGACCTGTGCGACGCGGCGTTGATCGAGCGGCTTTTCGCCGAGAATGGTTTTGATGTGGTGGTGAACCTTGCCGCCCAGGCGGGTGTGCGCTATTCCATTGAGAATCCCAAGGCTTACATTGACTCGAACCTGATTGGATTCTTCAACATTTTGGAAGGCTGTCGTCATCATCCAGTGAAGCACCTGGTATACGCGAGTTCGAGTTCGGTCTATGGCGGTAACGAGAAGGTACCCTTCAGCGAGGAGGACCGCGTAGATTCTCCGGTGAGCTTGTATGCTGCTACTAAGAAGAGCAATGAGCTCATGGCTGCTGCGTACTCCAAGCTTTATTCCATTCCTGCCACTGGGCTGCGCTTTTTTACTGTGTATGGACCGATGGGTCGTCCTGACATGGCGTACTTTGGCTTCACCGAGAAGTTGCGTCGCGGCGATACGATCAAGATTTTCAACATGGGCGATTGTAAGCGCGACTTTACGTACGTGGATGATATTGTGGAGGGCGTGCGCAGGGTCATGGATGGCGCTCCGGAGGTCAAGATTGGTGCAGATGGTCTACCCATGGCCGCCCATCGCGTATACAACATCGGCAATTCGAACCCCGAAAACTTGCTGGACTTCGTTGATACGCTGCAGCGTGTGCTGGTTGAAGAGGGCGTGCTTCCCGCCGATTACGATTTCGAGGCGCATAAGCAGCTCGTTCCCATGCAGCCGGGTGACGTGCCTGTAACTTACGCGGACACTAGCGCCTTGGAGCGCGACTTTGGTTACAAACCTGCAACGCCGCTTGAAGACGGTCTTCGTGAATTCGCGAAGTGGTATCGCGAGTATTACGGAGGCGTGCGTTGAGGAGGACCTTCGCGGACATATTGAACGGTGCGGGGGTCGACGTCTTCGCAGAGTACCACAGCCTTCACGTGCTCGTGTTCCAGCGCTACGGCTTTTATAGCGATATGGAGGAATGCTTCGAGTGGATGCCGTTTTCCGGGACAGCGTACAATCTACGGGACTTCAACGAGAGGAACCAGTTCGACTTCGAGCATGCGGAATACACCGAAGACTTGGACGATTTGCTCCTGTTCTGCGAGTATGTCTACAACTTCGCCGTCCGGCTCAACGTTCCGGAAGATTGCGGGACGCGGAAAGCCTCCGGCATCGTTCGTCACATCAATGCTTTGGCGGACAAGATAGGGTACCGGTTTGTCCATGATGGCGAGCTATGGATTCTCGTCCCGCGGAATGACAAGATCGAGGCTGCCGCCGAGGTCGCTCCGGAGGGTGCCGGGAACGACCTGTTCCGCTACGACTATCGCGGCTACAAAGGCGACTTGGAAGGCAAGCGGACGATTTTGTCGAGCCTTGCGGCAACTTTGGAGCCGACTAGGGCGAAGCTGAGCGGGGTCGCTAAAGCCTTTACGAGCGACTACTTCTACCTTGTCAACAACCTCAATATCCGACACAACAACATCGACCCTGCCGACCCCGGAAAATACAACGACTGGGTTGCGCAGATGCCACCGGGCGAGTTGGAGGGCTGGTACGACACCGTGCGTGACATGAGCGCGGCGGCCTTCCTCCTTCTCGAATACCTGGACAAGAAAGACGGGATTGATGAAACGAAGCAGCGGTAACTGGCAGGGCCGTTGATTTCGATAGGCGCTTTGAAAACCAAAAAACGAGGAGATTTATATGAAAATCGCAGTTGCGGGCACCGGCTATGTGGGACTGTCCCTCGCCGTGCTTCTTTCCCAGCACAACGAGGTGCACGCGTTGGATATCATCCCCGAGAAGGTGGAGAAGATCAACGCCTTCCAGTCGCCTATCCAGGACGACGAGATTGAGCGCTTCCTGAGCGAGGCGAAGGCAGGGGAGAGGAAACTCGACCTGCACGCTACTGTTGATGTGATCGAGGCCTACACCGGTGCGGACTATGCTATCGTGGCCACCCCGACGAACTACGACTCTGAGCGCAATTTCTTCGACACTTCCTCCGTCGAGGCGGCAATCGATGCTATTCGTTCGGTGAACCCGACGGCGTGGATTGTCGTCAAGTCGACTATTCCCGTGGGTTATACTGCATCGTTATGCGAGAAGCTGGGCGACAAGCGCATCATTTTCTCGCCCGAGTTCCTGCGCGAGAGCAAGGCGCTCTACGACAACTTGCATCCCAGCCGCATCGTAGTGGGCGCGCCGAAGGGCGATACCGAAGCCGTCAAGGCCGCCGAGCAGTTCGCCGAGCTTCTGGCACAGGGCGCCGACCCCGCGGAGCTTTCGCGCACGAACTCAGATGGCACCGTCGGGATCCCCAAGCTGGTGCTGGGCACGACCGAGGCAGAAGCGGTAAAGCTTTTCGCTAATACTTACCTGGCGTTGCGCGTTGCTTATTTCAACGAACTTGACACGTACTGCGAGGTGCGCGGCCTTAACACCCACGACGTTATCGACGGCGTATGCTTGGAGCCGCGCATCGGCGCCCACTACAACAACCCGAGCTTCGGCTACGGCGGCTACTGCCTGCCCAAAGACACCAAGCAGCTGCTGGCGAACTACAAGGACGTGCCCCAGAACCTGATCGAGGCCATCGTCGACGCCAACCGCACCCGCAAAGACTTCATCGCCGACGAGGTGCTGCAGATGGTGTGGGACAAGGTCTACGAGGGCAAGAAGAAGCCCGTCGTCGGCGTGTACCGCCTGACCATGAAGTCGAACAGCGACAACTTCCGCGCGAGCTCCATCCAGGGCGTCATGAAGCGCGTCAAGGCCAAGGGCGTGCCCGTGGTGGTCTACGAGCCCACGCTCGACGCGCCGGAGTTTTTCGGCAGCGAGGTCACGCATGATTTGGCCAAGTTCAAGGCCGAGTGCGACGTGATTGTGGCCAATCGCTGGAGCGACGACCTGGCCGACGTGGCCGACAAGGTGTACACGCGCGACTTGTTCAAGAGGGACTAGCGCAGACGGGGTCTCTGTTTGGGACTCTGCTGGATTGAATCGAGGGGTGTATCGGCTTGCGCTGGTGCGCCCCTCTTTTAGTTTGGGCGTGAGGTGGGTTTTGGGTTTGGCTTGGGTGGTGCGTGCGTGCGGGGTGCTGCGAGACGTATGTTGGGCGTGCTGGCGACGGGCTCGCTCGCGAGAACCTCACCATCGCGCATCACGACGCACGCCCGGTGCGACGACTTCCCGACGTCGAGTCCTATGACGATTTCAGGTCTTCTCGGTGGTGCCATGGTGGTATCCTCCAATCGGTAAGCCGATCGGAAGTCCCTCCCCGCGATACCCACATTACCTGGCCGTGGCGCCTGCGCTCGGCGGTTTCCTATCAGTCGTTCGGAGCGGCGAGCGCCTCCGGTGGCAACACCCTTCGGCCCTCTTCGGGGCAGGGGCAGACGGCCATCCGGAGGCGCCCGATCGGCGGCCCCTCGGGGCTTGCTCGTATCGTAGGCAATGCGCCGAATGCTCGCCACCGAGGTTCATCGGTAGCTTATCTTGGACTGTAATGGGCAACGCCGCGTTGATTCTGGCCTTGTTGAAAATCTCGCCGCGCGATTCACTCAGATTTGCCGTTTCGCTAAATCGCTGGGTTTGTGTATGTGTCGACGTCGACGCGAAGAATCGTCTCATTGGGAATCTGTCCCAATGAGACGATTTGCTATTCGGTTTGAAGGCAGCTTTTCGAAGCTGATTCACCGCCGATGACGGTTGGAATGAGTTGCAAAAGTCTGGAGATTCAAACTCCAGGAAACAGGTAGTTCAGCTATCCAGTCGGAGCATTTCTGCAGGTAATCTTGTTTTTTCGTCTTGACAAAAGGGATGAGCGTCGTGGGCCCACGCCCCGCGCTGCCGAACGAGACGGCAACCTACAACGACTACCAACGCCAAAGGCTGCTGGTGGAACCTGGTATGACCTGCTACTGGCAAACCCGCCGCAACCGCGACTCGATTACCTTCGACGAGTGGGTCGACCTGGATTTGTGGAGCGGATCGTGCCCGGCCACGACGCCATCGTGCACTACGCCGCAGAGTCCCACAACGACAACTCCATCGCCGACCCCGAGCCGTTTCTGCGCACCAACGTCGAGGGCACGTTCCGCCTGCTCGAGGCGGTCCGCGAGCACGGCATCCGCTACCACCACGTCTCGACTGACGAGGTCTATGGCGACCTGGCCCTCGACGACCTGGCGAAGTTCACCGAGAGCACCCCGTACAAGCCCAGCTCCCCGTACAGCTCCACCAAGGCCGCGAGCGACATGCTCGTGCGCGCCTGGACCCGCACCTACGGCCTGCGCACCACGATCTCGAACTGCTCGAACAACTACGGCCCCTACCAGCACGTGGAGAAGTTCATCCCGCGCCAGATCACGAACATCATCGACGGCGTGCGCCCCAAGCTCTACGGCAAGGGCGAGAACGTGCGCGACTGGATCCACACCGAGGACCACTCCTCGGCGGTGTGGACCATCCTCACGAAGGGCCGCATGGGAGAGACCTACCTCATCGGGGCCGACGGCGAGAAGAACAACATCATGGTGCTGCGCATGATCCTCGAGATGATGGGCAAGAATGCCGACGACTTCGACTGGGTGCGCGACCGCCCAGGCCACGACCGCCGCTACGCCATCGACTCCACGAAGCTGCAGACCGAGCTCGGCTGGCGCCCGGCGCACAATGACTTCGCAGAGGGCCTGCGCAAGACCATCGAGTGGTACCGCAAAAATGAGCTCTGGTGGCGCCCGGCCAAGGCGGCCACTGAGGCTAGGTATAAGGAGCAAGGGCAGTAACAAGAAACATTAGAATATATTGTTGCTTTTCAAGACCTGCTGCCAAGCGGGTCTTGTTGTTAGAATGGCTAACAAAGGGATGCGAATTCGTGTTCCGCTTCTACGAAACACTAGCGTGCGAGGTGCGAGTTGACGTTTGATTTAATATGCTTTATTGCATATTTTGCAATTGCCTTGGTTGCTTTACCCGTTGTGAGGAAATTAGGCCCCGTTGCAATTACAAGCTATAAGCTGGAAGAGCGGTATGATTCGGACAATGGGCCCTCGAATGTGATATACCGAGTGGTATCTCCGGTGCTATGTTGCAGCTTCCTGTCACTAGCATTTTCAGCTATTTCATGCTTTTTCTTGCACGTGCAGCCTGAATACCGTTGGCTTCCCGTGCTAATGTATTGGGTGCTGATTGCTGTTAAGAAAAGCGGACTCGGCAAGCTTTCGTATCAAATAAAAATTCTTTTTCTCGAGGCGTTGCTGTCAATTACCTTGGCATTTGCCGTTGACTATTACGTTATGGGAAAGTTTGTTAACTCAGGCGTTGCCGTTTTCGACCAGTCAAATCTCGCATTTCAGCTGGAAGTTGCGCTGTTCTACGTGATTGTCCAGGTCATCGTTTCTTTAACTACACGTCGCAAATATAGGATTTGGCTAACCAGCTACCAGCTCCCCAAGGACAAACGCTCTAATTCCTTCGCTTCGTATACAAAGGTTGATATGAGCGAGAAGAACTTATTTTCTTACGAAAAGCGATTCGGACACTGCCTTCCGGAGCGTTATCAAAACGATATTCTTTTGCGGGCGGTCTTTTTCTCGATAATGGCTATTGAGGACTTTAATCGCCCGGCGGGCGTGCGCATTTTAGAAAGAATCGCTTTCCCTTTTGGCTTAGCGAAAACAACGGGCATTATGCAGCAGCAATCCGACAAAGCGCTGTCGGATGAAGACAGTGTCGTCTTGGCAGTGAAATACATATCGAAAATGTGGGACGCGTTTCTAATAAAATATGCGCAATCCGAGAAATGCGCCCATGACGAAAGTGGAGTTTGTTTTGCTGGAGAATATTACACGTATGGCTATAAAAAACTTCGCGCCGCAATAAGCAACTCTTTTTCATTTCTGTATGGTGATTATTGCGGAACGTATGTTTTGAATGCAAACAGAGTGTTTAATGCTGTGCTTGCATTCGAAGAGCGTCGTGAATATGGACTCACGCCTGCTGTCGCTGTGGCGCAAGGAAGTCTTTGCTCACAGCAATTAGCGTGGCTTTCTTCGGCATCTTGCTATTGGGTCGATTCAGTCACAATCGCGGCGGTTGAAAAACCGGTTGGCCAATTTACCAAGATAGCCTATGAAGCAGAAGGGGATGTTGTCAGCGCAGAGGCGATACGGAGGCTGACTGTTCGGCTGAAGAATAGCCATTTGCTCGTATATCAAGTTAGATATATAGAGCACGTCTTTGCTTCGATTGAGTGCTACGGGAGAAAAGGCTGCGAGTGCCCCACATTTGAAAGCTTCGAAATCCGTGGTAGGGGGTTGCGCGACTAATCGAGATGCCGCCGAAGTCGCTATTGAACTTTGCCATTCATCTCCGTACGAATAGAGGGTCGTTCGAATGCTACGGCCTGTCTTTGCTGTGGGAGACAAACCCAGGGAAGACGAACGACCTTGTTGCGCCTCTTCCAAGGAAGGCATGTGTTTACGCTTTAGACCAGATTCCAGAAAACCAAAGATTCAGGCGGACGTACGATGCCTCTTCGCCATGGATTACCTTGGAGAGCGACGCCCGGTTCTCGAATGATCATCCGCATCGTTGGTATTAGTTTGGCATGAGGGCCTGTGACACGTTGTATTGAAAGCTGAGTGCCTACAACGATGGAGGCTAAAATACACGTGGGGGATTCGATAGCAAGGTTCCATCGGATTGACTTTAGGGAACCATCCTATCGCACTTTGTATCTGGTTCCTGCAAGGTTGCGGCATACTCTTGCTTAGTGGCACCTTAGAGCTTACAATCATAAAAAAAATCTGAAATCAGTTTTAAAAACAATGAAAGGGATGTTGAGGGCGATGCTTTGCCAGTTCACCTTCAGGAACTACAGGTCCTACCGCGACGAGGCGGAGCTGTCCATGCAGGCGACGCCGATGAGGGAGTTCGAGCGCTCCCTCATCGAGTGTCCCGACGGGCAGAGCTTCCTGCCGGTGGCCGCGGTGTACGGCCCCAATGCCGGCGGCAAGTCCAACCTGCTCGAGGCCCTCGACTACGTGCGCTCGGCGGTGGCCAGGCCGGTCTGGCTGCTGTCCGCCCG
>JABLTN010097803.1_pt1 | contig 25763 bp, 28 predicted proteins | sample 7160141 | NCBI WGS metagenome assembly JABLTN01 (sample SAMN14651226, study PRJNA627086) | human gut metagenome | isolation source: feces | host: Homo sapiens | reverse complement strand
TTCGCACCGCATACCCAAGCTGTTCGTCACTGCCTCCCAGCAGGTAAGCAATTTCTCATTTTAACTTGTACTAAATCTTGACATAGGACCAAAGATTTCACTCAGTTCCGGAAAGACATGCTCTTCCTTTCCGGATAAGGGTGCTCAGAAATTCCTAAAAAAATGCTCGTTTCATTCAGAATACTCAGGGCGGCTCTGCCGCACAAGAATATTCAGTCAGGCACCCTTTAGTCCACTACATTTGCATCGGGTATAAATGGTTCAATCCATGATAACTTCTGAAAATAGGGCTGACTAGCTTTGACTATTTCAAAGCGGCCATACTATCACGGTATATGCCGTGACAAACGAATCTTCTCAAAACAAAGGCAGCTACAATTCTTCGACTTATAACTCCCCTGACGTATTTACGCTAATAAAATTATTGCTAATACTGGTAATTTGAAACTTGTATGAATTTAACAAACCACTTACTAATAATTATAAATATTTTTCAATAATTGCTGTTAATTCTTCAATATAATTTTCTACTTCCTGTTCCGCATTATTTTCATCTGGGTATGTAAATATTGTATTATATTTATACAAAAACTCGTCATATTGTTTTTCACTACCCTGTAATCCTTTTGCATGAATATAAGATACAACCATAACCGCTGCATCCATAGGATGTAATGTAAAGTTATCTGCATCAGCTAATCCTGAAACTCCTGCTCGATCACATTTAAACAATCTACGAACTTGATGTTCTAATTTTATCGCATCATTATGCTGTATTCTGAACATATTCTTCACCTTCCAATACTTTTTTTGTTTCACACAAACTTCAATTGACCAATTATAATATACCACATTTATTCTAATATAGGTATGCCGTATAATGGTCCACCTGCAAATATAATTGACAGTTATCAGATCAACATCACAAGAATTTAGATCCGTTTTACTCTTATCATTTTTTTATTCCATCTCCACACTCTTAGTCAAACTTCTTAATCTGTCCGCATCATGCTCCTTAGTCATAGACACATAGCTCCATCAACTACAACAGAACCCTCGCAAACATAATTACAAGTGCTCATCCATCTTTGAAATATATACCGTGAAACCACTCCCCTCTTCAATATTATAATTATCTACTGCATATGTTTCCGAATAAATATAGCCGAATTTTTCAATACATCATAAATATAAAACCTTACAAAATTATTTAGCAACTGATAGTAACTATAATTCTTCGAACAGGTTACATTATAATATTTCCAAAACCTCTTTATCACATTCATCAATGATATATTGTGGTACAGTATCAAACTCACATGGATTTAATTGGAATAAATAATCATTTTCAATATGAAACGTTTCGTTTACAAATTTTCTAATCACATTATTTGAACTATTGTCATTAAACATAATCCGGTATATTTGTAACTTTTCATAATTACTTCTACTGTTTTGATATAGTTCTTTCAATACTGTCATATTTTGTGTCTTTTGATACTCCGTATCATAATCAAAATCTGAAATATATTCTGTTCTTATTTCATTCGTTGCACCCTGAATTTCTTCAGATGTCATTAGCCTGGATGGCGTGCCGTTTGAGAAATGATACTCTGGCTTTTCTCTTTTATGAAAAATATTAGACAATAATTGCCAAGCTAAACCATCCGAATTTTCTATTTCTAATAGTCTTCGCAAATATACTAATTTATTAAGTGAATCCATATTAGAAGTTATATTTGTGTGCGCAATCTCTCCAAAAGATTTTATATCTGCTTTTGTAATTTCTTTTTCTTTCAATATACCTTGTTTTGTTGTTAAAAATGCAGCTGTTGGGGCTGGGCTAAATTTATATGGCATATTATAGATTGCATCAATAACAGTATTAAATTCGTGTGTCAACAACAGTACAGTTCGATTTTTCAAACTATGTTTTCCCATAAAAAGCATATTAATAATAGCAAATTTCTTATTTCCATCAAATGAAGAAATTGGATCATCTAAAACAACCAAATCTGGATCATCTTTTAAAGCACTATACATAAATAGAACTAATGCAAATGCATTTCTTTCCCCATAACTTAAATGTTCATTTACTGTTTGGATGTTATCAGTTCCTTCAATATGTTTTAATACTAAATGATACTCAATTGTATTTTCTTCTTCCTCTATTGCGACTTGATATTTATAACCTGCATAATATAAAAATTCATTTATTTCTGAACTATACATTTCAATGGTTTTTTTAATTAGTTTTTTTTGCTGTGCAATTTCACCTTGCAATTTTCCTGCTTTTTCCAAAACTTCATTTAATGTTTTGTTAATTAGTTCAACCTTTTCATTCGACAATTCTGAATTTAAATGCGAATAATATGACAAATCTATTTTATATTTTTTCAACTCATCTGCTATTTTTTCAACATTTTTCAGCGAATGAAAACCCATTTTTTTCAATTCATATAAATGTTGCATAAAACTATCTACTTGAGCTTTTATCTCTAATAAATAATTTTTTTGTGCAGTTGTAATTCCCGACACATTTTTTGTTATTTCTTCAATTTTAATTGCTGTTTCGTTTGTAAAATATGGCATCAATTCTTTAAAGACTTCCAACATTTTAGTTAATTGTTCTACTGCTCTTGCATCATATTCTTCACTTACTTTCAAGATTGTTTCTCTAGTTTCTTTTATCGACCCAGAGCAATATGGACACTGTTCTGCCATATCTAAATAATGTTTTCCTTCTAATTGCCATTTAATCCATTTGACATTATCATTATTTTTTAAATATGGCTCATATACCTCCAAGCCTTCCGGAATATTATCAATTTTATTACCTTTTCCTATTCCTTTTCCAATAGCTCCTGCTGCTGAATATCCGCTCTTTGCTTTTCCAAATCCCTCAATAAACTGTTGAAAAATTTTTATCAATTCTTCCAATTCCGGATGACTTTGAAATGTAATATTAATACTCTCTAACAATTTTTCTATTTCTTTTATATGTTTATCATAATCAGGTGATTTTACAAATATTTCAAAACTATTCTTAATTAATTCATTTTTTTGATACATATACTCTTCAATATACTTTTCATTAAAAACAGCAATCTTTGTAAATTGATCATACCCTATTAACTCTGGTGACTTTTCTTCCTCATTATTGTAGTATTTGAATGGCAACAATGACTGCTTTTTTTCTTGATCATTTGTTACAAAAGCATCTATTGCTTTTGCTATTGTTGATTTTCCTGTTCCATTAATCGCATATTTTATATTAAGTCTTCCTTCAATGATATCAAATTCACCACTTTCAATGTTATTGCATTTTTTTATTCTTAGTCGCATCTTTTACCACTCCTTTAATTTTTCTTTTTATTCTTTCAAATTAAATTAAAAAACTTCTCTCTTAATTATCCAATTGCGTCAAAACTACCTCCTCATTAATATATACACACAACTCTCAAAAAACTGTCACCTTTTGTCGAATAAAATTTATTTTCACTTATATTTTCTCTCTTAACCGCATTAAAGCCCCGTTTTCAAATAAAACCGGTCCTCCTAGACCAGTTTTATCCTCTCCACTATTCTACTCCACCGTCACACTCTTAGCCAATTCCTAGGCTTATCCACATCAAGCCCCTTCGCCACAGACACATAATATCCCATCAATTGCAGCGGAATCACCGCAAGCGAAGTTGCAAAATGCTCATCCGTCTCAGGAATATACACCGTGAAATCAGCACTCTCCTCAATATTATAATTACCGACTGTCGTAAGTCCCATCAGATAAGCTCCACGGCTCTTACACTCAACCATATTGCTGACAGTCTTCTCAAATAACGCCGACTGCGTTAATACACCAATAACCCGTGTTCCGTCTTCGATCAGTGAAATCGTTCCGTGCTTTAACTCACCGGCCGCGTATGCCTCCGAATGAATATAGCTAATTTCCTTCATCTTCAGGCTGCCTTCCATACAGATTGCATAATCGATTCCACGGCCTACGAAGAAGACATCCTTCGCATTCATCTGCTTAGATGCAAACCACTGGAGCCGCTCTTTATCTTCCAGAATACGACAGATCTTATCCGGAAGTGACTGCATCTCCTTAATATATCCATATACTGTTCATCTGAGATTTGTCCACGAATCTTTGCAAATTGTACAGCCAATATATACATCACAATCAGCTGTGTACTATACGCTTTCGTTGTCGCAACCGAGATCTCCAGTCCGGCTAATGTATAGAATACATTGTCTGCTTCACGCGCAATAGACGAACCTACTACATTCACAATTCCAAGCATCTTGTAAAATTTTAATGGTGTCAGACACCCTTTACCACACCCTTTACTACATACATAGTCTCCAACTGTTTATAAAGTTTCCTAAAATTTTAATAGTGTCAAGCACCTTTTAGCTTTCGCACTATTCCTTTGCTTCTTTCCAAATAAATTTGTTAGACAAATTATACTTTTTTACTAATTTATTATTAGTAATAATCATTGTCTCATGAAATTTCTCCATCCCCTTTGCTTCTTCCAATTTTTTCAATTCTCTCATAAAAGAATTATAAAAAATTGATGGATTAACTTCTTCACCAGTCAAATCATATCTAATACATGACGCTATCAAAGGCATAGAATGAAAATAATTTCTACAAGATGCAAAATCTATTCTTCTAGTTTCTCTTTTCAATTGTATATCATTATACGAATCAAAAAAAAGAGAAACCAATTCAGCAGAACCATACGCCGCTATCTTACTTTTTATTTTCTCCAATTCTTCCATATGTTTTTTCACACACCCTGAATATTCTTTAAAGTTCTTAGCTTGATCATTTGCATCAGCAACTAAATAAAAAGCAGCCTTGCTAGCATATTCAGATAATGATATATACTTACTCATCAAATCATCAGCCAACTCTAACCGATTAGAAAACCTTTGTTCCAAAAGAGTAGATTTGATTTGATAAAATCCAAACCACATACCAAAAAATATACTTAACATACTTATAACGGATGTCCCAATCTCTATCTTTTCCTTTAAACTCACTATTTTTCACCTTTCACTATTCTTGTACCTTATTTCACTAGTATACCTGTCTCAATTAACTTTTGATTATTTCAAACATTAATGTATTCTATGCTAATTAAAAATATCCTATTTATCACCAATGCTAAACAGCCTCAAATAAATAGGATATTTTTATTATATTGAATTTACTTTTATGCGATATGCTTTTTTATTACCTTAGACATTTAACTCTATACCTATTTATCTCACCTTTAATCATTTCACAGCTTACAATAACATAATTAAACTAATTCTTTTAATTTTCCCAACAAAATTTTATCTTTTTCAATTTATTTAATCACAAATTCTTTTAATTTAATGAGAAATAGTTTCTGATTTTAAATTATTATTTGTTTTTTCATACATCTTTCACCTCCTTTTTCTATTTTGCTTTAAATTCTTTTATAATTTAGCAATCCGTTTTAAAATCTCAATTAATAACTTTTGGTACGACAAGTGCTTTTTTGAATAATTATTCAGCAAATATTTCAGGGTTTCTTCTGGTATTTCCAATCCATCACTATAATTTTTCAAAATTTTATCTGAAGGATTTTTTTCTCCTTTTTCAATTTCTGTAATATATGATTTTGATATTTTTGTCTTTTGTGACAATTCCGAAATCGAAAGATCATAAGATATTCTTAATAACCGTAAAACTTCACCTATATTATTCTTTACATTTGTTCGTTCCATTCTTCGTATCCTCCTTTCTAATTTATTTAATATAAACGCTCATTATTCAAATGGATTCCTTTGCCAGCCACATATTCATAATAGCTGGCAAAGACATTTAACGTTTTCATCTTTTTGTCAACATGAAATACACAATTTTTACAATTAACAAAATAATTCTGTCTACTAACGGATGTTTTTCCACCCATTGCAAAAAAACTGCTAACTTCATCCAGACCTTCAGAAAAAAACGCTTCTGTTTTGAGCGTATTTTCATCTTTTTTCTCCTTTCTTTAATTCGCTTTAGCGATTTTTTTTCGCTATATTAGTTTTACAATATCACGTCTCTATATGAAAGTCAAGCGAATTTTTTTCGCCAATCTATTCATTTAATATTCTTGGCAGAAAACATAATAACTCATAATTTGAATTAAAATCGTCCACAATAGCATTTTCAAACTCAAACAAATCACCTGAATATCCTTATGTAACAGAACAGTCTGTCCAGACAGAATGAACCACTTTAATGAGCGTGTTACTCTCGTAGTAATTTACCCCGGCCGTACACCTCACGCATAGACCTGTCATGCTCAGCGTCAATGTTTGTTATGTTGATCTGATAACTATCCTGTGCAATATGGTCAGTAATTACATCAACCAGAGGACTTACTTTTTCTCCAAGCCAATCGTACCATTCGTTAAATACATACTGTGAACAAAGATATTTGATAATTTCTTACTTCTCCGATGAGGAATTTGAATATGTCTTTCTTTTCTGTCTCTATCGGTTTAAGAAGCACTAAGGATGTAAGATAAAGGATTCCACCACCGGAATGGTGGTTTCCTCAAAAACGGATTTACGTTTTCTGAATCCAGACAGCAAGGACACGGAGCCCAGATTATTCAACCGAAATTCATCATCCGCCCAGTGTATGGATTTCACTATTCTGTTTTATTAGAAACCGTCATGCATTTAAAAGGTAAGCGCTTAAATTTTAGGCATGGATACTAAAAATCCCCGGTCACATTTCTGCAACCGGAGCACCTTGACAATCAGCGCAATTCACATATGATTGATTATTGATTTGAGTCGTTTGCACGACGTTCGATTTCAGCTTTGACTTCTTCGTTCCATGGGGCAAGCCTATCTAACTCTTCATCGCTCATCCTATCATTCGGGAGCTTTTCCAGAAGATAGGTTAGATAGTGATAGACGTTTACTCCATTTGCTTTCGCCATTTCTACCATTGTATAGACGATAGCACTGGCCTGGGCGCCGTTTGGAGTATCACAGAACAGCCAGTTTTTCCGGCCTACTGTAAACGGACGAATAGCGTTTTCACTGAGATTATTAGAAAAACTGCAGCGACCATCTTCCAAATAGGTCATAAGATAGGATCGGCGATTCCGAATATAGGTAACTGCCTTATCCATCCTTGATCCACAGACTGGATTCTGTTTATCAAGCCACGACAAAAAGCCTTCTACTATCGGCTTTTCTTTCTCAAGACGAGCTTTCTTGATAGCATCGAAGGATGAGTACTTCGCTTTGATCACATCTTCCAAATGGAAAAGCTGGTTGATATACATCATGCCCTGAACAGACGGCTGTGTATAATCCAGCTGCTTCCCTTTTGGAATCGCATCTGTAAGATATCTGCGGATGTGTGCCCAACAGGCTGTACGCTTGGCATCAGGCACTTTGTTGTAACCACTGTAGCCATCACACATCAGATATCCTTTGAATCCCGCAAGGAATTCTACTGCGTTATTCCCGGCACGGGTTTCTGAATATTTATAAAGGATGATTGGTAATCCTCCGTCTTCCCCGCTACGGAATAACCACATGTAAGATTTGGTCTGTGCACGCCTGCCGGATTCGTGTAATACCTGGAGTGGTGTTTCATCTGCCATTGCGAATTCCCTTTTTAAGAGTTGCCTGTGGAAGTAATCATACATCGGGGTGAAATAATCCAATGTATTACGGATTACCCAGTTTGCCATCGTTGTTCTTGTAATAGCAACACCGTACTGTGCCCAGTCTTTTTCCTGCCTGGTATAAGGAAGACTGTTACAAAACTTCTGATACATGACCCAGGCGACAGCATCTGCCGCAGCCATACCGTGAAGCATATGTGCATGACCGTCTTTTTCCTTTTTGATAACAGTAACGTCATCTTTATTACATTCCGGGCAAATATAATTTAAGCTGTATATTTCGATCACTTTTAACTTTGCTGGTACGAAGGAAAGTTTGCGGCGCACGAATTCTTCACTGATTTTTACCAGAGGAACGTTACAAACAGGGCAGACCTTTTCTGCGTCCGGAAGATCCAGATATTCTTTGACTACTGGAATCCCTTTGAACCGTTCTGCGTTAGTTGCACAGGATTTCCGCTTTTTTTGTCTCTTTCTCTGGCAAAAGATTTTCCAATGCTTCTGGTTCCGCAACAGTTAGATCCTGTTCCAGTTCAGCTTCATTAAATAAATTCAACTGCCCCGGAACATCCATAGAAGGTTTTTCACTGGAAGAACCGAAAAGCTTTTTGCGAAGCAGATCCACTTCTTCCTTTAGATTATCCCGTTCCTGAGTAAGAGCCTCTTCCCGTTTGTTAGCGGTATCTACAGTTGTCTGAAGTGTTTTTGTCATTTTTTTTAGATCGTTGATCATGTCTTTCAACTCACGGAGTTGAAGATCTTTAGAACTGTCTGCCACTGCGTTTTCCTCCCGGTTTTTGATACTTCTATTATACCAGAAATCATGGAAAACTCCTAAACTGATGATTTCCTTCAATGTATTTATCTATCAGTTTTCTTATTTTGATAAAATGTCCTTTTGATCGTGTTTTACTATTTACTTCTAGGTTTCCTCCGTCTAGTGGTAAAGACAATACTGCAACTTGATTTAAAATTTCGTCATGCAAATCTAGTTGTAAGCCATTTGTAGACAAAATCACAGATAATCCATTGTCTGCGCAATAATTTATAATATTTCTCCACTCGCGATTTAATAATGGCTCTCCACCAGTTACATTAATTGTTTTGCATCCATGTTCTACTAAATAATCCACATATCTTTTTGCGCTTTCCAAACTAACATTTCCCCTTGTATTCCCTACTCTATAACAATACGGGCAATGCATATTACATTCAGATGAAATGTTAAAACAAACATAACTCATATCCATTTTCTTTTTTCCTTTCTTACTTCAATATATGTCTCACATTTTCTTGTGTAACCGACAAACTAGCCAAATCCACCGCAACCTGCATTGCAGAACTATAATTATAGCCAGAAACTATTTTCGATAAAAAAGAAGCTCCTAAAATATCTCCTGCACCGTTAGTATCTACTGCAATATATCTATGTTTTGGAGCTATATCTTCCATATATATACGATTTACTACTATAGCCAAATGGATTCCCTTCATTTTTTGCAGTAATTAGATTTTCATTAAATTTTTCCTGTAATAACTCTGCTCCTTTTCTACTGAGTCGATCAATTACACCTCTGTTTAAAGTATACCTTTTATCTCCGTTGTCTAATATCTGATATAAGCAATAATTTCCATCATGGAATACTTCATCAGCATCTATTACTAATGGTGAACATTTGGCCGCCATTAATTCAATATTTTCCCATACTCTCTTTCCCTTTATTACCATTTTTGCCCAATAGTCAATATCAAAATGTTTTAAATATGAATAATCCTCAATACCAGGAATATTGGCTTCCCCAATTATTCTATCAACCGGCCTAACACATGTTTCATGCGCCATGCCAACCGTATTTTTACACTCTTCATTATCAATTTCAATTATGTATACTTTATCATCAAAAATTGCTTTTCCACAGTTAGCGCATCTACATTCTTTGGAACTTTCAAAAGACTTCTCTATTTAATTTATCTATCACTTCTAAGTTGTTAGCTAATCGTATTCCTTCCAAAATTCTTTTCAATTTTACCGAAATTGCCTTTGATGACTCAGTTCTTATAGCCAATATATATGCCAGATCATTTTCATTTTGTTTTAAAAATTGTTTCACAAACTGCTCACATACACCGTAAAATTCGGATTCAGCATCATCGCTTAATGATATTGTTCTTTTCATCTGAAAGTATAATTTTTTTCCTGAATCCAAAGTAATAACTAAATCATCAATGCTTTCACAATCTTCAAAATTTATTTCCTTTATTGTATTACTTTTATTCACTTGCAAAGCCAGTGAAATATCCATATCAAACTCCATCAATATCATCATATATGCAGATACTCTTTGTTGAAAATCAATTCCTGCATTCGTTGCTTGTAAGCCCATGATGCCTCCTCCTTGATCTAATTCCCCTTATAATCGTCTTATTACAGCATCAAGGATAAATTATAAACCTTTGCCCCTGATGTTGTAATAAAATAATTATAAACGTTCCTACTTGGTGCATCAATCCCCATTTTCATTAGAAGTATCTCAGCATAACTTTTGTTAAGAATTGTTTCATACCTTGTTTTCTTAGAAACACCTGTTTTGAGATTGTCCGGAATTAAAAGCCTGGTAACTCCACCAAAGTACTCATAAGCATGTACATGACATAGAAGCCAGTTGGTTGTTTTCATATCGTCGCAAGCTTCTACATATGCTTAACAACTGCAAGGCAGAACTGCGGCGAACAAATAAGAATCCGTAACTTCGTCAGTTATATGATCGTAATAAGGAATGGTTGTACCAGCCTAATCAACCTGCATAGCATCTCCAATTTTATGTGTGATACGCATCGTTGCTTTTGTGAGCTTTGCCCATTTGCGATATTTGTCACAAAACTGCACATGTATGGCGTCAACTTAGATGTATAGCAATCGGAGTAGTATTCCGTCCACAATAGGGTGAGATTTACACCTAGCTTTGCTAATTCTTTGTGTATGTAGCTGTAATCAGGCTACTTTCTGGGATTGACTACTTCTAACTTATTAGGATAAAGCAGTGCATACACCTTTAGGGCATTACCATAGTTGGTAATACCTGCTGGTAATGGATAGTTCAGATCTTCGCACTTCTTGAATGCTCTCAAGAAGTCATTGACACTAGGCTTGCTGAAACCAGTCTGACGTGCTATTTCGCTACCAGACATTGATAGCGCATAGTGTTTGATAATGATGTTCTTGTAGTCTAACTGCATACATCATCCTTAAAATGATTTATTCACCATCACCAGGATGGCTACTATCATTATAAGGATTGGATTACATAGACTGGTAGGAATTCGGCTGTTTAGAAACGGAATGCGACCATTTTGCTCCGCAAATCCGGCCGTTTAGCTTCGCAATATGCAAAACCTGCATTTTTTCAATCAAAAATGCAGGTTTTTGGGCGTATTTTCAAGGTTTTTAACAATTGACATGCAACGAATTTTTGTTTAGTTGTACCTATGATCGGAAGTTAACAGATATTTAATGCTCATCTGAATGTCTTTTCTTTATTTCCTCATTAATTTCTTCTAGATATGTCATTGCCGTTAAAGGACTCGCATTATGTATGTTACCATTTCCATCTTTAAAAAAACATAACTCATCATATTGTTTATATCTTTTTTCTCCTAATGTATCTTGAAATTTAAACTCTAGTTTGAATTTAGAATGGCTATTGTTTTCTGATGCTTGTAAGGTAATTACAAATACTATTTTCATCTCATCATAGATACTGAGAGGGCGCGTCTTTCCATTATCCTTTGGTATCTCTACCAGTCTTGCCGGTTTGGGTTTGTAGGATTTCTTCTTTAAACGTTCTACCAGGTTTTCTATGTTCTCATCCAGGTTTCTACTATATTCCTCTTTTGTAACTCCGTCGATTCCTACAGCTTTCTCCCCATCCATTTGAAGATGACAACTCTGAAGCATCTCTTTGTTAATGAGATGTCCCAGTGACGTAAAGACCATGTCTGGATTCTCTTTTGATAATTGTGATATTCTCGCCAATTTCGTTTCCATTAGTTCTCCTATCTCTGTGTATAGCTAATGTTTCCTCTTTGATATGGTTTCGCAGGCCAGAACTGCGAGGAACAGTTCTATCTCGACTTCCCTCCGGCATTTATTTTGTTCATTCCTTCATCAGTACTTTTCGGGCCTCCGACTACCTGCATTTCTTTTGCCTTTCTTCTTTTGGTTGTCGGGCATACCTTCCTTTTACACTACGGAAGAAAAATGCAGGTTCTCCCACAGTCGACATATAATCCTTGTATAACATGAATAGTTCCCTCCAACACCGCAGAGCCACGTGAAATCTCGCCATTACGATAAACCCGTGTTTTGCCTTCCTTCCAGACCACAAAGTCGGCACTCTGATTTATGGGATTTCGGTGCTCTATAGCTATCCCTATTACCTTGCTGTCTACACTTAGCATATGCCGTTACCGTCATACACCCAAGACTCGCTTCAAATGCTGTGGCTAGCAACTTATTTGACAGGATTTCCACCTGCCGGATTATATGCCATTAACTGGGCGCACGGTCTGACCCCGAATTTTCTTCTGATTTTTTATTTCCTCATTTTCATTGAGTTGTACTTATTTCTGGAAGTTCACAGTTTTTAACAATTGATATGCAACAGTTCTTTGTTTAGTTGTACCTACAATTGGAAGTTAACACATTTAGTTATTTATAATATTTTCATTAAAGTGCAGGAATTTCCCAAACATTCAGTTTCATACCAATTTCTTTTTTAAGCGCATTCTGATAGACGTCATGTCCCCATGCGACATCTTCAATAGGCATCCCGCCAACTGCATAAAGAATAATTTGATTTTCCCTATCTCGCCCCTTTTTTTCACCAATAAGAATTTCTCCTATTTCTGTAATAGAATCTCTGGATATTTTTTTCTCCCTAACAGCATCGTAAAATCCCATCCCTAAAAGAGTAGATACATTCTTTTGAGTAGGAAGCGGCTGTCCTTCTCCCCATTCATCATACATTTCATAGTTATCCGCAATAAGTTTTACATCCTTATCCGACAGAAAATCCGTATCAACCAACAATGCTGATGCAGAAATAACCAGTGCACCTTTCTTAAGCCATTCTTTCTTTACAGTTGGATTATCTTCATATTTTGCGGCATTGGTTGTTCCATAAAATACAATATCAGCATCTTTACATACCTCAGCAAGCTCATCACATACAACATACTTTTTAATGCCTGGATATTTATTTTTACAATATGTCATAAAGGAATCTATCCCTCTATGACTTCTTCCCTTGATTCTGATTGTATCTATAGAAGGTTGTGCAGACATAAACGCATCTAATGTATATCTACTCATCGTTCCTGGTCCTATAATTGCCACCGTCTTAGGATTTTTTACCGTAAGGTATCTTGCACCAACTCCTGATGTTGCACCTGTTCTCATAGCGCTAAGAATGTTAGCCGACATATATGCCAAAGGTGCACCTGTCGTTGCATCCAGTAACTGCATCATAAGTATAGATCTTGGTAACCCCTTCTGTGCGTTATCTGGATTTGATCCATAACTTTTAATTCCAAATATTTTAAATCTTCCCCCGAGATAAGCTGGCATTGCCATAAACCTAAAATCTGGCTTATGCGTAGGCATTCCTTCAATATCTGTTGTCTTAGGAAAAGAAACACGAATACCATGTTCATTAGCGTGTTCTCCTCCCATCCTATAATCTTTTTTTTGAAGAAGAACAAACATATCTTCAATACAATCTATACACTTGCTCATGTCTTTAACACCAGCTTCAATCATATCCTCTTCATTAAGATATACCAAATCAACTCTGCTCATTTCACAATCTCCTTATACGTGCTTTAACTCTGGAATATTATTCTCAATCGCACATTTCTGAATTGCATTCAAAATATCGCTAAATGGTTCTTCATAATCCGTCTCCAATATTTTACTAACCATATTATTAATATTTTTCTCTGATGAATACGCTCCGTTAATACTATAAATCTTTTTAACAATATCATCTATACTAACATCTGCATTATGATCCCCATCTGGTTCAAAAGCTTCCGATCTGAAAGTCTCCCCATCCTTTGTTGTAATTTCTGCTCGGCTTAAGCGTTTTCCCGGAAATACTTTGTCATATTCTGGTTCATGATGAAATTCAATTTTTTTAATCACATCTTCCACTCTGGCATCATACATTTTTTCTGTACTGCTCTCCAACGGACCGCAATTACCAAATAATATTTGTGCTACAATCGGATAAATAATATTATACTGGGCTTCATCCTCATTCTTAGGCGCATTTCTATACAATGTTCCCGCATTCCCAAACGAATAAATATCTACCTTAGCAATGTTTTGCGCTACAATAGAATTTTTCTCCATTATTGTTTTAACTGCTTTAATCGGACTGTGCGCCCATCTACAGCACGAATAAAATTTAATATACAAATTGAAGAAATAAAACTTTTCTCCAAGTGTATCAATGTAATGAAGATACTCATCATCAAGAATAACTGGATTTTTTCCTGTGATTCCAGCTTTAGCCATCATTACCGCTTGTGTTCCTGCATGTTGTCCCCAATATATGCCATCTTTGTTTGTAGATGGTATATAACAAGAACGCTTTGCAGGAGTTACCGGCATAATAAAGTCAGCAATTCCAAGTGCCATTTCCATTTCATTTCTATTCAGTCCTAACAATTTACCCACTGAAGCAGCTGTTGCAAAAGTTCCATAACTTCCAGAGCTGTGATCCCAGCCATAAAAGTCTCTAATAGCATATCCTTGTCTGATGGAAATCTCATATGCAACAACAACTGCAGCTAAAAATTCTCCATAAGTACACTTTGCATTTTCTGCCGCCGAAATAAGTGCCCCAAAGAACCCTGCCCCTGGATGTCCTCTTAATAAAGAATAACCATCATCCAAATCCAACGCATTAGCTGCCATGCCATTTGCAAGTGCTGCTCCTATAAGGTTAGTTTTATTTCCCGATCCCAGCACTGTATATTCTCCGTTTGGATAATTTTCCTTAACATATGCTGCTATGGTTTGTGCTGTGTTGTTCTTAGCTCCGGCACAAATTACTCCTGCAAGATCCAAAAACATCTTTTTCGCCTGTGCTTTAACATCATCAGAAAAAGTGTCAAAATCACATTCTATAAAATCAAGTAACTTAATTAAATATTCTGATTTATTATTTTTCATTTTTTTCACCTTCGTATCTATATTTTGAAATAACCATTGAATTACCATTTTCATCTAATACACGATATGTATTATAGACTGAATCCAAACACTCTTGAATATCCACGTCCCTATCAATAAGTAACCCAAAGGCCGCAACTCTTTGTGCAATATCTCCTGTCGCCGGAATTATTTCTCCTTCTGGTATAATTTGTCTTCCATAAATGACATGAGACATTTTCAACACATCATCAAAACCAAGGATTTTTTCCATTTTTCCTGGTCTCACAGTAACCGTAAGTAACAATGCAGTCCCACCATTTAAGCGATAACATTGTTTCGGATTACCTATTGCCCCTTTTACATCCCCAGTCAAAGCAAATGTAATCCATGAACGAACAGTACTAAATCCTGTTGCCTTTTCCAAAATCACGTCATAATCCCCGCCCGGCATTCGTTGAGCAGGATCATAATAACGAATCGTATTACCATCTACAAATCCCTGTAAAAAAACTGGTCCAAATTTTATTCCAAGTGATTTAATCATTTCTTTTACACGATCAATCACACACGCTTCAAACATATCAGAACTATCCGATGGTAATTTTGTACAAACTACTTGCTTGTTCAAATTATCTTCTGGTTTGCCCAAATGCCGATCACCAAATTTTACTAAATAAGGTTCTCCATCAACCACAAAAAAAGCAGAGCCGATATCCTGATACTTCTCCATGTATTTTTCACAAACAAATCCACCATCTGAGGATTCCGTTTTTGCGAAAGCAATGCCCTTTATTGCCTCTTCCTTAGAATAGCAAACTGACTGTCCACGAGACCCTCTACTATTTGTCGGTTTAATAAATAATGGGTATTCAACATTGCCTTTCATTACATCTTCTTCTGTATATTCTGGTATTACATCAACCCCATGTTGAACGCAATAATCTTTAAATGTTCTTTTATCTGTTAAAACATCAAATGTTTCTTTTGTTCCTATACATGGTAAGTTAAGGCGTTTACAAATTTCATAATACGGCTTTTGAGCTGGATCAATGCAAAAATTCATAACGCCATCTACATGTTCCTCCTTGCATTTTTCTACAATAGCATCAACATCTGTAATATTCAGCATCCACGCTTCATCCGCCAATTTTTTTGCAGGAGAATCCGGTAAATAATCTGTTACAATTGTATAAATTCCCATCTCTTTTGCGGCTCTTACAACCTTATTATGAACTCCTGCACCGGCCAGAATTAATAGTTTTTTTCCTTTTAAATTATACATTTCTTTATAACACCTCTATTTTATACATCTTTTACTAAAATTATAGCTTTTAAATTTGTCAGATAAACCTACCATTAGTTTACTCTAGTTCTTCTTTCAACAATATCTGTAATATCTGCAATTTTTTCCCCTGTATTTTCTTCCATCATTCTAATAAACCCTGCCATTTCGTAGAGTTTTTCAAAACAATTTAAATTAAAATGAACCATTCCCCTGACCATTGTTTCAACATTTACTCTTTCATTTACTATCTCTTCAAAAGGTCGTATTTTCTCGACATTTGTATTAAATACGTATGGCAATGCATAATACTTATTAATATTAAATTCATTAGAAAGGACAGCCTTTCTGTCATTATCAACCTTTAAAGCATAATCGCCCTTAGCCTTCATTGCCGCAATCACCGTAAGTGATTTTCTCGACATTGCTCTCATAAAATGTTTTGTCAAATTAGGCCCATATAAAAATTGATTTCCATAAATTACGAATTTATTCTTAGTAAACCGCTGGTTTAGTGTTGGTACAATTGTAATTTTGATATCTTTTAATTGTAATGGAATACACTTTCCTACAATTACTATTTCTCGTATTCCAACAAGTAAAAATTGTGAAATCAAATAATGTATAAGCGGTTTATTATATACTATTATCTCTGGTGAAATGTTTTTATCTAATATTAAAATTCCCATCCCATGATTTGACTGTTCTTGTCCATACAATATACTTTCTATATCTGTATCAAGTAAAATACAAAGCCTATTCAAAAGCGATGTATCTGGGAAAGACATTCCTCTTTCCCATTTTGAAACCGCTTTATCGCTAATTCCAAGCCGTTCAGCCAAAGAGGCCTGAGTAAATCCTGCAGATTTTCGCAATTTTGCAATTGTTTTACCTGAACTACTTAAATCCATGATTTTCTCGTCCTCCTTATGTAAGTTATATTCTTAATCTAAAATCAAATCACAAATCCTATCCACATCCGCCAAACTAAGATCTGCAAAGAGAGGAAGAGTAAGTACACGAAGAGCCATATGCTGTGCTACCGGTGTTTTTTCTGTTCCTGCTGTTGGATAATTTCTATAGCATTCAAAGCTGTTAGTTAATGGATAAAAATACTTTCGAGCCCCTATGTTATTTTCAGCCAATAGCTCAAAGACTTCATTTCTTGTATATTTATATTCATCAAACACCACTGGGAAATAAGCATAATTTGACTCCACATCTTTTTGAATTTTTGAAAGCCTTATTCCATCTACACCTGACAACCTTTCTCTATATCTCATAACGACTTTTTTTCTCTTTGCTATTTCTTTATCTAAATGTTTCATATTACACAAACCCATAGCTGCTTGAAATTCATTCATTTTTGCATTTCCACCAACATATTCCACGGATTCCGGACCATGTATGCCAAAATTTTTCATGTCATTTAATAATGTCACCCAAGAATCTTCTTTAAAGCATGCACAACCACCTTCAATTGTATTAAAAACTTTCGTAGCATGAAACGAAAACATAGATATATCACCAAAACTTGCAGACGATTTTCCTTTATATTTTACTGCAAATGCATGTGCCGCATCATAAATTACTTTTAAGCCATATTTTTTTGCAATTCGATCAATCTCTTCAACATCACAAATATTTCCGTATACATGAACCGGAACAATTGCTACTGTATTATCAGTAATTAATGCTTCTATCTTTTCAGTATCAATCGTATAATTATCCTCTTTTATATCACAAAAAATCGGTATTAGTCCATTTCTTACAATAGCATGTGTAGTTGATGCAAATGTAAATGGGGTCGTAATTACCTCTCCACCTTTCGGCAAATTCAAAGCTGCAATAGCATTTTCTAAAGCTAGATGACCATTCGTATAAAGAATACAGTGTGGAACATTTAGATATTTTTCGAGTTCAAGTTGAAGTCTCTGATGCTTTGTCCCCATATTCGTTATCCAGTGACTCTCCCACAAATCCTTTATTTCTTCACAATACTCTTCATATGAAGGCATCGAAGAACGTGTTACTAATATTTTCGACATCTTATATACTCCTTTTTCTTATATATAATCTTACAATTTCAACTAAGTAATTAAATGTATCTAACTTCAAGACAAATGATCCTGTTAAATATATAACTATACCTATGAATATTTGAATTAATAGAATAAACAAACTATTTATCTCGATATATTTTACTGGATATACAATTATTCCCATCATACATGCCAAAATAATATTTGGTATAATGTCTTTTACTTGTTCCATATATCCATAATCCAACAATTTTCTATTAGGCCACGAATTAATTATTTGGCTGGTCAGTGTAGTAAATAGCAAACTATATGCCATTGCCATCACTCCCAACTTCATAGTTAAAATCAAAACTATAATTCCAATAATTTTCTTAATAACCTCTAATTTTAAAAACAAATCACTTCTTCCCAAAGCTTTAATTGCATTCAAATTTGCAGTATGAAGCGGGTAAAACATAAATGTTATACAAAAAATCCTAAGATATGGCAATGCGGGTAACCATTTTTCTGTGAGTATAACTCGTATCATCGGCTCTGCAACAGCAGCTAAGCCCAACATTAATGGAGCCATAATATATGTACTCGTTTTGATAGCCCTCCTTGTCATTTGTTTTACTTGTTCCCTTCTATCCTGTATTGATGCTAATGTAGGTAGTAAAACACTATCTATAGAACTATTTACATTTGATGTTATAAAATCTGGAAATTGTCTTCCTCTATTATAAAATGCTAAATCTCCCGATGAATAAAACCGACCAATAATCAACTGCCTAATATTATTATAAACAGCTTCTAGCAAACTTGATGCTAGCAATTTCCATCCATAGGCAAACAACCTTTTAAATCTATTCCACGAAAACTCCCTCGATGGGCGCCATTTGACTGTAATCCACAATATTATTGTATCAACAGTTACATTAAACAATTGCTGAGCAACCAACGCCCATACACCAAACCCCTGATACGCCATCCATATGCCCAATACCGCAGCCCCTATTGTACCTCCTAACGTTGCAAAGAAAAATTTTTTGAACATAAAGTTCTTAGAAACATATGCTTGTTGAACATTTTTCACTCCAGAAATAATTATCTGTAACCCTAAAACTCTTAAAACTGCCGAAAATTCTGGTTGGGAAAAAGAGCTAGCTATAACCGGTGCCAGAAAAAACAACAAACCATATAATATCAAACACCAAACAAGATTAAAGAAAAAAACTGTAGAAAAATCAGTTTGATCTGCATCTTTTTTTTGAATTAATGCATTTCCTAACCCACTATCTACAAAAACATTTGATATTGTAATAAAAACAGTAACTAAGGCTATTAGTCCATAATCATCTGGAAGCAATATCCTTGCTAGAATTAATTCCACGCAAAATTTTACCAACTGTGCACCCGAACGTTCTGCAAATCTCCATATTAAATTTGTAAAAACTGTTTTACTGTTCATATTATCTCCTGTTCTTTAGCCATTTGTTATTATTAAACTCCAAATGTCTTATATATACCTTTTTTAATACTTTAGGTAGAACCAACGACAATACCAAAAACACCTTTCTTGTTATAGGCAAATACCGTATCAATTGTCTATACTCGTTTGTTAACAATTCTCTTGGTTTTTCTTTCAAAACCATTTCTTGCATTTTATACACAGCTTCACGACTCATACATATTTCTTTAAACTGTCCATCCGTATATTTATCAAATTCAACATACATCTTGTAAATCTGTGATGCATGATTAGTTAATTCTTTTACATTTAACCTAGCATGATGCACAGTCCAACTCGTTGCAACCCCTCGACGATAACATGACATTTCTCGACCAACATATGCCACATCTCCTAACGCACCAAAATATAAAAGATAAGGGACATCACCTACCCCATATGTAGTCTTAAAACTTGGTGGATTATTAATATATTCTACCCATTCATTCTTTCTAAACATATAGGAACTTGTATGAAAACCATATCTCAATTTCAAAAAATCATCACGTTCTATAATACCCGTTTCTAAATTTTCATTAGGAAAATAGAAGCCTGTCGATATCCCATTTTCATATATCTCTTTTGTTTTATGAACACTCATAAAGCAATTACTATTTGCCTCTAACATATCCACTTGTCTCTGCAATTTAGATGAATCTGACCAATAATCATCACCTTCACACACTGCAATGTAATCTCCTTTTACATGCGGAAGAATAAATTTTGCCAAAATTCTTTCTCCTTTTGAATACTGATTTTCCTGTTGATAAATTCCATATATTAAATCTGGATATTTTTTTTCATATCTTCTAATTATTTCAGCAGTATTATCTGTTGAAGCATCATCATGAATAACAAATTTTACTGCAAAATTTGTTTTTTGAGAAACAAAACCAATAAGTGTCTGTTCTATATAATTAGCATGATTAAATGCCAAACAATATACTGTAACTTTTATTTTTTCCTCTTTATCCATCCAAACATCACCTCATTTACTAATTATTTAACTTTTGAAACAAGCCATAAAATAAATGTAAACAAAAAATACGAAAGAATAAAATCTGTTCTCAGAAGTGGTACATTAGTCAAATGAATTGCTAATTTAACAGCCATAACAGTCATTATACCCAAACCATATTTTCGATATATACCTTCACTTTTATTTAAAACAAAGCTAATTAACAGAGGGTATATTATTATACCAATAATTCCAAAATTCATATACGCATCTGCAAACAAACCTGTGTTTGGCGACGGAACATATCCTCCAAAATAATTATTATTTATCATTTGTAAATATCCTGTTGAATATATACTAGGAATTAACTTTTGTAACAAAAAAGTGCCTTGAGACCAGACTAGTTTCGGAGCATTTTCAAATAACATATAATATTTTGTATCAAGCCAAGCTGGTAAAAACATCTCTCTACGTAATATTAAAAAATAAAAATCATATCTTTTAAAAATTAAATATGTAAATAAAGATAGAATTAAGACACAAAAAATACAAACCTCAAAATATTTTGAAAATTTACTAAGTAGATTATTTTTCTCCAAAAAACCAATAGCAAAAACAATAAAAACAAATAGCATTGCACTTTTACTTGAATTAACACTAAATATCGATAATAAAGCTATAATACTAACAAATCCGGCAAAATAATCTTTTTTTCTAATTGCTAAATATAGATAAAAAGGAACCGTATAACCAGCTAAATTCATAATTAATGTAACTATATATCCTATTGCCGTACTATCCAGCGTATTCATAGTTTCGACATAACTTTCTCTAGTTGTATAAACAGAATCACCAAATATATTTAAGGAAAAAGAAAAACCATTATAAGAAATTTTGTAAGCTATACATAACAAACATATCGAGAATAAAACTACACGGACAACTCTTCTATTCAACAAATCAAATAATTTTTTTTGATCATATTTTTCATATCTATCAAACCCCTGCTCACTTCTAGTACTTATTGTAATTGTACCAATTCTCATTGCTTTGCAGCAAAAAAACATTAATAAGAAAAAATAAATATTTGTTATCGCAAAATACAACACTGTTTGATCATGAATCGAAAACGACGCATTAAGTGGTATGTAATATAATGTAAAAAGAACTTTTATTACTATGCTTTTAAAATTATTAGCATAATAATTATATTTAAAATAAAAAGTCATAGCAGCAAACATACATAGTGCAAATATTTCTTTTTGAAGATTAAAATTTATATCATATCCTCCACCATAGTACCACAAACCATCTAATATTTTTATCGTAGTAACAACATATACAATTCTAATTAATAATAGGAAAAAAAAACCACCATTTTCCCTTTTTATTTTATTAGTCATCATTTCAGCCCCTTGCCACCTTTAATCATTAAGGTATATGCATTTTTCCAACTGGTTTTATATTCTTTTTTTGCATGTCGCACTGCATCTTGCAAACATAATAATCTCCATAATTTTTTTGATATAGTTTTATATAATACCCCTTGATCAAAAAAATATTCCCTGTTATATCCACTATTCCAAGTAGATTCTCTCTCTTCTGTAAGATTTGCTATACTAACTGGAACTGCATACATTTTTAAACCTCTTTTTAAACAATCAGCTATAAAAATGTTATCTTCCCCATGACAGTGCTCTGTTCCACCTCCAAAGCACAAATTAAATGAAATACCATTTTCCCTAACTTTACTTAATCTCACTGCAATTCTAGCAGTACCATACGTCAGGAAATTATAAAATCTAATCCTTTTTGCTTTTTTTATAATATAACGGGTTGGAATCTTCTCCACTAAATTAAATGCAATAATATCTGCATCTGGATAATCCAAAAAGGCCTTTTCAATAAGCTCTGGATAATTTTCAACATAAACCATATCATCGTCAGCAAATAGACAAATATCACCCGTAGCTCTCATCAACGTATTATTTCTATTTAGTCCGACACCACGTTCCTCAAAATTCAAATATGTAGCTGAATATCCTTTATACTCAAAATGTTCTATACCATTAAAATCGCACTGATTTCCCACTATAACATCTGATTGTATATGCATTTTTTCTAGCAAAGAATGATTATACTGATTCATTGCCGCAACTAAAACCTGAACCCTCATAAAGCCTCCTATCTTTCTTTTTCATATTTTTTTTTCTTTAATACCCCATAAAACATATTCCAACAAGTATACCACGCAGCAACTAACACCGACTTTTCATCACACATGTGAAACAAATCATAATGACTTTTAAATTTTTTTCTAAACTTATCATGGCTAATGCTTACTTTTCTAACTCTATACTTTGCCAAATTTTCTTTCAATAAATAAGCACATGTTTCTGGCTTTTTATAGAGCTGAAGTCTTATTGCATAATCATTATTTTTTCTAATATCTTTAATCTGAATAGTCCCAAATTTCTTTACGTTATACATCATTGTAAGCTGACCAATATAATCATAATTATACATCTTATGCTTATTTACCTTCTTCGGACCCGAAACATAAATATTTAATGGCTTGGACTTTTCATCAATCTTTTCGTATTCCGTAAATGAAAGAGTATACCCGTTTTTTTTCATAAAGCGCAGTTGATGTTCAAGTTTCTCTGGAGTCCACAAATCGTCCGAATCCAGAAACGCAATCCACTCACCTTTAGCTTCTCGTAATGCTTTATTTCTTGTTAATGCAGCACCACTATTTTTTTTATTTTTTAAATACTTAATTCTTTTATCATTGAACATTGCCACAACTTCATCCGTATTATCGGTTGAACAATCATCGACAATAATTAGCTCCCAATTTTCATATGTTTGATTAACAACTGATTGTATTGATTCTGCTATAAACTTTCCCGTATTCCAAGAAGGCATAATTATTGACACTAATCCGTCTATCATCCTATTTACCTCATAACCGCCACTAAAGTCTTCGCCATAGTAGCAATTTCTCTCAAAAAACTAAACTTCCTAATACTCTCCAAATTATACTTCATCTTCTCCGGAAGCACCTTCTCCACATAAACTCTATCCACGTCATCTGCCGCATCTAAAAGCTCAGCTTCATCCTTATACTGAATACTAGCTTCACTAGTAATACCAGCCGGCAACAACAATGTAGCACGCATCTCTTTCGTATACTTCTTCACATATTTCGTTACCTCAGGTCTGGTTCCAACAAAACTCATATTCCCAGATAACACATCAAATATCTGTGGCAGTTCATCTAATCTATACTTTCTTAGAAACGCACCAGTTGGCGTAATGCGGTTATCTCCCGAAACAGTAACCGCACTTCCGATCTGATCAGCATTTGCAACCATCGTTCTAAACTTATGAATTCTAAATTTTTTACCATAAGTTGTAACTCGTTCCTGTCTATAAAACACTCCGCCTTTAGATTCCGTCGCAATTTTAACACTTATAACAATCATCGGTATTGCAGTCACAACAAGTACACACGTACCGACAACTATATCAAATGCACGTTTCATCACTAAGCTGAGCTTTTTTTTACTAAGAATATCATAATACTCTTTCACTTCATCACATTTCATATATTCAGGAAGATCTTCCCATTTTCTCATAACAATTCCTCATACTCTCAGCTGGGACCAACTCCCATATTATATATACTGCTTTACAATCGCACAATACTTTTCAATCACATACTCCACTTCTTCATCCGTCAATTTCGTATGAAGCGGCAATGTAATCTCATTCTCAAATCTCTTATAAGCATTCGGATAGTCCTTAATATCAAATCCCATATTCTTATAAGCAGTCATCATCGCTAATGGTTTATAATGCACATTACAAGCAATTCCTTCTTCAGCCATCTTCACAATAATTTCCTGTCTCTGTTCCAATGAAATACCAGGAACTCTTGTAATATATAAATGTCCTGATGACTGATGATCTTCTGTATAATGATTCAAGACTTCAATTCCAAGCGGTTTGAATGCTTCATCATACTTTCTAATAATTTCTTTTCTTCTTGCAAGTAATCCTTTATATCGTTTCATCTGTGCAAGACCGATTCCTGCAGTCACATCTGTCATATTACATTTATACCATGGTCCTACAATATCATACTCCCATGCTCCAAGCTGAGTCTTCGCCAATGCATCTTTTGACTGTCCATGAAGTGATAACAACTGATACTGATGATATATCTCTTCATTATCAATTCCATCAATATTCTTCCAGGCTACCGCGCCACCTTCTGCAGTTGTAAAGTTTTTAACCGCATGAAAACTGAAATTAGAAAAATCAGCGATGCTTCCAACCGGTTTGTTTTTCCATGTAGCCCCAAATGCATGTGCCGAATCTGCCATCACTACTACTCTTCCGATTGCTTTTTGTAATTCATTAGACGGATGGAATAAATGTTTCTTACTTTCTACAACTGAAAAAATTCGATCGTAATCACACGGAACGCCACCCAGATCAACCGGAATAACTACTTTTGTTTTTTCTGTAATCGCATCTGCCAGTTTATCATAATTCATTTCCAATGAATCATCCTGAACATCTACCATGACCAACTTAGCACCTACATGGCATACTACTGATGCTGTAGCCGTATATGTATAAGCTGGTACGATCACTTCGTCACCCTCCGTTACACCCAGTAGTCTTAAAGTCATCTCTGCACATGCTGTCTGAGAATTCAGGCATACAGCCCTGCTTGTTCCACACAGTCCTGCCACTTGACGCTCTAACTCTTTCGTCTTCGGTCCGGTTGTAATCCACCCCGATCTTAATGCTTCTGCAACCTGTTCGACTTCTTCTTCTGTTATATCTGGTGGTGAAAATGGAATTTTCATAATCTATACTTCCTTTCTACTCTCATTAAAACAATGCAACTTTCATTCCCTTTTTCGAATTTTCTTCAGTTTCCCTATGTTGTTTTTTAAATGCCGTCTTATTTACCTCTTCCGGTTTTTTAAACGTCGGAACAACCTTTCTCAACACTTCTTTCGCCTTCAAGTCGTCATCCGTAGCACAAGCTTCCTTCAACATTGCAAGTT
>JABLTN010079091.1_pt1 | contig 25794 bp, 26 predicted proteins | sample 7160141 | NCBI WGS metagenome assembly JABLTN01 (sample SAMN14651226, study PRJNA627086) | human gut metagenome | isolation source: feces | host: Homo sapiens | reverse complement strand
TTTTTACAAAGTCAAAATACGAGTAATTTACATGAATTGTTAGAAATTGGAATACGAAAAAATTGTTCAATTTTATTATTCAGTGCCAATTCAACAGTTTTGCATTATCGTGAAAAGCTATTAATAAATCATAGTATAACGCTAAGAAATGACAATCTGCAGGATATTTCAGCTTTATTTGAGCTGCCTATCAAAAAGAAAGTAACATCTTCTCATCAAGGTTTGACAAGACAAGAGAATATTTTACTATTTCAATTTATTCAGGTTGATGAAAGAAATCTATTAACTTGTATCGAGGAAAATTACAAACAGTATCAAGGGATAAAACCATATATTTTACCAAGTATTCCTGAGAAAATATCTTATTGCAACTATCAAGGAAATGAGTTACCGTTAGGTATCAGTCTTAAAACTTTTAACTGGATCAGCGTTCCTAAAGAATGCGTATTACTAGTTATATCAACATATGAATATGAATTATATGATTTCTACCATGTATTAAAAGAAACTGAATTGTCTGTTTTATATCTTCCAGATAAAGAAAAAATAATAAAATCTTTTAAAGAAAAAAGTTCAATTGTTTTTATTACTGTTGATAAGTATCAAAGTATTTCAAAAGAAATAAAAGAAAATATTCCGATTTTATATATTGGTTCAGGGTTTCATGAACAATATACAATTCGTTATATGTTAAAAGAAAAACTTGCATCAAATGAAGCAATATTTATGGACAAGGATAGAAGGGAAGTGATTCAGATTGTCGAAAAATACAATTAGATTATTTATTCAAATATGTTTGATTCAAGAGACGTTTGAGTGTATTTTTTTGTTGAACAGTACATTAGAAGAAAATATTAGATTACTTCTAGATTGTTTTCATCAAGAAATCAATTCATATTTAGTATACGAAAAAGACACATTACAGAAATGTTCTATACATGTGCCAGTTAAATCGTTAAATTTATATGATGGAATGACGTTACTTCTTTTTTGAAAAACGTAAACGATATGTGCACCTTAAACAAAATGGATTTTCAATCTTATGGTCGTTAAATTCTTTAACTAATTTTTTATATGGTTCATCGTGAAGTATTGTATTTAAATCATTTTTGAAAATATTACCTAATAAAACATGTGCATCTGTATCTAAACAGCATGGAACAACATCGCCATTAGATAATATGGCAATTTGAGTTTTAGCACCAAGGCAAGTTCCATTTTTTTCTAATGGCATATTTTCTAAGTCAGGCCATGAGAACATATTGTCAAAATCAACATATATATTTTCTTTGATGCGGTAATGATTATTTCTTTCTGTTAGGGATAATGTATATTTTTCATTTAAGATATCAATGCATTTTTTTGTTTTAGGTAAATCATAGTGATCGTTACGCCAGAATCTTACTTCAACAATTGGATGTTTAAAAGTTGCTGAGTAATCAATAAATGTAATAAGAGTATGCATATAATCTTCTAAATTAACTGATTGATATTCAATACTTTGCAAAGAAATAGAAATCTTGCGTAAAGATGGATGCGAGTAAATATCTAAGTATTTATAGAGAAAAGTACCGTTTGTTACAAGTTGGACCTGCATTTCATTTTCATCACAAATATAAAGTATTTTATTAAAATCAGGATGCGTTAATGGTTCTCCCTGGACATGTAAATAAATATATTTAGTATATTGTTTTACATCTTGGATAATAGAGCTGAATTCATCAAGCGACAGCATCTTATTTTCTCTATGATGTGTAGAACAAAAAGAACATGTTAAATTACATATATTTGTGATTTCAATATAAATTCGTTTTATCTTATTAGTCATAACCTTTGCCATTATAACACTCTAAGTTATAATATTTAATTATGGATGGAATTTTATTAGTAAATAAAGAAATGAATATGACATCGTTTGATGTTGTTGCAAAATGTAGAAAGATATTACATGAAAAAAGAATAGGGCATACAGGAACATTAGATCCTAACGCCACGGGTTTACTTATTATATTAGTAGGTAAATGTACGAAATTATTACCATATTGTGTATCAAATAAGAAAAGATATCACGCTGAATTTTCTTTTGGCAAAAGAAGTACAACAGAAGATAGCTGGGGCGATATAGTTGAAGAAAAAGCGTATCAAACTCATACCAAAGAAGAATTAACTAAAGTAGCAGAAACGATGCTAGGAAAAAGTATTCAAATACCCCCAATGTATTCTGCAATAAAAGTAAATGGGAAAAAGCTTTACGAATATGCAAGAAGTGGAATTGAAGTGGAAAGACCACAAAGAAAAATACAGGTAGATGAATTTAAAGTAGAACAAATTGGTGATAACCTTTATTCATTAGACGTAGTAGTAAGTTCAGGTACATATGTAAGAACTTTAATTCAAGATTATGCTGAAAAATTGAATGAACTTGCGGTAATGACAGCTTTAGAAAGAATTTCTATTGAAGGACTATCTGTAGAAAATGCATATACTTTAGAACAGATTGAAAAGGGTGAGTTTTCTTTTGCTAGTGCAATAGATGTTATTGATCCAGAATATGAAATTATTGATTATGAAGATGAATTTGCCATTCGCTGTGGTAAAAAAATAAAATTAAATGCTTCAAAAGATAATGTTATACTAAAAAAGGATGCAATGCTTTTGGCTGCATACTCTAAAAAAGATGATGGATATTATTATGCCCAAAGGGGATTATTTTAATGCGTATAGTGAATGTTAAATTAGGAGAAATTAGAAAACAAAAAAATCCAGTAGTTGCATGTATTGGATATTTTGATGGTATGCATAAAGGCCATCAGGCTCTTGTGAATGCTACGATTGAGAAAGCAAAAGAATTAGGAGTAGAAAGTGGTCTTATCACTTTTGATCCAGATCCCTGGGTAACTTTACGCAATGAGAAAGATGTAAAACATATTACGCCATTACAGCAAAGAATTAATATTGCCGTTGAACTTGGAATCAAAAATATTTTTATACTTAATTTCACAAAAGAAATGGCAGCTTTATCACCATTAGATTTTATTAAAGTATTAGATTCATGTAATATTAAAGCTTTAATATGTGGTTTTGATTATCATTATGGTCAATTCGGCAAGGGTGATATTGAATCATTAAAAAGAGATGCAGATTTTGAAGTTGTTGTTATTGATGCGGTTAATGACAACGAAGGTAAAATTTCCAGTACACGTATCACAAATTTAATTGAAGAAGGTGAAGTTCATAAAGCCGAAGAATTATTAGGCTATGCATATCGCGTAGAAGGATATGTTGTTCATGGTAATGCTAAAGGTCGCACTATTGGTTATCCTACAGCTAATGTAAGTGTTCCTAGTGAATATTTAGAACCAAAAGGTGGTGTTTATGCCTGTTTTGCTTTAATAGATGGAAAAAAATATAAAGCAATGGTAAATATTGGTCATAATCCAACATTTAACTATACAGAAACAATGTCTTTAGAAGCTTATATATTAGATTTCTCAGGTGATTTATATGACAAGAGATTAAAAATATCTTTCAAGTATTATTTACGTCCTGAAAAGAAATTTAAATATATTGGGAATTTAAAAATGCAACTTGAACAGGACGAATTTGCTGTTCGTACATTACTACGTGAGGAATAATATGGATCAAGCATTTTTAAAGCAAATGCAGGATATGTTGAAGGATGAATATCCACAATATCTAGAATCATTAAATCAGAAAGAGAATAGAGGTTTTCGTGTTAATACATTAAAAATCAATGAAAAAGATTTCTTTTCTCTTTTTTCATGTGCATATCATAAATCGCCATTTGCTAAAAATGGTTATTATCTTGATGAAGATATTTCGATTGGTAAAACACCGTTATATGCAGCTGGTTTGCTGTATATGCAAGAGCCAAGTGCGAGTTCTGCAGTTACTGTATTAGATGTTAAACCAGGTATGAAAGTGCTTGATTTATGTGCAGCACCAGGATCGAAAAGTACGCAAATTTTAGAAATGCTTAATGGTGAAGGATTACTTGTTGCTAATGAATATGTAAGAGACAGGGCTTCAATATTAAAAGAAAATATCGAAAGAGCTGGAGCATATAATGCGATTATTACAAATGCCGATACTAAAGATATAGCAGATACTTTTGAAGACTATTTTGATGCGGTTTTATGTGATGCACCTTGTTCTGGTGAAGGGATGTTCCGTAAAGAAGAAAAAGCGATTGAAAACTGGTCACTTAAAAATGTTGAACAATGTGCGCTTAGACAAGAATATATATTGGAAAATGCATATAGATGTTTAAATAAAGGTGGTGTACTTGTATATAGTACATGTACTTTTAATCTTTCTGAAAATGAAAATCAAATTGTTAACTTCATTAATAAACATGATGATATGGAAATTATAGATGCAGGTGTTTCTTTTGGTAGAAAAGGTTTTCCTTCTGTAGTTGATACGGAAAAAGCTGTTCGTATTTTTCCGATGGATGAAGGTGAAGGCCATTTTATCTGCAAAATGAAGAAAATGGGAGAACCAGTTTCTAAAAATCTTAAAGAACTGAAAAGTGATCCTGTTCCGTCTTCTGCTAAACATTTTTTTAGACAAATGTTAGAAAATGAATATCCATATCTGTTCTGTTATAAAAATAAAGTGTATGGTGGTGTAGTACCGTTTTATTCAACAGGTAAAGCTAATTTAATTCGTCATCAGGTATATTTAGGAGAAGACGTCCATGGCCGTTTTGAACCAAGTCACGCTTTATTTATGTCAAGTTACACAAAATTTAAAAAAGTAATCGATTTAACTGATGATGAAGTTATGTTGTTTTTAAAAGGGCAAACAATTTCTAAAAAATGTGAAAAAGGATATTATGCTGTAAACTATCGAAATTATGTTATTGGCTTTGCAAAAAGTGATGGTAACACTTTAAAAAATAAATATCCTAAAGCATATAGACTAAAAGGCTAGGTGATGAAATGGAGCTTGAGTTATTTAATTTTGTCGATGAAACAATGCGTTTATATGATGAAAACCTTCCTTGCTATGTAGAAACAGAAAAAATATTAAAAGTAATCTACCAAAATATTACAAAAGATTTCTCAGAAAGTATCACAGACGTATTTTCACGAATTAAAGCTAGAGATTCAGTGCAGGAAAAATTATTAAGAAACAAATATTATCTGGATTTTACAAATGGGGAAGACGCTCTTGGTTTCATGCCTGATATTATTGGTATTACAATAGAGTGTCAGTTTATCCGTAATGAAGCACAATTATATCAAAAATTATTTTATTACTTTAAATCATCAGATTCTCTATTCAGTCGTTGTCACTTTGATGAAGATAACTATCTGAATTTGCATATGATGCAACCGCAATTACAAAGAAATGGATTCACTATCTATCGTATTGATGGTTACTATATGTATAAAGGAAAAAAGATTAATTATGAGTTGCAGATTAAATCACTTGTACATCGGTTCTGGAGTGAAATTGAACACTCTGTAGTTTATAAAAATCCTGACTTTGTTGCCTATGACCATTTCATGAAATCGATGCTTGAAACCGTTAGAGATAATTTAGATGTTGTTGATAGACAATTAGAAATCATTTATAAAGAAATATCAAATACTTCAAGACATCAGCAGATTGGTATGGATCCTGATAATTTTAAAGTGATGTTAACAGCCTCTATTACTGAACTTGTTAATCGCAAAATGAAAGATACAATTGGATTTACATCAGATTTTAAAGCAAGTGCTTCTATTCTGGCACAATTTATTTATATCAATGATTTTGCCAATGCTGAAAATGCAAAAGTAAAAATGGTTGATTATCTGGAACATTTGAATTTGTTATTTGCAAGTGATTTGGATTTTAAAGCTCCTATATTTTTGGAAGATGAATTTGTCCCAAAAGATAAGTTTTCAGAAATACTTGGTAATTACTGGATCAGTCGGATGAATATAGACTTTGAATGGCATGTATTCTTTGTAATGTTATTTGCAATAGAACCTGACAGTGCAACAAATGATTTCGTTAATTTTATATCTATAATTAAGCAATTATTGATATTACCAACCTGGTATCAAAATAAATTCAGTAAATATAAAGAAAAGGAACAAATTAAAGAAGAGATAGAGGCTTTATTAGCAAATTCTCTAATTTCTGTTAAGAAAGTAAAAATGATTCACGAAGACTATTTATATCAAATGATGGATATCTTTCACTCATTCGTTGAAAAAATTGAAACTGACTACACAAGTGGTGAAGATATATTAAATGATCTGGATAATATTAAGAAGAGATTCATGTATTCTGTACAACGTATAGTCACAAAATAGATATTTTTATTTATTTTGTTTATAATGAATAAAAGAGGTAAATATAATGGCTACTGATTATGTTAAATTAAATGAAAAAAACGAATACGGCATGATAGCAATTAATAAGTCTGTATTTGAATCTATCGTTGAGATTTCAATGAAAGATATAGAGGATGTAAAAGTAAGTGTAAATCCATTCGCTCATCCAATTCAAATTAAAATTGATGAAAACAAATTAAATATTACAGCAGATGTAAAAGTAAAGTATGGTGTTAACGTAAATGCTACTTGTGAAAAGGTTCAAAATAGAATATATGAAAATGTAGCATTTATGACAGGTTTCAAACCAAATGAAGTTACAGTAAATGTAACAGGTTTTGAAATTTAGTATTGACAGTTTATACGTATTTAAGTATTATTTTTAAGTAACAAGAAAACGGAAAGCAGAAGCGCCGCTTCTCACCCGATATCCTGAGGATATGGGTCCTATGCCGATCAGATAAAAATGATTATTTTGGCAGGTGCGGCTTCTGTACCTGCTTTCATTTGTTAATAGGAGGTCTCTTTGCAATACATTAAACCAAAACGCAATGTTCCAGAAGAATTAGTAAATGAAAATATTCGTTTCTCACCAGTTCTAGTTATTGGACCAGAAGGGGAACAATTAGGAACAATGTCAAGACGTGAAGCTATCGAAAAAGCTTATGAAATGGGACTAGACTTGTATTGTGTTGCGCCAAATGCACAACCACCAGTATGCAAGATTCTAGATTATGGAAAGTTCCACTTTGCTGAACAGAAAAAAGCTCGTGAAGCAAAAAAGAAACAGCATGTTACAGAGGTAAAGCCTTTAAGACTTTCTCCTGTTATCGATCAACATGACTTCGAGACTAAATTAAAACAGGCCAAGAAATGGATTGAAGATGGTCAAAAAGTTAAGATTGATATGCGTTTCAGGGGAAGAATGATTACCCGTAAAGAGGTTGGTGAACAAGTGATGAACAAGTTCATCGAGGAAATCTCCGATATTGCTGGTGTGGACAAAGCACCATCTATGGAAGGTAACACAATGTCAGTTGTATTATCTCCAAAAAAGAAGTAAGCAGGAACAAGGAGGATTAAGGACATGAAGGCAAAAGCTAAAAAGATTAAAATGAAGACTAAGAAAACCTTTGCTAAACGTGTAAAGGTTACTGGCAGTGGCAAATTAGTTAGAAAACACAACTACATTTCTCACTTTGCAGCAAACAAAACTCACAAACAGAAGAAACATCTTTCTAAGGCAACAACTGTTGACAAGACAGATTACAAGCGCGTAAAGCAGCTTCTTCAAGGTTAATTAGGGAGGTCGTAAGAGATGAGAGTTAAAGGATCAACACCAACACGTAACCGTCGTAAAAAGGTATTAAAACAAGCTAAAGGTTATTTTGGAAGTAAACACTTACTATATAGAACAGCTAATGAACAAGTTATGCGTTCTCTAAGATATTCTTTCAATGATCGTAAGAACTTAAAGAGCGAAATGCGTAAACTATGGATTGCTCGTATCAATGCTGCAGCTAGAATGAATGGTTTAAGCTATTCTAAGATGATGCATGGTTTAAAAGTAGCTGGCGTTAACATCAACAGAAAGATGCTAAGCGAAATTGCTATCCATGATGAAGCAGGATTTAAAGCATTAGCTGACACAGCTAAAAACGCTTTAAACGCTTAAAAATGAAATAAATGGGATGAAGAATCCCATTTCTCTGGCGCGTTGGTGAAGTGGCTTAACACATTGCCCTCTCAAGGCAACATTCACGGGTTCGAATCCCGTACGCGTCACCAACAAAGTTTATAGACCGCATAATCATGCGGTTTTTATATTTGGTTGAAGTAAAAAACTGAAAGACATACTTTAGGGAAAGGTTTAAACAAATAATAAACTGATATCTTTGCGGTTTTATAGTATTTGCTATAGAATATAAAAGCTATGAAAAATTATATATTTAATACAGAAGTTAATTTAAAAGAATTCGATGATTTTGTTATTAGTTCAGATCAAAATAGTTTATTTCAATGTTCCTCGTGGGCTTTAGTTAAAGAAAACTGGGACCATATTTTTACCAGTGTTACATTAGATGGTGAAATTGTCGCTACCGCATTAGTTTTAGTGCGTAAAATGCCATTTCATACAACTTTATTCTATATTCCAAGAGGTCCTGTTATGGATTACAAAAATGAAGAATTGGTTCATTTTTATCTAGATAATTTGAAAAAACTGGCAAAAAAGCATCATGCGATTGCTGTACGATTTGATCCGGCAATTTTAACACGCGTTTATTCCTATAAAGATAGAAATAATGATATTCCTTTAGAAAATTTGGATGTAGTAGAAAGTTTGAAAAAATATGGGGCAATCCATTCTGGTTTTACAACCAAGATTGAAGAAAGTACTCAGCCTCGCTTTAATGCTGAGATGAATGTTACAAAAGATTTTGAAGATCATCTAGAACATAAAACGATGAAATGTGTTAGAAATGCAATTCATAAAGGTATTGAAATAAAAGAAGGCAGAGAAGAAGTTAAAAATCTTGCTGTTGCAATGCATTATACAGAAGTAAGAAAACAAGTTGCGTTACGTAGCGAAGATTATTTTGCACATATGATGGATGTATATGGCGATTGTGGCATATGTATGTCAGCTTCACTTAATTTTCCTAAACAGTTAAAACGCTTAGAAGATTCTATCAATGAAAAGAAAGAACAGATTGCTTTAAATCCTACAAAAAAACAAAAAGCTGCGCTTGTTAGAGAAATAGCTCAGGATGAAAAAGAATATCAAAAGCTGGAAGAAGATTATAAACGTGAAGGAAAAGATGAAGTGATAACAAGTGGCATTTTAGCCTGCTATAACAAAAATCTGATGGAATTATTCTATATGGGTAATAATCCTGATTATTTACGTATGTATAGCAGTTATCTTCTTTATAAATTATGTTTAGATAGATGTGTTGAACTGGGTATAGAAAAGTGCAGTTTTGGTGGTATTGAAGGTACACTCGATGATGGTTTAACCTTATTTAAATCTAACTGGCTAATGAATGTAGAAGAATATATAGGTGAATTTAATATTATTTTAAATCATCCTGTTTATTATGCATTTAATACTGTTTACCCTAAAGTATTAAAACTTGCAGCTAAAGCGAGAGGTAAGAAATAATGCGTTTTGTTAAGAATGTAGATAAAAATCGATTTGATGCTTTTGCAATAGCTAGTCCAACGAACCATTATTCTAAAACAAGTGCTTTTATTGATTTTAAAAAGCCAGAGTTTTATGATGGTGATTTACTTGGAGTTGAAGATGATAATGGTAATCTTATCGCTACAGCTGTGATGCTTCATAAAAAGTGTAAAATACCACACATACAGTTTAGCTATATTCAATATGGTTTTAATCTTGATATTGAAAATAAAGAACTAATTTCTTTCTTTTCTAAAGAATTATCCAATTATGCTAGAGAAAAAGGCTCTGCTTTTTTGAGAATGGATTTTAATATTACCCGTTTAGAACATGAAAAAAATGGGAAAATTAAAGAAGGTGGTTATAATCACGAATTTATTACTGACATTCTTAAACAGAATGGTTTTACACATTTAGGTTATAACTATGGTTACAGTGGTAACTGGATGAGCAGATATACTTATCGTTTAGACTTAGATAAACCTTGGAATGAAGTGAAAAAGGGTATTAAAAGATATAATATCTATTTAAATAAAAATAATCAAAGAGCTGTCAGAGTACATGAAGCTGGGAAAGAAGAATTAAGTGTTCTTGTCAACAGCCAAAAGGAATTATCTGAAAAACTTGGTTTCAAACCAAAAGATCAAGATTATTTTAAAAAGTTATGGGATTGTTATGGCGATGCAGTTCATTACTATGTGGTTACAACAAACTATCATGAAGCAAAAATGAACTTACAAAAAGAAATTCAGAGCCAGAAAGAACATATTGCTGTTTTAAAAGATCAAAATCGTATTGATTTAGCAAATAAAACAATTGCAGCTATGGAAAAAGAAATAGCAGAAATTGATACAGGATACGATATTGATAAAGAACAGGTTTTAGGCGCGAAATTTATTATTATGCAGGGTGCTAATGTTTGGAATGTAAATATGTATACAGTTAAAACATTACTAAATTTTAGAGGTGCTTTTGCGTTACATGCATATGCAATTGAACATCTGTATCAAGCAGGTGCTAAAACATATGACTTTGAAGGAATATCAGGTTCAATGGATCCGTCTGATGAATTCTATGGACAAACAGACTTTAAGAAGAGTTTTGGTGGAGATTATTTAGAATTTTTAGGTGAATTTGATGCAGTATTCAATGAAAAAAAATATGAGCAATGGAAAAAAACAACTTGGTTTATTTCTCATGCAAGAAGAAGATTAAGATATATGTTCTTCCATAAGAAAAATAAGGCATAAAAAAACCTTGTTAAACAAGGTAATTAACTTTATGGCTGGGATAGAGAGATTCGAACTCCCGAATGACTGGTTCAGAGCCAGTTGCCTTACCGCTTGGCAATATCCCAACAAGCACTATTTATTATACCGTTAATAAATAGTATTTCAACAAAAAGTTTTTCGCATTTCTTTGTTTTTATACAGAAATAGAGTAAAATTATTACGATTAGTGTAGGGGGGAAAAGTATGACAAATATTAGAACTAGATTTGCACCAAGTCCTACGGGTTATATGCATATAGGAAACTTGAGAACTGCTTTATGGGCATATTTAATTGCAAAAAAAGATCCTCAAGGTGTATTTATTCTTCGTATCGAAGATACTGACCAAGGACGTTTAATTGAAGGCGCTACAGAAATTATTTATAAAACAATGGAACAATGTAAATTATTCCATGATGAAGGACCAGATGTTGGCGGACCTGTTGGACCATATGTTCAATCTGAACGCGTTAAGAGTGGTCTATATATGGATTATGCTAGAAAGTTAATTGAACTTGGTGGAGCTCATTATTGTTTCTGTGATGAAGAAATGATTAATGCTCAACGTGAAATTCAAGAAGCTCGGGGAGAATCATTCAAATATGATGATCCTTGTAAGAATATTTCCGTTGAAGAAGCAGAAAAGCGAATTGCTGCAGGTGAGAAGTTTGTAGTTCGCCAAACAATTCCTACTTCTGGAACTACTTCATTTGATGATGAAGTATTTGGACATATTACAGTAGAAAATGAAACATTAGATGAATCTATCTTAATTAAATCTGATGGTTTCCCAACATATAACTTTGCCAATGTTGTAGATGACCATTTAATGGGAATTACTGATGTTGTTCGTGGTATGGAATATTTAAGCAGTACACCAAAATATAACTTGATTTATAATGCTTTTGGTTGGGATATTCCTAGATATATCCATTGTCCACCTGTAATGAAAGATGAACATAGCAAATTATCAAAACGTAATGGCGATGCTTCTTTCCAGGATTTAGTTGCTAAGGGATTTTTGCCAGAAGCTATCCTAAATTACATTGCGATGCTTGGATGGTCTCCAGAAAACAATCAAGAAATTTTCACATTGGAAGAATTAACAAAGGCCTTCAATGTTAAACATATTGGTACAAGTGGAGCAATCTTCGATCCAGTTAAATTAACATCAATTAACTCTTTATGGTTAAGAGGTATGGATTTAGATACATATTACAATCTAGTTAAACCATATATTGATGAAACAGTTAAAGGTGACTTTGACAAAAAGAGAATCGCAGCTATTTTACAGCCACGTGCTACTACTTTAGTTGAAATCCCTGAGATGGTTGATTTCTTTGATACTTTCCCTGCATATACAAATGATTTATATGTAAATAAGAAGATGAAGACAAACGAAGAAATTGCCCTTAAATCATTAACAGCATCTAGAGAAGTTTTAGCTAACCAAACTGACTGGTCTGAAGAAAATCTACATACAGTATTAATGGAATTACCAGCTAAATTAGAAATGAAAAATGGTCAAGTTTTATTCCCATTACGTTTAGCTATTTCTGGTAAACAATTTACTCCTGGTGGAGCAATTGAAATTGCTGCAATTCTAGGAAAAGATGAAACATTAAGAAGATTAGATTTATCTATTGCACAATTATCTAAATAACTAATGAAAATAACAGTCATTTAGACTGTTATTTTATTACAGGAGGAGTATGAAAAAAATTATCGTTGCCAGCGGCAATGCTGGTAAAATTAAAGAATTCAAATCTATGCTAGAACCAGAAGGTTACGAAGTAATCAGTATGAAAGAACTTGATGGTGCAAAAGAACCAGAAGAAACAGGTTCTACATTCCATGATAATGCCATTTTAAAAGCTCAAGCTATTGTAGATGTATTTCAAATGCCAGCTATTGCGGATGATTCAGGTATTGAAATTGATGCTTTTGACAAAAAACCAGGTGTATACAGTGCTAGATTTTTAGGGCATGATACACCATATGATTATAAGAATAAGATTATCTTAGAACGCATGGAAAACGTTACCAATAGAACATGCCGTTATGTATGTGCTATTGCATGGTGTGAACCAGATAAAGATCCAATCGTATTTGAAGATACAGTTGAATGTGAAATTGCTAGAGAAGCTAAAGGTTCTAATGGCTTTGGTTATGATCCAATTGTATATTACCCACCATTTAACAAAACAATGGCAGAAATGACTGATGAAGAAAAGAATAGTATTTCTCATCGTGGTAAAGCAATTAGAAAGTTTGAAAACTGGCTGAATGAAAATAAATAAAATACTTTTATCACTTTCTTTTCTTTGTTTATCTGTTGTAATGTTATTGACGATTGTTGATTACAACTGTTTTGACATGTCCTTTTATCAAAAAGAATATATACAAAATGATACTTGTACTGCAACGGGTTTAAATGAAGATGATCTTTTAGATACAACAAATGTATTATTTGATTATTTACATGATGAAAGGGATGATTTAAATCTTGAACATGTTATAAATGGCAATATGCGAGAAGTATTTGATACAAGAGAAAAAACACATATGATTGATGTGAAAAATCTATATCAAAATGCAATGTCTGTTCGTAATGTATTATTGATTGCATCAATAGTTTTACTGGCAGTTGGATTATATTTGTCAAAGGAACGCTATATTCGTTTTATCTATGATGGTTATAAAACGGGGGTTTCATTTTTGTTACTTATTATTGTTTGTATTGCAGTAATAGCAATAATGGATTTTAATGCTTTCTGGCTGCAATTTCATTATTTGTTTTTTACAAATGATTTGTTTTTGCTGGATCCTAATACAGAAATACTTATCAATATGGTTCCAGAACAGTTTTTTACAGATTTAGTTTTCCGTATTATTGCTATGTTTATTAGCAGTTTAAGTGTTTTCTATTTGTTATTAAGATATTTATATAAAAAGGTGAATTAAATGATTAATGTAGTTTTATATGAACCGGAAATACCTCAGAATACAGGTAATATTATGCGTACGTGCATGGCTTTTCATTGTCGTCTGCATTTAATTGAGCCATTAGGTTTTTCTCTTGATGAATCTCATCTAAGAAGAGCTGGAATGGATTATAGAGATAAAATTGAAATGCATAGATATGAAAACTGGGGTGCATTTTTAAAAGAAAATGAGGGCGATTTCTATTATGTTACCCGTTATGGTGATAAAGCTCCTTCGCATTTTGATTATACACAATGTAAAGGAGATATCTATTTAGTCTTTGGTAAAGAAAGCACAGGTATTCCAAAAGAAATTCTGTATGACCATTTAGATAGATGTATTCGTATTCCGATGGTTAAGGAAGCGAGAAGTTTGAATTTATCGAATTGTGTTGCCTTATGTGTATATGAAGTATTAGATCAACTAGGATATCCTGATTTATGTTCTACAGAAACAATTAAGGGAGAAGACTTTTTATCTAGTGAAGTCTGGAGAGAAAAGAAGTAATATAGACTTATGATTGAAACAGTAAGTGATTTTTTATCTGTATGTATTCTCATAGTGATTATACTATATGGTTTTTATTGTCTATATCTTGTTTCTTTAAAGCATCATGAGGCAATATTAAAGCTTATGGAAAAAAAATATTACAAGTATTATGACAATTCTCTTGATGAAGATGATGATGACGATAATACTTATGGACCATATTATGGAGAATAGAGATGCAGATAGTTAAATTTGAAAAAAAAGATTTTAAAATATTATTTTTTGTAATTCTTTCCGCATTCATTTATGCTTGCGGTTTTAATATTTTTGTAAAATCAGGAAACTTGTTTCCGGGAGGATTTGCGGGTATATCTAGACTTTTATCGGCAATTCTTTCTGATTTTTGTCATATAAATGTTTCTTTCAGTGTAATTTATATGACCTTGAATGTGATTACTTCAATTGTTGTATTTAAGAAAATTGGTAAGAAGTTCATGATTTTTTCAATCATGCATTATTTCCTCGTTTCATTATTTACAACGATTTTACCATCAGTTATGATTACTGAAGATATCCTTTTAATCAGTGTATTTGGTGGTTTAATCAATGGTTTTGCAATCAGTATTGCTCTAAGAAATAACGCATCAAGTGGTGGTTCAGACTTTATTGCAATTTATTTTTCTATTCGTTTTATTGTCTCTACATGGAATTATGTATTATGCATGAATGCTGTTGTCTTAGTATTAGCAGGTTTGTTATTTGGATGGGAAAAAGCTTTATATTCGATTATTTTCCAATTCGTATCAACACAAGTTGTTAATACAATGCATAATCGTTATAAATCAAGTCAACTGGATATTATTACAAATATGCCAGATGAAATATGCAATGCTGTGTTCCATACTTGTAGACACGGTATTACAAAAATTAGATGTACGGGTGGTTTCACTAACAAAGAACACTGGTTATTAATCATGGCGGTTAATCAATATCAGTTAAAAAATGTAGTTGATTCAATTAAAAGAGTAGATCCTCATGCATTTATAACTTTACATAATGTTGATCGTGTCATTGGCAATTATTATCAAAAACCTTTAGAATAAATGACTTTTGTTCGATATGCTTCATGTTGACGGCATATTATTCTATGTTTAAAATTTTTAATAGAGTACCAAAGGAGGTGGTTTTTCATGAGTGACAGTAGTATTCCGATAAACTTGTGTTTCATCAATGAAAAATCATATCTGGAGGGTAATTATGGTAGAAAATAGAGAAGATATCGAAACTCAGAATCTCGAAGAATTTCGTAATCTAATAGCAGAAAAAAAATATACAGCGTTGCGTGAAAAAGCTAAGGATATGAATGACTCTGACTTAGCTTATGTCATGGATAATATGGAAGACGAAGACATGTTGACTATGTTTCGTTTATTTCCAAAAGAACTTGCGGCTGACGTGTTTTCACAGTTAACACTAGAGAGCCAGCAATATATCATTACATCTTTGTCTGAAAAAGAAGCCGGCAGTATTATCGATAACCTTTTCGCCGATGATGCGACGGACTTGCTTGAAGAAATGCCAGCCAATGTTGTAAAGAAGATTTTATCCAACGCAAAACCTGAAACACGTAAGGATATCAATCATCTGTTGCAATATTCTGATGATTCAGCTGGTTCTGTTATGACAACTGAATTTATGGATCTGAAAGAAAAAATGACAGTAAAAGAAGCTTTACAAAGAATTCGCACGATTGGTATTGATTCTGAAACTGTTAATACATGTTATGTTTTGGACTCTAAACGTTTATTATTAGGTACAGTAGCGTTACGAGCTTTAGTAGTACATCATGAAAATGAAGTATTAGGAGACTTTATGAATGAAAATGTCATTTATTGTAATACTTCAATGGATGAAGAAGATGTTATTCAATTATTCAAAAAATATGATTTAACAGCATTACCTGTAGTCGATAATGAAAACCGCATGGTTGGTATCATTACAGTCGATGACGTAATGGATATCATGGAAAAAGAGACAACTGAAGATCTCGACAAAATGGCTGCGATTATTCCAGGTGATAACAAACCTTATTTGAAGTCTTCTGCAATAGATACTTGGAAAAAACGTATTCCTTGGTTAATGGTACTCATGGTATCTGCTACTTTTACTGGTAGAATTATTACGCAATTTGAAGATGCTTTAAGCAAATATGTTATTTTATCAGCTTATATCCCAATGTTAATGGATACAGGGGGTAACTCAGGAAGCCAATCCAGTACGGAAATTGTGAGAAGCTTATCTTTGGGACAGATTCATTTTACTGATTTCTTTAAAGTAGTATGGAAAGAAATGAAAGTAGCGTTACTTGCCGGCTTATGTTTAGCAGGTGTAGCTTTCTTAAAATGTATTATTTTAGACAGTGTTAGTGTAACGATTGCAATCGTTATTGCAATTACTATTGTTTGTGATGTATTCTTTGCAAAAGTTGTTGCGGCATCGCTTACTTTGATTGTGTCTAAGATGAATTTAGATCCAGCTGTAGTAGCTTCTCCATTATTAACTACGATTATTGATGCGCTTGCATTATTGATATATTTCTCTATAGCAACTACACTTTTAGGCATTTAGTTTGCTATACTGAGCTTGAGGTAAATTATGATTGTTATATATACATCGCCAGGATGTGCTGGTTGCAGAAAGTTAAAACAATGGCTGAAAGACCGTGAAATTGAATATAAAGAAAAAAATATTTTTAAAGTGCTTTTGTCTCCAGAAGAAATTAAGTATTTACTAATGCGAACTGATAATGGAGCTGAAGATATTATTTCTAAAAGAAGCAAAGTCATCTTAGAAAATCATATTAATATAGATGACATGACTGTTGATGAATTAATTAAATTTATTCAACAAAATCCAAGTGTCTTAAAAAGACCAATTATTTTAAATGAAAATAATTTTCAGGTTGGATATGATTCTGAAGAAATTACGACATTCTCAAGAGAAATCGTTGAGAATATTCCTAAAAACTTCTGTTCTGATACATGCGTAAACTGGAAAGTTTGTGGCGAGATAAGAGAAATTGAAGTTTGTGATAACTGTGATGAAGAGAAAAAAGACTAATATGAAGATAATGGTTGGTTTATCAGGTGGCGTTGACAGTGCTATAGCTGCCTATTTATTAAAAAAACAAGGCTATGATGTTACATGTGCCTTTATGCGTAACTGGGATTCATTAACAAATGATGATATTTTAGGCAATCCTACATTAAACGAAGATATCTGTACTCAAGAGCAGGATTATAACGATGCTTTAAGTGTAGCAAACAGTTTAGATTTACCTTTATTAAGAGTTGATTTTATTGAAGAATACTGGAAAGAAGTATTTCAGACATTTCTTGATGAATATAAAAAGGGTAGAACACCTAATCCAGATATTTTATGCAATAAACATATTAAATTTGATTCCTTCATGAAATATGGCAAAGAAATGGGTTTTGATATTGTGGCGACTGGACATTATGCAAAAATGGGTATTTATAATGATTTACCTGCTGTATGTAAAGCTGATGATCGTAATAAAGATCAATCTTATTTCTTAGCACAAATTAATCGTGATGTATTAGATAAAATCATGTTTCCGCTTGGTACAATCACTAAACCTGAAGTTCGTCAAATAGCAGATGAATTAAATTTATCTATTGCTAAGAAAAAGGATTCAACAGGTATTTGTTTTATTGGAGAAAGAAATTTTAGAGAGTTTTTAAGTAATTATTTACCAATGAAAAAAGGCAAAATAATTAATATTGCAAATCATGAAGTAGTAGGTGAACATCTAGGCGTTCTTTATTATACGGTTGGTCAAAGAAAAGGACTTGATATCGGTGGTACAGGACCATATTTTGTTGTTGGTAAAGATGTAACGAAGAATGAATTATATGTTACTGATGCTGAACATATTGACTGGTTGTTTTCTGATGAATGTAGTGTCAGTGGTATGAATTATCTTGCTGATATTCCTGATACATTACATTGCACAGCTAAATTTAGATACAGACAAAATGATCAACCAGTAACTATTCGTAAAATATCAGAAACAGAAGTACAAGTAATATACGACAAGCCAATTAAAAGTGTAACTCCTGGTCAAGAAGCCGTATTTTATGATGGTGAAGTCATGATTGGTGGCGGTGTCATCGATAATGTATTAAAAAATAAAGAAAATTTATTGCAGAGAATATGTTTAGAAGCTCTAAAATAAGTTTTTTTGGGGAAAATTCATTTTTTTGTCGAATAATATATATAGAAGAGATTATTCTTCTAATAAATTGTTACTATGAGAAGTGGAGATAACCACTTCTTTTTTGGAGAATAGAGATGAAAGAAGAGTTAGTAAAAATTAATGCAAAAGTCGTTCATGTTGTTTATCATAATGAAGATAATTTTTATACTGTCTTAAGACTAAAACTGAACGATGAAAATGAAAAATCTCTTACAGCTACTGGTTTTATTCAAAATATAGAGCCTGATATTCTCTATAACTTTTACGGTCAGTATGTAGAACATGCAAAATATGGGATGCAGTTCAATATACAATCCTATGAAAAACCATTACCAAGGGAAAGAGAAGGTATTATTCGTTATTTGTCAGGAATTCAATTCCCTGGTGTAGGTCAAAAAACAGCAAAAAAAATAGTTGAATATCTTGGTGATGATTGTTTATCTATGATTAGAAATGATTTAAGTGTCCTTGATGAATTAAATCTGTCACAAAAAATAATAGATTCAATTAGAGATGGATTAGCCCAAGAAGATTCAAGTATGGAAGAACTTATTCAATTTTTAAATGTTCATGGTATTGGTATACGAAATATTATTCGTTTAAATAAAGCATATGGTAAAGAAGCTTTAGCTAAGCTGAAAGAAAACCCATATCGTGTCATTGAAGAATGTGATGGTTTTGGTTTTTTAACGGCTGATAAAATTGCAAAAAGCATTGGTGTAGAAGATGATGATCCTCGACGCATGTATGCGTATTTAATTTCTTTATGCATGAATATGTGCATGAAAACAGGAGATAGTTTTGTTAAAACTGAAGCTCTTCAAGAACAATATGAGAAGGCAGGATTTACGTCTTATGAGGAATTATTACAAAAAGCTTTATTTAATAGACAGCTTGTTAAAGAAGATAATCGTATTTATCCAATAACACAATATCAAAGTGAAGAAGGTATCAGCGATTTTTTAGTACATTTTCCTTATTATGAAATACAAAAAGTAGATAAAGAGTTATTAAGTAATTATCTCGAAGAATTGCAGCAGGACTTTGCGATTACTTATGATGAAACACAAAAAGAAGCAATATTTGATTTCTTCGACCATCCTTTTTCAATTATTACTGGTGGTCCCGGCACAGGAAAAACAACTGTTGTTAAAGCAATTGTTACATTATTTAAAATGTTATATCCAACAAGTGAAATCATCTGCAGTGCACCAACCGGTAGAGCCAGTAAAAGATTATCAGAACTTACAGGTTGTGCTTCTAAAACAATTCATTCACTACTTGAATGGGATTTAGAAACAAATACATTTGGGAAAAATGAAAAAGAACCAGTTTTAGCTGATTTATTGATTATTGATGAGTTTTCTATGGTAGATAACTGGTTATTTTATAATTTGTTACTTGCAAGTAAAAGAATTAAGAAGATTTGTATTATCGGTGATGAAAATCAATTACCTTCAGTTTCACCAGGATGTGTATTAAGAGAACTGATAGAAAGTCAGTTATTTCCTGTTATTCGTTTAAATCATATTTATCGTCAGAAAGATGGCAGCGATGTAATTCAATTGGCTCATGATATACAGACTTCTATTCCTAATTTTGATGATTATCATGATGACATTGCTTTTTTTGAATGTAGTGCAGAAGATATTAAAAATAAGATTGTTTTTATTGTAAAGGATGCATTAGACAAGAATTATTCATTATCAGATATACAGGTGTTATCACCAATTTATTCCGGTCCTGTAGGAATTGATATATTAAATAAAACCTTACAGGAAACATTTAATCCTAAAGATACATTCAAAAGAGAAATCAAAACAGGTTATATGACTTTTCGAGAAGGGGACAAGATTTTACAGTTAAAAAATCAACCCGACGATGATGTTTATAATGGTGATATAGGAACATTAGTAGAAATAGAATCAAGTGAAGAAAATGAAAATGGTAAAACTACTTTATATGTACAATTTGATGAAACATTTGTCTCCTATACATTAGATAATATTTCAAATATTACTCTTGCTTATTGTATTTCTATTCATAAGAGCCAGGGAAGTGAATATCCAATTGTCATTATGCCTATTGTTAATAGTCATTATCATATGCTGCAAAGAAAACTAATTTATACGGGTGTTACTAGAGCTAGACAGTCACTTATTCTTTTAGGCAGCAAGAATGCATTTATCAAAGGAATTGAAACAGAAGAAAGACATGAAAGAGAATCCTCTTTAAAAGAAAAGTTAATTGAAAAGGGAAAAAATAAAGAAATTTTCTTGTAAAATATTGCGAAAGATTTTTGATGTGGTAATATTACTAAGAAATCGAAGAAAGAGACGAGTATATTTAAAAACTGAACTAGAGACAAAGTGGATGGTGAAAACTTTGCAGGAATTAAATAGAAGCTACTCTGGAGATGTGCCTAATAAGCAACGTATATCTGCGTTAAAGATGATGAATTAAGGTGCGTGTTAGAAATAACACGAAATAGGATGGTACCGCGTTTAAACGTTCCTGTATTGGAACGTTTTTATATTTTAAAGGAGAGTAAATATTATGGAACAAAAACAACTAACAGGTAATCAAATCCGTCAAATGTTTTTGGATTTTTTCGCATCAAAAGGATGCATGATTGAACCAGGCGCAAGCTTGATTCCTCATAACGATCCAACATTACTATGGATTAACGCAGGTGTATCTGCACTAAAGAAATACTTTGATGGTACAGAAAAACCAAAGTCAAACCGTATCTGCAATGCTCAAAAATCAATTCGTACTAACGATATTGAAAATGTAGGTAAAACTGCTCGTCACCATACATTCTTTGAAATGTTAGGTAACTTTTCAATTGGTGATTACTTCAAGACAGAAGCGATTACATGGGCTTGGGAATTTTTAACTTCACCTGAATGGATTGGTTTTGATAAAAATCGTCTATATGTAACTGTATATCCAGATGACATTGAAGCATATAACACATGGGTTAAAGTTGGTATGATTGAAAGTCATATCCGCAAGACTGATGATAACTTCTGGGAAATTGGTGAAGGCCCTGGTGGACCAGATACAGAGTTATATTATGATCGTGGTGAAAAATATGATCCAGAACATTTAGGTGAAAAACTATTCTTTGACGATATTGAAAATGATCGTTATATCGAAGTATGGAATATTGTATTCTCTCAATATGATTGTAAACCAGGTCAAATGCCAAGAAGTGAATATAAAGAATTACCTCAAAAGAATATTGATACAGGCATGGGTTTAGAAAGACTTGTTTGTTTAGTACAAGATGGTGAAACAAACTTTGATACAGACTTATTCTTGCCTATTATTCATGAGACTGAAAAATATGCAAAACATCCTTATACTGATCCTGAATATAAAATGGCTTATAGAGTTATTGCCGACCATATTCGTACTGTTACTTTCGCTATTGCAGATGGTGCAACATTCTCTAATGAAGGTAGAGGCTATGTATTAAGAAGAGTACTACGTAGAGCTGTACGTTATGGTATTAAACTTGGCATCGCTGACAGCTTCATGTATAAACTTGTACAAGTAGTAGCTGACAACATGAAAGCATATTACCCATATGTTGAAGATAAAGTAGCTTTAATTTCTAAACTTGTTAAAACAGAAGAAGAAAGTTTCCATACAACTTTAGCAAATGGTGAAAACTTGTTGAATACTGCTTTAAAAGAACATGCAGACACAAAACAGTTACCTGGTAATGTTGTATTTAAACTATATGACACTTATGGATTCCCTAAAGAATTAACAATTGAAATTGCTGAAGATGCAGGTTATACAGTTGATTTAGAAGGATTCAATGCAGAAATGCAGGCACAGAAACAAAGAGCTCGTGATGCTAGAAGTGCTGAACAATCTATGGGTTCTCAATCTAAAGCGTTAATGGATTTTGTTAAACCTTCTACATTTGTTGGCTATACAGAAAAGACAAATATCGGTCACGTTATTGGCTTATTTAAAAATGGCGAAGAAATTGATGAAATCAGAGAATCAGGAGAAGTTATTCTTGATGAAACATGCTTCTACGCTGAAAGTGGTGGACAGATTTACGATACAGGTATCATTTCTAATGAAAACATGGTCGCAAAAGTTACTAAAGTGAAGAAAGCACCTCATGGTCAGGCATTACACCATATTGAAATGGTAAGCGGTACTATTTCTATGGGTGATGAAGTAACTTGTACATATGACTATGAAAGAAGAGAAAAGACACGTGCAAATCACTCCTCATTACACTTGTTGCAGGCAGCTCTACGTGAGATTGTAGGTGATCATATTGCTCAGGCTGGTTCATTCAATGGTCCAGATTATGGTCGTTTTGACTTTACTCACTATGAGAAACTAACTGAAGAACAACTACATCAAATTGAAAGCAGAGTTAATGAAATGATTGCAGCTAATGTTAGTGTTACCACTGAAGTAATGGCTATTGAAGATGCTAAGAAGTCTGGTGCTATTGCTTTATTTGATGAAAAGTATGGCGATACAGTTAGAGTTGTATCTATGGGTGAATATTCTAAAGAATTCTGTGGTGGTACACATGTAAATAATACAGGTGATTTAGGTGTATTCAAAATTGTAAGTGAAGAATCTATTGGTTCTGGTGTTAGAAGAATTACTTCTTTAACAAAGTTAGAAGCATATAAAGCATTCAAGGAAGAAGAAGATTATTTAATAGCTTGCTCTAGAATTTTAAAAAATAACAATCCAATGATTCTTCAAGAAAAATTAAATCAATTACTTGAAGAAAATGCACAGTTAAAGAAAGAAAATGAACAGGCTAAACAAAAAGCATTACAGGCTGAAGCTGATGCAGTTATACAAAGAAGTGAATCATTAAATGGCTTTAATGTATTATTTATGGAAGTAAATAATGTTGATGGCAACTTGAAAGAATATGCAGAAACATTAAGAAATAAACTTGAAGATTCTATCGTATTCTTAACTTCAACTGCAAATGAAAAATTAACATTTGTTTGTGCATGCAGTAAAAAGGCTGTTAATGCAGGAATTAAAGCTGGTGATTTAGTAAAGAAGGCTGCTGAAGTAACTAATGGTAAAGGCGGCGGTAGACCTGACATTGCTCAAGCCGGTGGTAAGGATTTAGATAAAGTTTCTGAAGCTGTTAATCTAGTGAAAGATATAATAAAAAATGCCTAACTCCTTTTAATAAAAAAAAGAATGGTTTACAATAATTAGTATAAGGCGGTGAGTTTTATGACAAGAAAAGATATTTCACCTACAGTAAGTTTTGATGCTGATCAAGTTAGACGCGATAATATTCGTCAAGTTTTGTTTTTGGTACAGGATGCATTAGAAGAAAGAGGATATAACGCTATCAATCAATTGGCTGGTTATTTAATTTCAAACGATCCTGCTTATATCTCAAGCCATAAAAATGCTCGTAGTATTATTCAAAGTGTTGAAAGACATGAAATTATTGAAGAACTAGTACGTTTTTATCTTGAGGAAAATCAAAAGTGAAATATATCGGTTTAGATCTTGGCAGTGTTACTTGTGGAATCAGTATTAGTGAAACAGGGTTAATCGCCCAGACTGTTGAAACACTTCGGTTTCCAAAAGATGATTATGATGTTGCCATTGATAAAGTAAAAGAAGTTATAGCAAGAGAAAAACCAGATGTCATTGTTTTAGGATACCCACTATTAGAAAATGGTGATGTAGGACCTAGAGCAATGATCTCTGAGGATTTTGCTAAATACTTACGTGAAGAGACTGGACTTCCAGTTTATTTGCAGGATGAAAGAAATACAACACAAGAATCGGAAGCGATTCTTTTAGAAGCGGATGTTTCTAGAAAAAAAAGAAAAAAAGTGATTGACCAGTTAGCGGCTGCAAGAATATTGCAGTATTACCTGGACAAAAATAAATAAAAAGCGGTGATACCGCTTTTGTTATGAGGAGTATTTTTATGATTGGTGATCAAAATATTTTATTTATTACAGATGAAGAAGGTAATGAAATTCAAATGGAGATTCTTTTGACTTTTGTTGATCCAGATACTGACAAACAATATGTATTATTTAAAGAACCAGAATCAGATAATGAAAATGTATTTGCATATGAATACGATGATGAAGGCAATTTAAATGAAATTGAAGATCCAAAAGTATTTGAAATGTGTGAGGAAGTATTATCTGCATATTTAGATGAGGATGCACTAAATGGCTAAAAAGCAAAAGAAGAAGCGTAAGTTACGTGTTGGAAGAGTAATTCTTCTTTTCGTAATATTATTAGCGATTATTCTTGGTATTTTTTCTTTAAGATATTCCAAGGCTCAAAAACCTGTAAGTTCTAAAGATGAAGAGGTTATTTTTACTGTAGAAAGTGGTTTATCCAGTAAAGCAGTATTACAAAGTCTAAAAAATGAAGGTTTAATTCGTGATTCTTCTTTAGGCTATTTATATGCAAAAAATAATCATCTAACTAATATTAAAGCTGGTGATTATACATTAAATAAAAATATGTATTTGAAAACCATTCTATCTACGATAAATGATGCAAGTAAGGCAATATCTTATGATGTATCAGTTACGATAGTTGAAGGGGATTGGGCAAAACATATCGCTGATAAAATATCTCTTGTAACGAATGTTTCATCTGATGAATTACTTTCTTTATGGAACAATGAAGACTATATTCGTTCTATTATGGATAAATATCCATTTTTAACGGATGAAATTTTTAATGAAAATATTCGTATTAAATTAGAAGGTTATCTAGCACCTAATACATATAGTTTTTTTAAAGAAACTACAGCAGAAGATGTTACTGAAAAAATATTAAATGAATCGCTTTCAATCTATAACAAATACGAAAAAGAAATAAAAAAGAGCAGCTTAAGTATTCATGAAATTTATACTCTTGCAAGCATTGTTCAATATGAATCCGGAAAAATTGATGATATGAAGAAAATAGCTGAAGTGTTCTATAATCGAATGAAAATAGGTATGCCTTTACAATCAAGTGTTACGGTATGTTATGCCTTAGATATTAATAAAAATGATAACTGGATGGCTTGTGAAGTAAATCCAAATTATGACTCTTTATATAACACTTATAAATATCAGGGATTACCTCCTGGACCTATTCAAAATCCAGGAGAAGATGCAATTAATGCTGTATTAAATCCGGTTCATATAAAACTACATTAATCATTTAATTCACCTTTTTATATAAA
>JABLTN010033523.1_pt1 | contig 25810 bp, 26 predicted proteins | sample 7160141 | NCBI WGS metagenome assembly JABLTN01 (sample SAMN14651226, study PRJNA627086) | human gut metagenome | isolation source: feces | host: Homo sapiens | reverse complement strand
GTCAGGAGTTCGATCCTCCTAAGCTCCACCATTAGAAAATTAAAACAGGATTTAATCCTGTTTTTTTGTTATATGCATCAACTTCTTCCGTTAATGCCTGTTTATATTCTTCTTCTGAAATATATTGCTCATCAAGCATTCTATTCAATACTTTCTCTTGTCTTTTCTTAGCTAAATCATACCCTGTCGATAGTTGCATGAGTCCTGGTGCATTAGGTATACCTGCTAGCATCGCACATTTAGCTAAAGACAATTCTTTCTGATCCAGATTGTAATAACCTTTTGCTGCAGAATTTAATCCCCAATACCCATCACCATAGTAATTCATGCAGGCATACAATGCGAATAGCTCTTCTTTCGAATAGTCATCTTCAAGTTGCAGCATTATCGCTACTTCTTCAATTTTTTCTTTTATTCCTCTTGAAGAAGATTGGAAATAGAGATTCTTAGCAATCTGTTGAGACAAGGTACTTCCACCTTCTCTTTTTTTACCACTTACTATATTTACAATTACAGCTCTCGCTAAAGCAATCCAATCAAATCCTTTTCTCGTAAAAAATCTTTTATCCTCTGTCGCAACTACCGCATTTACAAAATCTTTATTTATTTCATCGAACGGAATATATTCTGATTTTTCTGTATATTCATCCACTTTTTCTGAAATCGGTTCTAAATTCATCAACTTTTGTGCTTCTATAAAACAACTATTTGCGTACAATGTCGGAATCAAAATTAATACAGTAAGTGTTATCAATAAAACTTTTGTTATCTTTTTCATAATTCAATTATAAATGAATTACATTATAACTTCCTTAACATAACATTAAGATAAGCTTTCATTTTCATTACCAACTATTTTAACTGTCATTTTTGCATACCCTGTATTTCCATATTTATCAACAGCTGTATATAAAATATCTTGTTCTTCCAGTGAAGCATCAAGTACACTGCTACAGCCCACTTGTATTTTTTCTGTACTCACATTGTCTTTAACTTGGTCAATATAATCATTACAGTTAAAGTCTTCAATATTAGCTATTCTTATTTTTTCTTCTTTCAAGATAATTTCTGGTGGTCGATTATCTGTCACTTTAATGCGCATAGACTTTATTTTCTTTTTATTGCTTGTACCTGTTTCGTAAGCAATAAAATATGTCCCTGGCAACTTTGAAGTATATTGATTAATTTCTTTTAAATTACTATCATCTGTTGTATGTACATAAGATTTTAAATCTATTATTTCTCCGCATTTTGCAGATATAACTTCTTCTTCAATATTTAATGCTGGTGCAGGAATAAAAAAAGAGTAATAAAAAGCATAAATAGAAAATATGGAGAAAAATATCGTAAAAACAGATAATGCTGGTAATATCATTTTCTTTTTATATAATTTCTCATCACAATAAAAATCTCTTTCTCTTATTCTTTGTCTTCGTACAGCCATTTCATTATGTGACAAATAAAAACGTGCATATGTTTTGACCGCCCGCATTCCCTGTCCTTCTTCTAAACCAATTCTAATTTCCTGCATTTGTTTAGCAGAAAAATATGGTTTAGCATACAATTTTATTTCTTCTTTTAATAATCCAAATGATTGTCCTTTTTCTATTTCTCTTTTTTGCTTCTCATTAAATAACATATAAAAATCCTCCTATATATGTTATTCGCAAAAAATATGTAATTCCCCTGAATTTAAGAAAATTTAGTGCTTACTCCCCCCCCAAAAAAATTTATCTGCAAATGCAAAATAAAAACCGCATAAATATGCGGTTTATCAATCAAGAATGGTGACTCCTGAGGGACTCGAACCCTCGACCCACTGATTAAGAGTCAGTTGCTCTACCAACTGAGCTAAGGAGTCATAATGTGCTTATTTATAGTATCAAAATGTATACTAGAATGCAAGCACAAATTTTACTTTATCACAAATTTTTTACAACTATTTGTTGTATATCACTAAATTTATTTTTCAAACTACTCTTTATATCTTCTATAAAGTTTTCTTCATCAATTATCTTGTTTGCAGATAATAGTTTTATTGTTATTGTTGAAGAATTTTCATCAAGATAGATTTTCCCAACTGTTTTATTTGTTTTACGAACAGAAATTAAATATAAGAGATTATTTTCTTGTTCTATCAACAAATCATGAACACAATACGTATCATTCATTGCTAATACTTTAAAATAATCCACATGTTCTAATGTCAGTCCTTCTGCAGGTGCGTTTTTTTGAACAATTCTTTTAGATTTTGCTTCTAAATGTTTTTGAATATCAACAGGTTGAAGTTTTCCTTTACCTACTTCAATTAAATCTCCACTCATCATACGCACCATATAGCGCATAAAACCATTACCAGAATAAGTAATTGAGAGTATATTTTGATCAATCGAAAATTGAATATCATAGATTGTTCTTGTTTGATCTTCCATTTGTTCTAATGAATTACTGCAATAAGAAGTAAAATCATGAGTACCTAGAAAATATTGAGAAGCTTCTATCATTTTTTCAACATTCAAAGGTCGACAATACTGATAAACAGTATCCTTAGTAAATACATCATATTCAGACATATTGATTCGATATGTATATTTCTTTTCTTTTACATCAAAACGAGAATGAAATAAATCATCTACTTTCTCTATTGACAAGATATGAATATCGCCTGGCAAAAAACCATTGATAGCACCCTTCCATTTGTATGGAGACATATCTATATCAGAATCAAAATGAAATACCTGTCCTCTTGCATTTACCTTAGCATCTGTTCTACCAGAGCCTACAATTGTTGTATCTTTTACGGTAATAATTTTTATTGCGTCTTCTATTGTGGCTTGGATAGAATTAACACCATTTTGTCTTTGCCATCCTGCGTAATTTGCACCACAATAGCTTACTATACATTTATAACGAATCATAAAACAGTAGATAAACAAATCATTGTAATAAGTACTGCTAAAGCTACAAATACAAATAAATAGTCTTTAGAAGTCATTTTTAATACTTTATAACGAGTTCTTGTTTCGCCTGGTGCATAACCTCTCGCTTCCATAGCATTTGCTAAATCTTCTGCTCTTTGGAAAGCTGAAACAAATAGTGGTACTACAAGAGAAAGAATAGCCATAATTCTTTCTTTCATCTTTCCTTCTTTTAAATCAACCCCACGACTTTCCTGAGCTTTCATGATACGTGTTGTTTCATCAATCAAGTCAGGAATAAAACGTAAAGCAATACTGATTAACATAGCTATTTCATGTGCTGGAACACCAATACGTACAAACGGTTTTAACAAATCTTCAATTCCAAGTGTCATATCAAGAGGTTTTGTAGTTGAAGTAAGACATGTTGTAATCATGATCATAAGAAGCAGTCTTACGATAATATATAAAGTTTGTAAGATTGCATCTGAATAAATTGATAAACCAAATATCGTAATAACAACGAAACCTGTATGAATAACTAAGCAGTTCATGATAAATAGGAATACCATCATGAATAGCATTGGTTTCATTGATTTCCAGATAAAGTTAAATGACAGTTTTGCAAGTAATATTGTTCCTGCAGCTACTGCAAATATAATGCCATAACCAATCCATCCTGCTGGAAAGAAGATAGCAATTAGCATTAACAGCATTGCAACTATCTTAGCTCTAGGGTCTATTTTATGGATAACAGAATCTAGAGGCATATATCTACCAAGTGTAAAATTACCCATGACGTTTTACCTCACTTGCAATTGCTTTTGCTAACATTTTTGTATCAATTACAGATTCATCAATATGAAATCCATTTTCATTTAATTTACTGCGCATACGAATAATTGCTGGTGGTAAAATATGTAATTTTTCACATCTTGCTGGATCTTTAAAGAATTCATTTACCGTTGTATGAATTTGTACTTTACCATTTTCCATAACCACAACTTCATCACAATATGAATAAACCTGTTCCATGTCGTGTGTAACAATTAAGATTGTTTTCTTATGTTCCGTATTTAATTTCTTAAATAACTTCATCATGCTTACAGTGCCTAATGGATCTAGCCCTGCAGTAGGTTCATCCAAAACAATTACATCAGGATTCATTGCTAGAATACCTGCGATTGCGACTCTCCTTTTTTGTCCACCTGATAATTCTAATGGACTCTTTTCTTCATAACTTTCATCAAGTCCTACTAATTTCAAAGCTTCTTTTGCTCTTTTTAAAGCTTCTTCTTCACTAATACCAAAGTTTTTTGGGCCAAAGGCAATATCTTTTATTACTGTTTCTTCAAATAATTGGTATTCAGGAAACTGGAAAACTAGACCAACTTTACCACGTAACTTTTTTAATCCTTTAGGTTCAGTGCCCGCAATAATCTCATGATCTAATACCGTAACTTTTCCACTTGTCGGTTTAAGTAAAGCATTTAAATGTTGTACTAATGTACTTTTACCAGAACCTGTTTGCCCAATAATCGCTGTCATTTTACCTTCTGTAAAAGATAAATCAACATCTGTTAATGCAGCATAACGAAATGGTGTTCCATCACTGTAAACATAACTTACTTTTTCAAATGTAATTGACACAGTTCATCCACCATCCCTTCCATAGTCATTCTATCTTTAATATGCACACCTAATTTATCTAATTCTTTAGCTAGTTTCATTGAATAAGGTAAATCAAATTGTGTTTCTTTTAATTTATCTTCCTTTTTAAATACTTCTTCTGGAGTACCTTTCAAGATAATTTGTCCTTCATCCATAACAAGTACATAATCACTTGTTGTTACTTCATCAATATCATGTGTAATAGATAAAATCGTTAAGTGTCTTTCTTTATGTAAATCCATAATCACTTTTTTAATTTCATCTTTACCCTGTGGATCAAGCATAGAAGTAGCTTCATCAAAGATAATAATATCTGGATGCATAGCTAATACCCCAGCAATCGCAACACGCTGTTTCTGACCACCAGATAAACGTGTTGGTTCACTATTTAAATAATCATGCATACCAACTCTATTGCTGAACTCTTCAATAATCGGATCCATTTCAACCTGTTCTACACAATGATTTTCTAGGCCAAAGGCAATATCATCTCTAACTGTAGAACCTATAAACTGGTTATCAGGATTCTGGAACACAATACCAATCTTATTTCTAATCTTTCTAAGATTTTCTATATTGAGTTCAAGGCCATCAATAACGATACTTCCTGATTTCTTTTCTAGTAATCCTGTTAATAGTTTTGCGACTGTAGATTTACCACTGCCATTGTGTCCTACAATTGTACAATACTGTCCTTTTTCTATAGAAAAAGATACTTCATGAACAGCATCTGTTTTCTCATCATATGAGAATGTCAATTTATCAACATCAATAATTCCCATTTTCTACCTCTCAAAGCCATACTATTATATAACAAAAATAAAAAATCCCGTATGAAAACGGGACTCTTCTGGATATTTCTTCAGAAATTAATCAATTTTATATCCTTCGTATGTACCATTCAAGCAGTTAACTTGATTTGCCACATTATAGATATCACTTAAAATAGCACCATCTGTAGAATATAGTTTTTTCGCCACAACAATTTCTTTTGTATTCAATTCTTCCACATCATATCCATTTTCTTTAGCAATTTCTAAGAATTGTTCTTTTTCTTCTAAATGAGAAAATCTAGCTTTATGAGAAATAGCTACTAAAGCATCTTCGGGATATTCAGCATTGAATGCATCATTTCTAGCAAATTGCTCAGCAATGAAAGATAAGCTCAAGTAAGGATAAATAGCAGCGATTTCTTTTACTTCTTCGCTTACTTCTTCTTCATTTACTTTCTCTTCTTCGTCACTTGCATCTTCAATATTAATGAAATGAACCGGTTCTTCCTCAACTTCTTCTTTTTCTTTCTTTTTTGATAAAACAGTTACGACTGCTGCTGTTACAGCTGTTGCAGCTATGGCTGCACCTAATAATTTACGAAGCATAATTTTTACCTCTCTTTGGTTAATTTAATTCTAGCACATGTTAAACCACCTTCAATTGACAAAATACTATTATCGTATAAATGTACTTTTTCTGTTACAATACAAAAGAAAAGAGGTAATTATGGTAATTATTGAAATGGATAATGGTAGTACCATTAAATTAGAATTAGACGCAACTAGCGCACCAATCACAACAGCAAATTTCTTAAAACTTGTTAATAGTGGCTTTTATGACGGTTTAACATTCCACCGTGTAATCAAAGGATTTATGATTCAAGGTGGTGATCCTAGAGGAAACGGAACAGGTGGAAGTTCAGAAAATATCGTTGGTGAATTTGCCGCAAACGGTCATCCAAACCCAATTAAACATACTCGTGGTGTTATTTCTATGGCTCGTGCTATGGATCCAGATTCTGCTTCAAGTCAATTCTTCATTATGCATGAAGATGCTCCACATTTAGATGGACAATATGCAGCATTTGGTCATGTAGTAGAAGGTATGGATACAGTTGATCAAATTGCTTCTGTAAGATGTGATTTAAGAGATAAACCACTTCAACCTGTTGTAATGAAAAGAGTATATGAAGTAGCTGAATAAGCTACTTTTTATATTCTCGAATAATCCAGGCCATGATTAAATTAACTATTTTTTCTTGCTGTAAAGAGGTTAACTGAATGCCTTTTTTAACGTGATACCATTTTTCTAAACATCCTCTACAACATGTAGCCGTAGCGTGCTGTGCTACAAATACAGGATGCCCACGCATTGGTGTTTGCTTACCATCATTCTCTATTACATCTGGCGCCAATCTTTTACTTACAAAGTCTTCAGCATGCTTACGAATAGTATCTAATCCTTTTTCATCTATATATTGTCTATCTTTTTCTGATAAATGAAATCTCGCTCTAAAATTAGATGATTGTAGTCGCAATAGTGCATCTTCTATTCTTTGTGCCATATTATTCCAAGGCAAGTAATGCCGCTCCTATTGCCCCGCATAACTGGGCTTTATCCGAAACAAAAATATCTGCTTGAAGCTTTTCTTCTAAGCATTGAACTACACCTTTATTTTGAGCTACACCGCCTGTCAAAATATATTTTCCTTTACCATCAACTCTTTTTATTAAAGTATAAGTTCTATTTGCGATAGATTGATTTAAACCATGAATAATATCTTCTTTACTCTTTTTTTCTGCCACAAGAGAAATAACTTCACTTTCTGCAAATACCGTACACATGCTGGATATTGTAATATCATTTTTATAATTCAAACCCATTTTGCTCATTTCATCCAGTGTCAAATTTAATGCTCTTGCTTGTGCTTCTAAAAATCTCCCCGTACCAGCAGCACATTTATCATTCATGACAAAGTTGACTACCTCACCATTTTCATTAATTTCAATCACTTTGGAATCTTGACCACCGATATCAATTACTGTACGAGCATCCTTGCATAAATAATGCGCTCCTTTAGCGTGACACGTAATTTCGGTAACACTGATACTGTCTTTTAAACCAGTTGTCTTTCGTCCATATCCTGTCGTTACAATTTTAGTTAAATCATCTTCATCGATCCCTGCTTTTTTACATACTTCACACTTTAAATGTTCAATTAAATTATCAATACCAGTACTTGTAGGAGCGATTAAACTTGCAAGTATTTCTTTTGAAGCACTCATTACAACTAAATCCGTACTTGTAGAACCTATATCTATTCCTAACACAAATCCATTTTTAATTGTATTTAATGATTTATCCATTCCTAATTCCTCTTTAAATGCTTCTAAACGTGTTAATAGTTGGCCTGAACTCTGTGGTATACTTTCTGTTTCTATTTTTAGCATTTTTACCTGATTATTCTTTTTTTCTTGATAATAGTCAAAGCTGTAAAAATCACAAAATTTAATTGTATGATAAATTGTTCCTGCAGGTTTTGTATGAACAGTTGTTCTTTCACCATTAAACCACATTCTCATACAGGGAGCTTCTTGATTCAATAAACTCTTAGCATATGTTTCATAAAAACGATTTGGATCAACTGTTAAAGATAAGTGTCGATTATCAGTACATGTATCATCCACAACTTCAATATCATGAAATACTGTCTTAATTTCTTTTTTTAGTGCTTCGCCACCATGAGCTCCAGCCAGGCGAATAAAATTTGTTTCTGGTATATATTTTTTTGTAGCGATATTTTTTCTTATTTCCTGCATCACTAAATCATAATTTATTTCTTTCTTTTTATAGTGACTATATTCTTTAACCAATTTTTCTAAAGATTTTGCAAATCTTCTATAATCTGCTTCAGTATTTTTATGCGGTAAAGATAATAGAAAAATGAAATCCAGTTGATTACTTTCTTGTAATACATCATAACTTCTTCTAACTGCATCACAACAATCTGTTAATACCAGTTCTTTTATATTTTCTTCTAGTACGGTTTCAATAACTGCTTTTGCATAACTGCATAAATTAGGATGAACATAATTTTCTGCACAGGAAAAATTTTTAACTTTTACTTCAAGAATCTTATGTTCTTCATTAAAACCTTTAAATAACTCAATTGGTGCATAACGACATGTAGTATAAATCATGATTTACCACCTCGAATCATCTCAAAAAAGGCTTCTAAACGTGTAGATACTTGTCCATCTGTAGCATTTGCTCTATCTACACCATCTCCATTTAATACCAAAAAAGGATAACCTTCCTGCATAAATGTTTTAGCAATAAGATTGACGCATCCATTACCTTGTTTACAACCCCACTCACAAAAACAGATGACGCCATCTACATCTAATATTTTTGCCATTTCCAGATTCTTCTGTATTCTTCTTTGAACAGGACCATTATAAGAAGAATAAACAAGTCTTTTCGCCATAAAAGTATATGGATCATCTTCTTTATCTATATTCCATATTTCATAGCTTAATTCTGTCGCTGCAACATGCTGCAAAATATTATTATTGAGAACATTTTTAACTGCATCTTGCGAAAACGGATTTGAATGCATCCAGAGTATTTTTAAACCTGTATTTTGCGGTGCATTTTGATAGTCTAATAATTTCTGTTCTGCATACTTTAAGGCATCAATAGAACCAAGTCCTGTATGCATTAAAAGAGCTTCATACATTTCACTTGTCAAATCACTTGTTAACCATCTATCTTTTCGATATGGTAATGTTTCTCGCATTAGTTGTAATGTCTTTTGACTACGTTTTGTTATTTCTTTTAACTTATTGATATCTAATTTCTGTCCTGTATATTTTTCCAGTTTATCAGTTAATTCTATCAATTCATTTCTTACATACTCTATCGCATCTTCATCATCTTCATATGGAACATCAATGTAAAATTGTGGTAAACCTTGTTCATGACCGATAAGTCTAAATGTAAGATTATTTGCATCACATGCTAAAGATGTATTAACTACACATGAAAACCTAGGTAGTAACTTACTTAATTCAGCTCCCATCAATACTTTATGATATGAGCAATATGTTTCACTGATACCATTTTCTTCAGCTTTATCCACAAAATATTTTTCTGCTTTTGTTCCATTTAAAAATGAAGAAAACATTTCGGCACATAATGGATGTAATGAAAAAGCATAAAGTAATTCACATGGTGTAAATAAAGACACAAGTACCGTTTTATCTCTTTTATCTAGTGCTTCTATCATCACTTTCATACAACTGTTTGAGAGCATTCGATTTGATTTTGGATTTCCTTTAGAATAAAAATGTTTTTGATAAAAACCAAAGATACGATACGCTTCTAAAAGGCGTTTTCTAGCTTTAACCGGATTATTTTCTGTTAAATCACCAATATACTTTCCAAAGGATTCTACAACATCATTCATGAAAATATTTAAACACCAGAGAAGGTTTCTTGCAACAAAAATGCAAATCAATGGTATGCTTATAGTAATAGAGGCAATTTATTATGTTTACAAGTGAAAAATATACAAGTCAAAACTATTCAATCTGTACCGTTGCATTGTTTGGAGACAATGATCCTTTCTTTTTTAACGGTCATTTAATATTAAAAACTTATTATTCCGATAACAACCAGACAGCAGTAGATGTAGAAAAAACATCACATTTTACTGCTGACACTTTATTCTATGAAACAAATAAAGTTATTCGTAGTGCTTTTAGAGAAAACTATGATGAACAAAGAGATATCGTTGTTGAACCAGCGACTATTTTACGTGACCCTTATGTTTTTGTTTATAACTCTTTAGCTTATCCTGCAAACAGTAAAGAAACCGTTATTCCATCTTTAAAACTAAATCAGCCTAACGCAAAAGGTTTAGTTATTGTTTTAAAGAAAAAAGAAAACGGTGCTCTTACATGGTTAGAAGAAAAAGAAGCTAGAGAAATCGAAAAAACTCTAACCACTTTAATTCATCACTAATATTTAATTTTTAATTTATTTATTCAAAGAGAGGAAAGAATATATTTCTTCTCTTTTTTCTTCCATATCCTGATAACCAAGATGATATAACTCATCTAAATCTTTTGGATCACCTTTAAATCTCGAAATATTGATTGTGCGAGATGGTCTAACCATAATCGCATTTTTTTCTTTAACCAAGTTATTGATAAGATCCATTTGTTTATAGTAATTGATATGACGTACTTTATAATCTTTACGAATACAAGGATATTTTCTATAAAAGATTCTCATTAAGAATAAAACAATTTTACTTGCAGGTTTTCTAACATAGCCTTCTGGTTTTGTTGTAATCACAAGATGTTTTGTACATCCTTGTTCAATAGATCTTTCAATAGGAATCATTGTTGTAATTCCACCATCTAAATATTTTTCATCTTGATAATCTACTACTGCAGAAGCGATAGGTAAAGCACAAGCTCCTCTTAGTAAGTCAAGATTATCATCAATATCTTTTACATTGATAAATATTGTTTCACCTTTTTTAAGATCATACATACCAATTTCACCAAGCATTGGATTATCTAATAACGGTTTAACAGAAAAATGTTCTTTTCCAAGTAAATCCTCTTTAAATAAACGGTTATATGCAACATAATGTTTTTCTGTTAAAAATGCTTTAAAACCAACATTTTCACCATTGCAGGCATATTTAACCACCATGTTATAAGGGGTCTTTTTATTTTTTTCCATATAGCATACTAAGCCAACAGCTCCAGAAGATATTCCAGCACCATAATCAAAAGTAATGCCATTATCATTTAACCATGCTAAAGCCCCCATGGTATAGGCTCCACGCATTCCGCCACCTTCAAGGACTAATGCATATTTTTCCATAAATCTTTGTCTCCTTAATCAGTTTATAAGCTTATCATAATTAGAATAATGGTGCCATAAGTTTAAGAACTGCACGCCATATTCTTTTATATAATGGGAATTTTCTACATTCTTTTAAAGTAACTTCATGTGACACTTCTAGAGCCTTTAAATATCCCTGTTTCATTTCTAATACAATCTTTTCATCCTGAAGGATAACCCCATCTTCAAAGTGAAGATAATAGCTTCGATAATCCGTATTTACCGTACCAACTAATCCAATATAATCATCACTGATTATATTCTTACAATGGTTAAATCCAGGGGTAAATTCATATACTCTTACACCAGCCTTAATTAATGCTTCATAGTTTGACTGCGTAATTGAAAATACATATTTTTTATCAGGAATATGAGGAACTAATATTCTAACATCTACACCAGATTGTGCAGCTAATATTAAAGCTGTCTGCATATCTGTATTTAATATTAAATATGGTGTATCAATATATACATATCTTTTTGCTTGATTGATTAAGCTTAAATGTGCGGATAAACCCAAATTAACCTCATCTGTAGGGGTATCACTGAATGGTTGAAAATAACTGTTAGAGTGAGTTTCAATACAAGGAAGCTTGTATTTTGCATAATCTATTTGTTCTTTTCTTTCCCTCAGGTAACTAAACATACCTAAAAACATTACTGTAAAGCTCCAGACAGCTTCACCCTCTAAACGTATAGCAGAATCTTTCCAATAGCCAAAACGGTTAATGACATTGATATATTCATCTGCCAAATTAACACCACCCGTAAAAGCTACATTATTATCAATTACGATAACTTTTCTATGATCTCTATTGTTCATTTGAATAATAAGCGCTGGTCTTAATTTATTAAAGCGATATGTTTCGATACCAATTCTTTTTAAAGTTCTATCATAATGCTGAGGAATAGTCGCTGAGCAACCAAAATCATCATATATCAGTTTTACTTCAACGCCTTCTTTAACTTTTTCTTGTAATATTGCTAATACACTATCCCACATCTCACCAAAATCGATGATAAAAAATTCCAAAAAGATGAAATGTTTTGCTTTACGCAATTCTTCTAATAAAACCGGGAAAAATTCTTCACCACTGTTAAAATATGTCGCTTTGGTATTTTTATATACTGGAAATTTTGATGTTAAATATCCACAAGAATACACGCGGTATAAATCCTCATTATTTTCTTTAATCTCTTCTAATACATTTTTGTCCTGTACTAGTAAATCAGCCATACTTTCGTTTACCTGAGTTGTTCCTTTAGATAATTTCTTAGGCATTTTTCTACCTGCACAAAGTAAATACAGCATTACTCCTAATACCGGGAAAACTAGTATTAAAACACACCAACCTATTGTATAAGAAGGATCTTCTTGTTTATTGATAATATAAATTACAATCACTAACGCTACCGCCTCCATGAAAGGCTGAAATTTATCAAAACTTGCAATCCTGCATAGAGACAAATATAAAAACACAATTTGTGCAATAATCGACAGAGCAATAGAAATAACTCTACTTGTTAATATTTTTACTAAACGACGCATAGCATTATTATAACAATAATTTCATTTAAGAATATATTCATAAATATTCTTGATGGTTTCTCCACGTTTATAAAGCCAGTGATTGCATGGTACTTCAGCTACTTCAAGGAGTGTTCCACCTAACTTTTCTAATGTTTTTCGCGAAGGAATGTTATCTGGTGAACAAGTGATAATTAGTTTATCCATAGCATAATCATCTTTCGCTATATCAAATAACATCTCACAAGCGTAATAGGCATAATGATGTCCTCTATTAGATTCATAGATACGATAACCAATATTTCCCGAAAAATATAATTCTTCGTTCATCCCTACTCTTAAATCACATGTTCCTAGTAATTTATTAGATTTATGCAAATATATTCCATAAATTAAATTTCTTGCATGGTCTGATGAATATTCAGGATCAATATCTTTTTCAAGTACAAGATCAACTTTATCTCCAGGAATTCTTTTTTCTCTTAATAACCAATCAAGTATCATAGGCGTTCTTTCTATAATTAAAAATGCTAAGACTATTTTACTAGTCTTTAGCACTTTGAATCAAATTCAGATAAATATCTTCCAGTTCTTTCTTTTGACTGTCGCTCATTTGTGAATCATCATTTTCAATTTTAAAATCTTCCACAAGAGCTAAATGATGGTCTGTTATTTCACCATCTTTAACTGCAATAACTTCAGGAACTTTGAAAACCGGTTCACCTTCAGAATCTTTTTCTAAAATTGGTGAGATATAAGTCATCAGCTCATTATACGCTTCCATTGTTGTCTGGAAATGCACATTGATATAATAAACGGTAACACCTGTTTCTTTTGCTACTTTATTCAAAATAGGAACAGCTCTTTCACACCATGGACACCCAGCATATCCATAATATAAAATCCCACTTCCCTTTTCTTTGAATATACGTATAGATTCTTCTAGTGTTATCTCTGTAAAAGCAGGTTCACTGTCATATAACCACTTATATCCGCTCATATCTGCATCATATGTATTTAATTCTACAGAATTTGTGATTGTAACTGTTTTATCTATTTCTTGTTCCTGTTTACCGCAAGAAACAAGTGTTAACAAAGCTGTTAAGATTAAAACAATTTTCTTCATTCATCTACCTCTTCTATGTTTTTAATTTGTTTAATTTCTGTCTTTTCGTAAAAGGAGTCTATCTTTTCCCTGGTAGCTAATCCTTTAGAATGTGCTGTTGCACTTGTACAGCATGATGCAAATTTAAAGGAATCGACAGAATCGCTTGAACGTAAGTAATTCATTAAGAAACCACCTGTTAAAGAATCACCCATACCAACAGTATTTACAATATTTTCTTCTTGAAGAATATCACATGTATAAATGCCACTGTCACATACCATAATGGATTGATGCCCAGAAAGTAATAAAACGTTTTTTGCCCCTTCATTATGCATATTAACCATTTCCTGCAATAATTCTTTTTTTGTATTTAATGATTTTTCACAATACTGCTCAAGTTCTTTCTTTGTTGTTTTCACTAAGAATGGGCCATTCTTCATGCATGCATGCATAATTCGTATATTTGTATCTAAAACAACACGCACTTTGTCTGCTATTGCATCATGTAGTAAAGTAATAACATCTTTCTCCAAATAATCAGGACAATTACCAGCTAAGGCAAAATAATCTCCTTCACCAAGACGTTCCACTTTAGCTTTTAAATTTGCCATTTTATCTTCCGTAATATATGGTCCCATGGCATTTAAATCTGTATCATCGCCGTCATTTACTTTTACATTGATTCTTGTGGCACCATCTACATAAGTAAAGCTTGGTTGAACATAAGTATATTTTTGTAATAACTCAATATAGTAATCTTTTGTGAAACCACCTAAAAAACCAAATGCACGTGTTGGTATTGCTAGATTATTTAAAACAATAGAAATATTAATACCTTTTCCACCAGCCGCAAAATACTCCATTTTACTTCTATTTGTAGCATTTTTGACCACTGGTTCTTCAAATTCCATGTAGTAATCTAATGATGGATTTAAAGTACATGTACAAATCATATTATTCCTCCATCACTTTTCTAATAATAATTCTAATAAGTTCGCTGGATTTTTCTAATTCATATAAATCACAATATTCATATCTACCATGCATATTACCTGCACCTGTTCCTAAATTTGGACAAGGCAAGCCCATAAATGACAAGTTAGCTCCATCTGTTCCACCACGACATGATTCTAATTCTGGCTTAATACCTAATTCTTCAAGAGCAGACCAGGCAATATTACTTACTTCAGGATGAGCAGAAATAATTTCTTTCATATTTCTATATCCTTTTTCAAGCTTTAACTCAAGTGTATTTTCTCCATATAAATCATTAATCCATTTAGCAGCTCTTTCCATCAAATGCATCTTATCTTCAAGCTTCTTTGCATCATGATCACGAATAATATATTCAAGTTTTGCATCATTGCAAGAACCACTCATATCTGTTAGATGAATAAATCCTTCTCTATTTTCTGTATGTTCAGGACGCATATAGCTTGGTAACATTGCATGGAATTCCATTGCTACATTTTGGGCATTAATCATCTTGTTTTTAGCGCTTCCTGGGTGAATAGAAAAACCATGAACAGTTACTACAGCACTAGCCGCATTAAATGTTTCATCACAATAGTATTTAATTTCTCCACCATCCATTGTGTAACCAAAATCAGCAGAAAAAGCCTTTAAATCAAAATGTTCTGTACCTCTGCCAATTTCTTCATCAGGTGTAAAGGCAATAGAAACTTTTCCATGTTTTACTTCAGGATGTTCATGATAATACTCTAAAGCCTGCATAATAGCGACAATACCAGCTTTATCATCAGCACCAAGTAATGTATTACCATCAGTTACCATGATATCTCTACCCTGAAGTTCAACCATATGTGCAAAGTCAGATATCTTGGTTACTACACCAGGACTTAGTTCAATATCTTTACCATCATAATTACGAATAATTCTAGGTTTAGCTCCTTCATCATTGTAATCAGGTGCTGTATCCATGTGAGCTACAAAACCTACTGTTTTAACTTCTTTTTCAATATTAGAAGGTAAATGGCCATAAACATAACCATATTCGTCAATATATGCATCTGTTATACCAACTTCCTTCAATTCTTCAACAAGCATCTTGCCTAAAACAAGTTGTTTTGAAGTGGATGGACTTGTTGAGCTTTCAGGGTCTGACATAGTTGGAACACATACATAATTTATTAATCTATCTTCTGCTTTCATAATATACCTCCAGTCTCTATTTTAGAGAACGTACAATCAAAATATGATTTACCAGGACTACATGCATAAATTCCCGGGATAGCGATTATTTTATCACCAAATTCTACTCTGCGCATATTTCGATAATTTTTACCATCTGCACCAAACATAAAATGAACATGTTTATTAAATGTTAAAATTCGAAAATATAAATTTTTTATATTTCTTCCGATATCTCTATAAGAACCATCACAATATCCATTTAGATAATGTTCACAAAATACTTCATTAATATCTTTATTTTTAGAACGGACACCATATTTCCACCAGTCATTATCATTAAATTTAATTATTAAGCCGCATTCATCTAATATATTTTGAAACATGAAGTCAATACGTGCTTCATAACTGAAATTAGTTAAAGCTTCTCCTAACAAACCAAAAGCTGATAACTTACTTTCTTCAAAAGAAACAAGTGTACTTTCTGGTTCTGTTTCAAGTATTAATTTATCACCACTTAATATATATAATTTAGGTTCATGAAACCATGTCCACGTTCCAGGATTAATTCTTTTAGCCATATTTATCAATACATTTCTATTTTTACTATTTTTCCTAAAGTTTCTAAATCCTTAGCCATATCTTTAATTAAAGCAATTTTCGCATTTAAAGAAATTGTCGAATAAGCAATTTCTTCATGAGCAGGATTATCACTTAAACCAACCATAAATGTAATCGCACTTGACTGTAATAATTCACGCATCAAACATGTTGCACCATCCTGTTCATGAGAAAGTATAACATTTTCTGCAAATGTAGTATCTTCAACTGCTTTCTTCAACATTCTAGATACTTTCTGTAAAGTTAAAACACCTTCTGTAACTAAATCTATACCATCAATAAATCCCTTTGGTGGTACATCTAATGCCATATGAAAAATACTGTCTGTTTTTAATTCTTTTCCTGTCACTCTTGAAACAATGGTACTCGTTGTGCCACCACAGCATATTTTTTTACCACTTGCGGCTAATAACTTATGAACTACCTTTTCATCATCTTCTTTATTAGAAGGTGGTCCAACCATAACTTTTGTTTCTTTCGCTTCGAGAATATGTAAACAAGCTACTGTAGAATCATCCCCAGGACAGGAACCATATAAATAATTAACATTGCTTAATAACATTCTCGTCACATCACTTGCACTGTCATTTTCTTTTATATGTTCTTCTAAGAATGTTTCAACTTCTTTTTGTCCCCAGCCAAAATTTAAACTCATACCAAGTCCAGCAAATAAGACGCCATCACTGAATGTTAAGATATAATCGCCAGGCTCGCATAAAAAGTTCATGAGATGAATGGTTTTTCCACTATATGTACGTATCTGTTCTTCTTCATGAACAACTTTACCATTATGAATAAATATCGTGGAAGGACTGTCATATTGTGCAACAAAAACAGCTCCATCGTAATATATCTGAATAATTGTAAATGTAGAATAAGCTATTTCTCTTTCTGCACATACTGGTAATGTGGAAGAAATTGTTTCTATGGCTTCTTTTAAGTTCATTCCTGAAAATACCATTTCGCAGACAATCGTACTAGTTAAAGTGGATAAAATATTAGCTTTAACACCACTTCCTAGACCATCCGCAAGCACCAATACAACAGAGCTGTCACTTCGTTTGATTTGAACTCTATCCCCACACAACTCTTCATTTTTCTTGTTTAAAGAACGCCAGTATGAATCAATATGAATCTTCTCACTCATCACTTTCGTCCATCGCTTCCTTTAGTTTGGTTAGAGCTATTTTAGATTTAGCTGTTGTTTCGCCAAGTAAACTAGCTATTTCTTGAACTGTACGCATTTGATCATCAATAACTTGTTGTGTAACATTCATTGTTTTTTCCCGTAAGTTGCGTAACATTCTTTCTTTCAATTCTTCATTTGTACGATCCATCAAGATTAATACAGTATAAGTTTCATCAGGCACTTTGAAAATTGCATGATCAACGAGTTTATTATACATATCATATTCAACACGAATATTATTCACTCTTCTTGATTTACTTTGTACTGCTTCTTCTAATTCTTTACTAGGTAATACAGATATTAAAGGCATACCTGTAGGATTAACCATTTCTAAATCAAGCATTCTTCGCGCACTTGGATTCATTTCCAGAATGTTATAGTTTTCATCGATAACCACAATACCATTAGGAGTATTATCAATTACAACATTTGATAAAGATTCAGCATGTGCTAAAGCTTCTGGTAAACATATCTTAGGATCAGCCTTGCCTTCTAATACAGCAATAGCTTTTTCATAACATGTTTCATATCCACAAGCTCCACAATCATGTATTTTGTCTGGTGATGTTTTACCCATACGAATCATTTCTGCTTCAATTTCTTCTTTGGTATGATGTGGACGATAAATATCTTCTTTTTTCCACACTGCATCTACATTGCAAGGCAACTTGCCACTTGATATCGGTTTATTAAAATCAACATTCTGACGAATAACACTTTGTCCAACCCATTCATTATGAGCAAAATGAGATAGAAGTGGCCCACCCATACAAGAACCTATGCAAGCATTAACTTCAAAGAAATATCCTTCTAAATGACCATTTCTAATCGCTTCCAAAAAAGATTTAATACGATCAATTCCTTCAACACTGACAAACTTGTAATTCTCTTTATTTTCCAAAGTTGTAAGAATACCACCAGAAGTTGGATACAATCTAGAAATAGATCCTTCAAAATCTTGCCAGTCACTTTCTTCATCGACACATGGTTCATTTTCAATCCATTCAAATAATTCCTGCATATTGATACATGCATCTACATACCCTGCAAATCTTTCATCATGTATTTCTTTATATTTTGCAATACATGGAGATAAAAATACAACTTTCGCATCAGGATGTTCTTCTTTAATCATTTTGGCATGAACTATCATCGGTGATTCTACTGGTGCCATAAATTCGACTAAATCTCCATATTCTTTTTCAATTAAAGAATTCGCAGCAGGGCAGCACGTTGTGATGATATTTTTCATCTTATGTTCTTTAATCAAGTTCTCATAAGCTTTAGAAACAACAGCTGCGCCTCTTGCAGTTTCTTCTACAGCATAAAAGCCTCTGCTTTTTAAGATCTTTGTTAAACTGGAAAAGCGTGGCCAAACCGAAACAAAGCTCGGTGCAACGCTCATGATGACTTTTTCACCATTTGCTAACCACGTTTTTACTTTATTAAAATCGCTAATTATCTTTTTGGCGTCATGTCTACAGACACTGTAACAGTTACCACACAAAATGCATTCATCTTCAAGAATTGTTGGTTGATTATGAATATAAGTCATTGCATTAGTTGGGCAATTTCTTACACACCTCATACAATTTCGACAAGAAGCTTCAGAAAGTTGAATATAATGGGTAGCCATTATGCTAACTCCTGCGTTAATTTTTCCTTCAATATTTCTTTAGCGTTCATCGCTGTAATACCTGTTAGTGTTTCACCATTCACTCTAATACCAAGTCCAGAGTGATTTTCACAGGATTTCATGCAGAAACAGCCTTTTAATTCAACTTTTTCTTTCCAGTTGTTTTCTTCAATCATAGTCAGTAAATCTTGTATGACTTGATTTGCTCCCTTTACATAACATGCACTGCCAATGCATACCTCAACTTGTACCATCCTAATTATCCTCCTTATGATTATCAATATGCATATTCACTCCATCAAAAGGACATGCATTTAAAGAATCGCTGATTGTTTTGATTGGATTTGATACATTTTCTTTTGCCATATGTGCTTTTGCCATTACAGAACTAGTAATAGTTGCTGGTCCACCAAGGCAACCGCCTTCACAACACATACCTTCCAATATATCAAAATTAAATTTACCTGCTTTTAATAACATAAGTTGTTTCTTGCATTCCATTGCACCATTTGCATAGTATGCAGTATAAGGTCCTTCACCTTTTTCTTTAGCTGCTTCATTAACAGCCTGACTTACTCCACCTCCTGTTGCAAAGTTTCTACCAAAGTTACTTGCATCATCTGTTTTTGGTGCTTCAACTTCTTCAGGCCAGATGTGTTTAGCAACTAACATTGCAGCAATTTCTTCATATGTTAATACATAGTCTACTGTTGTATTTTGTTCCATAGCTTCTTGTTTCTTTGCAAGGCATGGGCCAATAAAGACAATACCGTGATCTGGATGTTCCTTCTTTAATTTGTTTGCTAAAGCCATCATTGGTGAATATGTTGTTGATTTATTCTTTTCATATACAGTTGGATAATGAATCTTTAACATATTTACAAAACCAGGACAGCATGAAGTTGTCATTGGAATACCTGCTTCTTTATGTTCTTTTAATTCTTCTGCTTCTGTAGCCGCAACCGCATCAGCAGCTACTGCAACTTCATAGCATTTTTCAAAGCCAAGCATTTCAATAGATTTCTTAATTTGACTTAAAGAAGCATTTTCAAATTGTCCCTGAATACTTGGAGCTACAATTGCATAAGCTGGTGACTTCATACGTAATAAAGTTGCAACCGGTACTACCCAGCTGATATCTTCAATAGCACCAAAAGGACATGCATTTTCACATTGTCCACAATTGATACATTTTGTCTCATCAATTTGAGCAATTTTATTTTCATCCCAGCTGATTGCCTGTACTGGACAATGTGCATAACATGGTCTTTCTGTCACAACAATCGCATTATATGGACAAGCTCTTGCACAAGCTCCACATTCCTTACATTTTGTATAGTCAATTTCAGAACGGTTTGTACCAATATGAATTGCCCCAAAATGGCAGGCACTTAAACAAGATTTTGCCATACATTTACGGCAGTTATCTGTTACACGTATTTTTTGAATTGTACAGCCATCACAAGCCGCATCAATCACCTGAACAATTTGTCTTGGGTTGTATTCGGCAGTATCACTTGCCATTTTACCCATTGCAAGACGTACTCTTTGTCTTAATACTTCTCTTTCTTTATATATGCAGCAACGGAATCTAGGTCCATCTTTTGAGACTAGTTGTTTAGCCCAGCCTTGAATCTTATCTTCTTCAACATTTCCTTCATTTGCTTGACGGCATAATTCTACTAACACATCAAATTTAAACTGACGGGAATCGTTCTCAAACATGTTTGCCATGATATCTCCTCCTATTATTTCGTTAATTCTTGAAATCTATGTTCATATTGAATTCCGAAATCAACATTATCTGTCATTTCACCGTTTGTCAACAATTTAACAAGTATTCTTGCAAATTCAATCGTTGCTCCCATTCCTCTACCTGTTACTATGCCACTATCATATACAGCAAGTTTTTCTTCATATGTACCAGCAAATGCTGCTTCATTAAAAGTAGGGAAACAAGTATATTTCTTATCTTTTAATAAACCCAAATGACCAAAAATAGATGGTGCAGCACAAATTGCTGCAAGTAATTTACCACTATCATAGTGTGCTTTAATTGCTTCAATTAGTGGTTCAAAATGTTCCAGATTATGTGTCCCTAATTTTCCTCCTGGAAGAATTAGAACATCATAGTCATCTTGATTAAACTCGTTCCAAGTCTTATCTGCTTTTATTTCAATATTGTGCGAACTTTTCACCATATCTAAAGATGTAATAGAAATCATATCGATATCTACATTAGCTCTACGTAACATATCTACCGTAATAAGAGCTTCGCACTCTTCGTATCCTTCAGCTAAAAATAGTGCACATTTCATAACTTTTCTCCTTCAAAACTATCTTTATTATATCATCTATCAAAATCATCAAATGTCTTACTTCTAATTAAACATAAAAAAAGGAGAACCCTTTTATGAGAATTCTCCTATAACACTTTAATTAGTTTTCTTCTTCCTCTAATTTACCAAGTTCACGTGCATGTCTTCTACGATCTAGACTAGTTAAATACTTTTTACGTACACGAATGTCTGTTGGTGTAATTTCTACAAGTTCATCATTGTTGATAAACTCAATAGCTTCTTCAAGAGTAAGAATCTTTGGTGGTACAAGCTTCATTGCTTCATCGTTACCTGTAGATCTTACAGCTGTCATCTTCTTATTCTTGATAGGGTTTACGGTCATATCCATATTCTTGCTGGACATACCAATAATCATACCTTCATAAACAGGAGTTTGTGCCCCAATAAATAATTGACCACGTTCTTGAATATTCCATAGAGCATAAGTCATAGCTCCACCTGTTTCTGTAGAAATAAGGGCACCATTTTCACGTTGAGGAATTTCACCTTTAAATGGTTCATATCCTGTAAGTCTTCTTACCATAGTACCTTCACCACGAGTAGCGTTGATGAATTCTGAACGGTACCCAATTAATCCACGAGTTGGACATTCATAAGTAATTCTTGTGTATGAGCCAACATCTTCCATATCTTTTAATAAACCTTTACGACGGTTTAATGCAGAAATAACTGTACCTGAATATTCTGTAGGAACATCACAAACAACTTCTTCCATTGGTTCCATTGTTACGCCATCCACCTTTTTCAGAATAACTTCTGGTCTACTTACGGCAATTTCATATCCTTCTCTACGCATATTTTCTAATAGGATTGATAAATGTAATTCACCACGACCTGATACTTTAAATGTATCTGTAGAATCAGTTTCTTCTACTTTTAAGCCAACGTTAACTTCTAGTTCTTTTTCTAGACGTTCACGAATATTTCTTGAAGTAACGAATTTACCAACTTGACCAGCAAATGGTGAATCGTTAACCATGAAGTTCATAGATAGTGTTGGTTCTTCAATCTTAATTGTAGGCATTGGATCATTTACACCTATTGGGCAAAGTGTATCACCGATAGAAATATCAGGAATACCTGAAATAATACAAATTTCACCACATTGAGCTTCTTTAACTGCAATACGGCTCAATCCTTTATATACAAATACCTGGTTTGTTTTACCTTTTTTATCTGTACCTAATGCATTACATACTTCATATTGAGTAGCTTCTTTGATTGTACCTGAATAGATACGACCAATACCTAATCTACCAATATAATCATCGTATGCTAAAGCTGAGATTTGCATTTGCGCTGGTTCATCAATCAAGTTTGGATAAGCTTGTGTATGACTTAAGATTGTTTCAAATAATGGAACGATATCTTCATTTGTATCTGTTTCCCAGTTATAACGAACAATACCTTTTCTAGCTACACCATAAAGAATTGGGAAATCCAATTGTTCATCAGTCGCATTTAAGTCTAAGAATAAGTCATATACTTCATCGATAACTTCATCTGCACGGGCATCTTGTTTATCCATTTTATTAATTAACAAAATAGGTCTTAATCCACATTCTAATGACTTTTGAAGAACGAAACGAGTTTGTGGCATTGGTCCTTCGGCAGAATCCACTAATAAAATAACTGTATCTACAGTCTTGATAATACGTTCAACTTCACTTGAGAAATCGGCGTGGCCTGGTGTATCAACGATATTAATCTTATAGTCCTTATAAGATACAGAGCAGTTTTTGGAATAAATTGTAATTCCTCTTTCTCTCTCTAAATCGTTACTATCCATAACGCAATCTACTGGTTTCTCGTTGTCTTTAAAAATATGACTTTGCTTTAAAAAAGCATCAACTGTTGTTGATTTACCTGCGTCTACGTGTGCAATTACAGCAATGTTAATAATCTTTTGATAATCCATATTTATATTGCTCCTAAAACGTATCAATTATATGTGGCTTTCTTGTAAAATACAATAAAAAATGGTCAAACTCCGACCATTTTCCTATAGTTTTTATAAAAGTACTATGTCTTTTGTTTTATTATCTTTTTTAAGAGATAAACAATATTCTTTCGTTGCTTCAAGTAATGGATATAACTTGTCATTCTTTTTCACTATATTTTGAGTTAATACACAATCGTAAATATTAAATGCATCTATCCAGTTAACTTGAGTCAGTCCATATTCTTTTAATTTATCAATTGCAACATAAGGAATTAAGCATAATCTATCATGCATTAAACAACTATCTACTACCGCTGTAACTGATCCTAAGAATAATTCACTTTTTAATTGCACATCTGCTTGTTTTAAATCATTTCTGAATTTATCAGTAAAACAACATTCGGCATATGTAAATGTAAAACTTTGTTCGTTAAAATCTTTTAAATAAACTTCTTTTTGCTTTGCTAAAGGATGATTTGGTGAAGTCATTATACATAGTTTTTCCTGAAATAAAGGAATTACTTTGGAATTACCATTATCTGAGATATCTATCATCTGAACGTATCCAATATCACATTCCTGTTTATCTAACCATTTTGGCACTTTTGCACAACATATCGTATTTAATTCAACATTTGTATTTTGATCATGTTTCTGATAATCCATAAAGAATGGTCCAAAACTGAAAGCTATCATCAGTTCTCCACCAGCTACAGAAATTTTATTTTCTTGTTCGCTTTGGGCAAAATCTGCTTCACATTCCAAATAAACCTGCAGGATTTTATTTGCATAATCTAGAAACTTAATTCCTTCAGGTGTTAGTTCTATTGCCCCATTACTAAATTTTACAAAGGCAGTATTAAACTCATTCTCTAAAGAATGAATATGCTTTGCTAAAGTACTAGGAGCGTAGCTTAAAACTTCGCTTGCTTTAATGTAATTTTTCTCTTTTGACAAAACTGCAAATGTTTTTAATTGTTTTATATCCATACGCTTTCCCCACAGCCATATTATAACAAAATTATCTGATTATCAAAAAGCTATCAATCGTGAAGGATCAATAGCTTCTTAATTTGTTTATTTTTGATTATTTACTCATTACTCTGTGGCATCTTGGACATAAGCCATTTTCATCAGCTTCTTCAGTATAGTTCCAGCAACGAGGACATTTATCCCCTGTAGCCTTTATGATAGAAACTTTATTAGTTTCAGCTTCTTTTAATGTAGCTTTAGAAACAATCAACCATTGAGCAACATCTTCTTTTAATGTACCTTCTAATAAATCTTTATCAGCTTTTGTACATTCGATTACAGCATGAGCTTCTTGAGCGGTACCGATTGTCTTTTCACTTCTGCTTTCTTCAAGAGCCTTCATTACTGCATCTCTAACATTTAATAATGAAGTAAATGTATCTTTTAATTCTTGTTCATTTGCATATGTATGTACTTCTGGGAAGTGGCAATAGTGAACAGATTCAGCTTCATCATTATTAAAATGTTCCCAAACTTCTTCTGTTGTATAGCATAGGAATGGTGCCCATAACTTAACTAATGTATCTAAGCAAGTCCAATATACAGTTTGAACTTGTCTTCTTCTAACATCATCTAATGCATCGCAATATAGAATGTCTTTTGTGAAATCACAATAGTAAGAAGATAATTCAACTACCATGAAGTTTGTAAGTACTTTAGAAGCATCTACATAGTCATATTCTTCTGTATCTTGTCTAACTGCTTTAACAACATCATTTAATCTAACTAAGATATATTGATCTACTGCTGTTAATTCATCATAAGATAACTTATCTTTCTTAGGGTTGAAATCTTCAGCATTTACATTACCTAATAAGAATCTAAATGTATTTCTAATCTTACGATATTGATCTGATACTTGCTTAATATTTGATGGGCCAAGTTTCAAGTCTTCCTTAAAATCACTAGTCATAGCCCAAAGTCTAAATACATCAGCACCGTTAACATTGATAATATC
>JABLTN010030303.1_pt1 | contig 25846 bp, 29 predicted proteins | sample 7160141 | NCBI WGS metagenome assembly JABLTN01 (sample SAMN14651226, study PRJNA627086) | human gut metagenome | isolation source: feces | host: Homo sapiens | reverse complement strand
CGGCGCCGGCGCTCACCTGAGGCCAAGCCCGAGCCCGTGGCGCCGCCCGAGAAGTACTACCCCCACGGCAGGCCGCCGCGGGAGACGGCGGGACACGCGAAGAGCGCCGCCGCCAGGACCGCGAAGGACCGCGGCAAAAAGAAGAAACCGCCGACGGGCAAGGGATCGTCGTAAGGAGATTGGTCTATATGGTTGAAAGACTCGAGACCGCGGCCGAGACCGGCGCCGAATACTATATGGTGACGGTCTCCGAGTCCGTCACCTTCAGCTATCCCGCGCTCGCCACGGACGCCGAGGCTGCCCGCGAGAAGGTCGCCGCGCTCATCGAGGCGGGACGCGTCCGCGCTCCGCTCGACTTGGTCGGGGCGCCGTGCCGCCGCGAGGGAATCGAGGTCGTGGATGCCGTGGAGTCCGAGGACCTGAGCTGTAGGCAGGTCTGCGCCCAGACGCTCACGCCTGGCGAGGCCGAACGGCTCGTCGACGACGTCGAGGCCGGGAAGCTCTACGAGAAGACGCCGCCGCAGATGGCTCATGCCGCCAAGTCGATCCTCAAGAAGACCGGCTCGGGCAAGCTGACGCCGACCAAGCGGCAGAGGAAGTGACCGGGTTTCCCGTTCGGGAACCTTACGGGCCGCCGGGCCGCATCGCGGGACGGCGGCCCTACCATCTCGGGTATCAGAGTGCCGGCTTTTGCGAATTGGAGTGCATCGATATGGACGCAGACAGACGGAACGATACGGGTATTTTCAGATATACCGATGTGGAGTACACGCCCGAGGGCCATACGGACGCGTACCGCTGGGACGATTTCCTCGGGATCGCGGGCGGCCACGTCTACAGCGCCATGGATACCATCGATATGGTATCGACCGGCGGCCAGTACGAGGGGGATGAGCCAGAGCATGCCTATGCCTGCGAAATCGTCGGGTGCTGCGGTCTTAGCGACGGAGTCGCGCTGTTCCGCCCGGTGTCCCACGACGGGGCGGACCTGATCCAGATCGCGTTTCTGCGCAACGATGTCGACGACGCCACCGGGGCGTATACCGAGCGATTTGAGGCGGGGTCGTTCGACTTGCCCGCCGCCGACCTCCCGCGTTCCGAGTTCGGGGTCGATCTCCTGGAGTATTTCAGCGGAAGGTCGTTCAAGTACACGCCCGGCGTGAGCCGCGGGCTCGACCCGCGCGAGGCGGTCGATTCCATTGAAGACGCCATCGGATGCGATCTCGGACTGTTCGACGGTTTCTGGCTCGGCGTGCCCGGCGAGGCGGATACGCGCGTCGGTCCCTATACGAAGAAGAGCCTCCTCGACTTCTCGTATTACGCCAAGGAGCTGTCGTGCAGATACGGGTTCGCCGACAGCGATATCCTCGAAATCGCCCGGCACCTTCCTGATGAATGCCCCGACTGCCTCGCGGCGGTAAAGGCCTACCTCGATTGTGAGTACGTACCGGACGGCAATGCGCCCGACGAGAAGACCTACCGCTGGGGCGACTTCCTCGAGATTGCCGGCGGAGACGCCCGCTACGCGGCCATGCTCGTCGACAGGACCGCGGCGGGCGAGCCCGAAGCGGGACTTCACCCCGAGACGCTTGTCGACCAGGACATCCGCGACGGCGAGGCCTTTATGCTCGCCGGGCGGCCCATCGCCCCGGAGGACGCTTACGACCTGCCCGGAACCGTCCACGGACTCTATAAGGAGCTCGCGGACAACGTCGACCGCTTTGGCATGCTCTTCCGCGACTGGCGCGGCTTTGCCGCCGGCACCGATGCGGACGATGTGCTGCGCGCGATCGACGGAGCGTTCGGCGAGACCGAGTACAGCCGCGCGGGCACCGTGCTCGGCGCCTATGCTGACGACACGTTCATGTCGCCCCTCTATGTGGCGCAGGATGCCCCGCGCGACGTCACGCCGCTCACGCCCTGGGAGGACGAGGACGGGGTGGCGTTCCTGTCGCGCACCCTTGATGCCGATGCGGGCGCGGGCGTCCCCTGCCTGTGGTACTGCATGCGCGACGGGGAGCAAGGCTTCGAGGTCGGCGGCGTCAAGCTCGACTGCTCGAAAATCGGTTTCGACGAGGTCTCCGCGGCGGCGGCCTCCAACGGCATCGACTGCGTCCTCGCCTATCTCGAGGAATCCCCCCGCGGCCTTGAGCCGCTGTGCGATATCGCCGTGCGCCGTGTCGATGCTGGGATGTCCGATGTGGTCAGACACTTCGGCAACCGGGACGAGGCCATGGCGATGCTCGGCGCGATCACGGGATGCAGGGTCCAGGCCTACGGCGTCGACACGCTCACCTACCGCGCCTCGCTCGGCAACGCCGCGGCGGCGAAGTTCGCCGCGGGGGCGCTCGCGATGAATGATCGCCTCAGCGGGCGGGGTAACGCGGTCGAGGCCGGGTGCCGTCTCTAGCGAATTGGCTTGCGTCGGCGTGATATTTGGCCCGGGGCCCTTTTCGGGTCCGGGGCCTTTTGCGTTCAAGACCCCAGCAGGCCTGTCGACTTCCCGTTCGGGAAAGAGGGTGCGTGGCCATGACTGTTGGCGATTCGGGCAGGTACTATCGGTCTATAGCGGTGACCGGACCGGTCCCGTGCCTTCGTTTCCAACCGAAAGGACTTCGCCATGAATCTCTTCATGCCCGCGGAACGCGTCCTCTACGACCGGGCCTACTACCTCTCCGATGAGGCGGAGAAAGACTACGCCTTCGAGGTCGCCGAGGAGCACGGAGTCGACGTGGGCGAAGTGCTGTACTCCGACGAGCTCATGAAGGAGGTCCGCGATGCGCTCGACAGGGACATCGACCTCTATCTCGACGACGAGATCGCCAACTTCGATTCCATGCTCCGCGAGCTGAAGTGCGGCGACGACCCGGAGCACCCGGCTGAGATCTCCGTGGTCGCCATGGGGTCGGTCGGGCGCTGGGACGTTCCCTCCCGCGGCCTCGTCGCGGCCAACTCGCTGCGCGACCTCATCGACGGGAAGGGCAGCGCGGATGCCCTCGTGGATTGCCAAATCGACCGCATCGTCGACACGAACGGCACGTTCAGTATCGAGGCGTCCCACCATGACGGCACCGCCTACCTGGACGTGCGGCTCATCTCCGGGGTATCGTTCGACGGCAAGGGGTTCAGGCTCGGAGGCGAGCGCTACGCGCCCGGCAAGATGGACCTAGATGATTTCCATATCCTCCTCGGCAACCTCTACGATGTGTCCGATGTCGGGCCGTGCTCGCTGCCGCATTTCGCGGAGCGTGCCTACGGCGCGGCGCAGGAGTCTTACCGCTTCGGGGAGACGGTGTTCGATATCTACTGTGAAACCAGCGGCACGGACAAGCCCTATAAGGTCATGGTCTCGGCGGGAGAGACTGTCGGCAAGGATGCGGGAACCCGTTTCGCCTCCGCCGAAGAGGCGAAAGCGTGGTGCTATCGGTACTCCATGCGCGAGCTCGCCGACGAGGAGAAGAAGCCCGTCCCGGGCAAGGTCGCCTCGGCCGCGAAGAAAGCCGCCGGGTGTTCCGCCGGCGACGGCACCGGGGATGCCGGCGCGATCAAGCTGTAAAAGCGCGTTTGAAAGGATATGGCCATGGCCGAGAAATACGAGCTCGACAGGTGGGCGGCGGTCGTCTGCAACGGCTTCACCGCCGTCAACGTGATGTCTTCCGGCAACGTCGAGGAGTTGGGCTGGGACTATACAGAAATGGAGCTCGACCCCACCGGGACCTGCGGGCTTTTTGACGGCATGCTGCTCGACTGGGACGACGACACGCCCGCGGAGCGCCGCGACCATGAGGCGTACTTCCCCGACGCGTTCACGGTGGGAGCGCGCATCCTGGCCGACGACTGGGACCACGAGCTCGGCAACAACGAGGTGCGTTCGCGCTGTTTCGCCATCATCGAGGACGCTGACCAGTTCACCGACCACGACACCGCCCGCGACTGGCTCTGCGAGAGCACGATGGCGGACTTTTCCGAGGTCGAGGCGAGGACATTCTTCCAAAACCTCACGCTCATGGACTCCGAGGAGATCGCGAAGCTGGACGGGCGCCCGATCATCCCGTCCGCGGGAGCCGATGAGTGCCGCGCGGCGGTGCTCGCCTTCAACGAGAGGATGGTCCCGCGCCGCCGCGAACTCGGGCTCGGTGACACGGCCGTGGTCGGCAAGACAAAGAAGTCGGAGACAACGTCGAAGGTCGTCCCCATGAAAAAAGAGCAGGCGGTCCACGGGCTCGGTAGGGTCGATTTCTCCGGCCTCGGCTACGGTTGGGGAACGGGCTATCCCGACTCGCTTTCCGTCGACGCCATCGGCATCGATTTCCCGTCGGGTGAGCATAACATCATCCTGAACTTCTCCCCCATCACGCATGCCCCCGATGTGGGCGGCAGGAAGCTCTTCTGCCATGAGACGACCATCGGGTATGACCTCAACGCCGATTCCTGGTCCGGCGCCACCATCGGACCGGACTTCTGGACCCTCGACGGCAAGGAGGCCCGCGAGTTCGCAGAGAATATCGGGCTCGACCGCCTGGCGGCGCGCGCGTGCGTCAGGCTCGGCATCGAGGCGCCGGGGCTCAAGGGCCGCGAAGCGCTCCCGATCCCCAAGGCCACCGATGTCGTACCCGAACCCAGCGTTCAGGCGGAGGCGGCCAAGAATGCCGTGACCGAGGTCACGGTCATCCCCGTGTGGGTCAGTTTCCCGGACGAGCCCGGTACCGCCCAATATCGACTCTTCTGCGAGCAGGACACGGAACCGCTCGATATCGACGAACAGATCTTCTTCTCCGGCTATACCGCGGAGGAGCTGTGCGGCATGGTCGGCAAGACGGTCAACGGGGACTTCACTATCGTGGGCGTCGAGGAACCGGAAAAGATGAAGGCCACCTACGTGCGTCCCGTTCAGAAGGCCTACAACCCTGCCGATATGGCCGCCGCGGCCAAGAAGACGGCCGCGGCGAAGCTATCGGGTGACGGCTGTGGCGGCGGGAAGCGTATCTAGTGCGGACCGTTCTCATTGTCGATTGATGGCGGCCTTTCCCATTCGGGAAGGGTCGTTCTCGTTGTCGGACGGTGCGGGTAGCATCTTCTATGTATCTGGCTGACTTGTTTTTGGAGCTGATGGTTTATGGCGGCAAAACAATACGAACTCGATTCGAGCGTCCTCGATTGGTATAGGGACTTCTGCCCGAGGAATAGCTTCCAGGTGTGGACTCGTCCCGATATCACGTTCGCAGACGTCGTCGTGGGCATGGCGAACGGTGTCGATTTGAACGACCTTATCGGTTCCAATAGCGAGATTTTCGGCAACATCGTGCTCGCGAAACTGGCTGAGATCACCGGGGAGAGTTACGAGACCGTTTCAAATGTCTGTCACGAGGGGCCGATGAATAGCGATTTCATCGGCGAGGACGAACTGCGCCTCATTGAGGCCGCCAAGCTCGTGATCGAGCCCAGATCTAGGCGAATTTCCACTGTCGATATCGATTTCGGCAAGGCCTTCGCCATCGCAAATCACGCTATGCTGAACGAGGTTATGTCATCCCTTGACGACCCTGTTCTCTACGGTATTGCGGAGCGAGTCCTGCCCAATCTCGAGTGGCGCACCGATTCTATCGCTATCGATGCCATCAATACGGTCTATTGCGATCGCCACGCCGAGCACTACAACCTCGAGGCCGTTCGGAGCCATGCCACCGAGCTGTTCGCGGCCTGCCAGGTCCAGTTGGCGTTCATACAGGCGGACTTCGTTCTTCAAGCGCTTGACTGCGCGAAGCCGACGACGGATAAGATGCATTTCGAATCCGTCTATACCTCTCATCCGTTTTCACGTCGTTATATCTTGGCTTGTTGCCTTGGTGCATTTACTCACCCTCGTTTTGCCGTCGCCAGAGAGGCCGTTGCCGATATCGAGAAGCGGAGCAATGCCAAGAACAGCCCAACTAACATAGTTGCGGCGGCCAAGAAAGCGGCCAGTGCCAACGTGTCGGCCGATGGGGCCGGCAGCGGCAAGCATATCTAGCGCCTTCTTAGTTTCGCCGCGGTCAGATGGCGGCCCTTCCCGTTCGGGAAGGGCCGTTCTCGTTGATGGGCGATGTGGGTAGCATCTTCGGTGTATCTGGCCGACCCTCTTTTTTGGAGCTGGCGAAATGAGCAAGAAGCATTTCAATTTCAAGTCTAGTATCCGCGATTGGTATATCCGGGCCTTTCCATCCGATGAGCTCGGTTACAGGATCAACCCGCTCGCCACCTTTGCCGGCGCCGTGAAATGCATGGCGGACGGCGGCGATATCTATAAGTATCTCGGCGTCGGGGACTCCCTGGTGCGCGAGAACGTATTTTCCAAGATCGCCGCCATCACGGGCGTGGATTACGATGCCGTATATGACCTTTGGTCGTCTCATCATGACGAGGACGAGTCCAGCAGACTGGTCTTCCTCGGCGACCATCCGGACTGCGCCGTAGATCGCGACTGGCGGGAACAGTTCGATGAGGTGGTCTCACCTTCCGAGCAAGCGCGCTATGACGAGATGCTTGCAGCCGAAGAGCATCGCAAGGCCGAGACGTTCGATTCGTTCATGGAGGTCAACGAGACTCCCATGGACGAGGTGCGAAGCGCCGGGATCGCGTTGATGCTCATGCAGGGCATCGTTTTCGCCGAGATCGCCAAGAAGATCGATGGGCCGAGCGAAGAGCTGGACGAACGCATCGCGACCTTCAACCGCGACCTCAAGCGCCTCTACAACGAACCGCTCCACAAGAAGGTGGAACAAATCGAGAGCCAGGTCGGAAAGCTGGAAGAGAAGGCGGCCATATACGACGAGATGCGCTATATCGCCGAGCATACCGATCCGGCGGATATCCGAATCGCAGAGGGCAGCACCAGCATGACCGGCGCGTTGATGGCCGCCGCGATGGCGAGCTACGACCTGTCATGCGGCCTTATCGACGATGAGCACATCGGGCGATACAGCGACGTCATCACCGCGCTCGAGGAGCGCATGGGGGTCGGTGCCGGCGGACTCTCCGTCCAGACCGAGGCGGGCGAGCTCATCGCCAACGCCAAGGAGGACGGCATCAGCGTCGGCATCAACATCCCCGGCGGCAAGTGCGCGGATATCGCCTTCGTCGATGCGAACCCGGATGCCAACGACCTCTATCCGACACCCGTTCGCGCCTTCACCTACAACGGCCGCGACGAGGAACCGGACCACCGCACCGACGTGCATCTCGACGGCGACATGGTCCTCGAGGGACAGATGGCTGCCGAGATCCCCTCGCATCTACCCGCCGATATCGCCGCGGCCGCCAAGGAGGCCGCCGCCAAGAGCGTCAAGCCCGACTCCGTCGGAGCCGGCGGCATCAAGCACTAGGAGGGAGGCATAGCCATGGAAGAGACCTATCAGATTATCGAGGGGACGCCGACGCTGCACGACCTGGACGCGGAGAACGGCTTCCTCTGGTGCCCGTTCGGGTATTCCGGGCGCCAGAACGAACCGGGCATCCTTATCAGCCGCCTCGATGACGGAAGCTACGACGTGAGGCTCGGGACCGGGCTCGACAGCCCCGAGCGCTACGCGGCCGGGGACCCCGATTGGTCCTGGATGGACATGGCCGTGGACTCCACCGTGGATGTCACCTTCCCGGACGACATGGCACTCAAAGACTGGATCGCTAGCGAGACGACCGCCACCGGCGCCGCATGGGCTCGATGCTTCAATCGCTATTGCGGCCCCGATGCCGAGACGTGCAGCGTGAAGGAGATCACGGCGGCGCTCAGGCGCTTCGAGAGCCCTTCGTACTTGGTGCGCGGGCCCATCGAGGATATCGAGAGCCTACCGGTCGGGTACTACTGGTGCCCCGACGCCGTCGACCCCGACCCGTCCTGTAACGGCTACCTGCTGAACGTGTTCGCCGCCTTCGGCGGCGACGGGCTCCCGGGCAAATTCTTCGAGCTCTTCGGCGGGGTCACGCTGAACGACGTGCCCTCCTTCGGGTTCGACGACGGCTGGGACGGCTCGTGCCTCAACCGCCTCGACTGGTTCGAGGACGCCGTGGGCATGGACCCAGACGGGCTCTCCGCCGGCCTTGTGGCGAATGACATCGAATCCGTCAAGGCGCTCGTCGTGAACTGTCCCGCCTGGATCGAGTGCGCCCCCTCGTACAGCGAGAAGGCCGCCAGAGGCATCGACGATGTGGTCCAGGCCGTGAAGGCGTATCGGGCAAACGCCAAAAGGGTAGATAGGAAGGTAATTCCCGGGCGTATCCCAGAGTGCCTGTTCGAGGGCGCGAGGGCTGCGGCTGCAAATACCGCCGGCGGGGCCGATGGCGGCACCGGGCTCCATATCTAGAAGGGCGATCTGCATGGACTACTTCTCCCGTAAACCCGATTTCCCCACCTTCGAGGATATCTATATCGCCCGCGCGCAGGGTGCCATCGAGCTCGAGCGCCGTGGCGACGAGGTCGCCTGCCGCTTCGGTCCAGACGACTCCGCCTTCATGCTCCCCCGGGGCGCAACCCGGGGCGATATCATCCGGGGCTGCCTTGCCTGCGACGGCATCGTCGGGGCATTGAGGGAAAACGCGGGGATGCGCTCCGCCGCGGCCAGGTGGCTGGACTCGTATTTCACCGAGGTCGCCGAGCGGGCTCCCGTCGGGGAGACCTGCGGCGCCGACTGCCTCTTCGCATGCCATGTCGATATCGACGGCATCTACGCGGAGCGCACCGGGGACCCGGACGGACTCCGCGCCTACTGCGACCCCATGGGGGTCGGTTGGAACTACGGCCCGATCTACTACTTCCCGCGCGAGTCCATCGAGCAGATCGTCGCGCAGCTGATCGACGATGGGGACGATTTCCCCGTCCTGTTCGACGGCGAGCGCGTGATCGAGGCCTTCGACGGCACGCCCGTGCACATGTCGGTGCCCGTCGAGGTGGGCGGCGAGAAGGTGTGGACCTGCGGCTACGACTTCTGCTGGTGCGAGGCCGTCGCGCCCGATTTCAGCCGCGCCCGGGGACGCTTCCCCGATGCGACCGTGGCCGCCTGGGCGGCCGAGCGGAGCGTGAACGGATCTGATGTCAATTTGGGTATCAAGGAGCGTATGTTATGAACGAGCATATTTCTGTAATGACCGATTTCGGCGAGCTGATTGCCACGCCGTTCGCAGGCGGCATCAGCGTCGATATCAACCTGCCAGATGGGAAGGGCAGCGGGCAGCTCGCCTTCATCGAGGCGGCGCCGGCTGAGCTTCAGGATGACTACCCGACGCCGGTGCATGTCTTCACCTACGACGGGCGCGACTCGGAACCGGTGCACCGTACCGATGTTCACCTCGACGGGGACGCCATGACGCTCGACCCCGTGAAGGGCACGCCGGCGCACAACGGCGCGCAAGCGCATGGCGGCGACAGGCTTCCCGTAGATCTCGCCAAGGCCGCGAGCGCGGCGGCGAACCGAACTGCCGGTTCGCATGCGGACGAGGCCGGCGGCATCAAGCACTAGGGCGTCGATGCCTACCGGCTAACGGATCGTCTTTGCGGGATCGTCTCGGCGGCTGTCGGCTATGCCGGCGGCCGCCGATTTCTTTGCCGCGGCCGCGAGGGTGGCGGGAGATGCCTTCTCGATGACGACGGTGACATCCTGCGGGCCTGCTCGGCCCTCTCCAGGGCCTCCGCATACTTGGCCTCCGCGCGGCGCTTGGCGCCGTACAGACCCATGTACTTCGCTGCATTTGTCATATAGTCTGGCGTCCGGTAGTCCAATGCCGGCGGCGCGTCGATCGCCTGGAGCTCCGCCGGGCGCCATGTCGGGTTCTTCACGGTATCCTCCAGGGCGTCCAGGAACCTCGCGATCATCTCGGCCCCTGGCGAGATATCCCTTTTGTCAAGACGAAAACGCAGGGAAAAACGAGCGGTACGCCCTGATAGACGCATCGCGATTCCGAAAGACCACGAGGGCTCGCAAGGCGTCATTAAATGTAACTAATTGATTTGCTATGTACCATTCATAATGGTACATTGATAATTGTTTAGTTACATGAGGAGGCAGAGCATGAGGGAGTACGTCGAGAAGGCGCTGCACACGAGAGTCGATTGCGAGCCCGTCGACGCCTCGGGGCTCCCCCTCTACCTGAGGGGGCTGTACTCCCTGGAGCGGTGGACCGCCTTCGGCGTGCCGTTCGCCGTGGCCTCCCCCGTCGAAAGCCCGACGGTGAAGACCATGGCGAAGCACCGCGACGCCCTGGAGGCGGCCCTGGGAACCCCTGTGTCCTTCGCCCTCGAGGGCGCCACGGGCTACAGGGTCGGGCGGATGCTCGAGGCGGGCCTGCCCTTCATTGCCCTGGACAAGCAGGTGTACCTGCCGTTCCTGGGAATCGCACTGAGCAGCGGAAGGAGCCACGCGCGCGACAGGCGGCAGACAGACGTTGGCGCGTTCTCGCCCCAGACGCAGCGCCTCGCGCTCATGGCGCTCTACGGCGACCTCGACGGCGCCAGCGTTACCCAGGCGGCAGGCCTCCTCGGCACGGCGAAGATGACCGCTTCTCGCGCATTCGACGAGCTCGCAGCCGCCGACCCCTCGATCGTCGCCGACGAGGGGCGGCGGCGGGTACTGCGCCCCGGCAGAGACAAGATGGCGATGTGGCGTCACTTGGAGCCGCGTATGTCGAGTCCGGTCGCGAGGGAGCACCGCCTGGGCCGCGTGCCCGATGCGGAGCTTCCCCTTGGCGGGCTCTCGGCGCTGTGCGAGCTCTCGATGCTGCAGGACGACCCCTGGCCGACCCTCGCCGCAACCAAAGCGCAGGAGCGCACTCTGGAGCTGGCGGCCGACGCGCGCGACACTGGTCTCGACGAGCCAGAGGATCCCGCGTGCGTGGTGCAGGTGCTGCGCTACGATCCCGTGCCGGCGCCGGGATGCGCGGTCGACCCGCTTTCGGCCATCCTGACCCTTCCCGCCGACGAGAGGGACGACCCGCGCGTCGCGGGCGAGATCGAGAACGTTTTGACCCGAGTGCTTGGAGGCGATCATGAGGGGAATCGATAAGTTCAAGGAGCGCTTCGCGGGCCACGACGGCGAGTACGTCCTGATCGGCGGCGGTGCCTGCGACCTGCTGTTCGGCGAGGCCGGGCAGGACTTCAGAGCCACCAAGGACCTCGACCTGGTCCTTTTGGTGGAGGCGCTGACGCCCGAGTTCGGCCGCGTCTTCTGGGATTTCGTCAAGGAGGGCGGGTACGAGAACAGGCAGAAGAGCAGCGGAAAGCCGCAGTTCTACCGGTTCTCCAAGCCGGAGGACCCGGCCTTCCCCGCCATGCTGGAGCTGTTCGCGCGCACCGACGTCGACCTGCGCGACGCGGAGTCCGGCCTCATGCCGATCCACATCGACGACGAAGTCTCGAGCCTTTCGGCGATTTTGCTTGACGAAGAGTACTATCGTCTGCTCGTCGAAAACAGAGCGTCGGCCAGCGGCGTCGCCGTCCTGTCGGTCGAGGGGCTGATCCCCTTCAAGGCCAAGGCGTGGCTCGACCTTTCCGCCAGGCGAGCGGGCGGCCAGGCCGTCGACGAGAAGAGCGTGAAGAAGCACCGAAACGACGTTTGCCGCCTCGCCACGCTGCTCGCGGGCGGCGAGCGCCCCGCCATGAGCGAGGGGGTCCGCGCCGACATGCGGCGCTTCCTGGAGGCCTATGAGTCGGACCCCGTCGACCCCAAGGCGCTCAAGATCAAGGGCGTCGGGGCGCAGCAGGTCGTCGAGGTGCTCAAGAGCGTCTACCTGCGGTAGCGCAGCTGTCCGATAGCGCTACCGTGCGGCGTCATCTAGGACGGGCCGCAAGGCGTACCCCGCGTCCTTCATCGCCGACTACTTGCGCCACACCGCAGCTACTGGGTATCTACTAAGTAGTTACTGGACACTGCTGAGCAGTCCAGCAGGTTGCGAAGGCTGAGCCATGGTTGGACACCGCGTCGTTGCATTCGAGACAAATGGGGATGCGGACAAATAGTTGGACCGAATCGGTCCGGTTAGGAGTTCGCGAATGCCGAGCTGCACGGACGAGCAGAAGCGCAGGGCCGTCGATATGATCGAGGAGTGCGGCGGATCGGTGACGCGCGCGATGCGCAGGCTGGGATACCCCACGCGCCACGAGTCGAGTGCAACTTTCTCCTTCGGCAAAAGGTCATAGCCGCCCCTCACCTGCGCGAGGTCGCTGAGCCCTGGCTTCACTAGAGTGCGATAGTTCCAGCCGTGAATGCGCTTCTCGAACTCGGTGCAAAAAGCCGGGCGTTCAGGCCTTGGGCCTATAAGCGCCATGTCGCCATCATCTCGGAATACGCTATGCGCCCCCCTTCGGCCATGTCCGCGGCCCGCGGGCGTATGGTTATCATGTTGTGGGACGAGGCAAGGTCCTGCTCCGCATACCCCGCGCTCACCACCATGTAGTCCGCGTACTTGTGCCTGGGTAGCATCCTCGGCATCAGGATATCGCCCGCACGCAGGCGGTAACGGTCCGCCTTGGTCGCATCGACCCGGATGAGCTCGACTCCCTCCACCTTTTCCTCCGGCATTAGGATGCCTTCCATCAGGTCTTCCACTGAGATGCGCCTAAGGGTCACCCCGTCGATGTCGGCGGCCTTCACGCTGTCCCGGGACATCAGGGGAGGCACGACGGCGAAAAGGTCGCCGACCGTGGCCTCGTATCTCCTCAGCATCCCCAGCATCGACTTCGCATCGAACTTTCGCTCTACGGTCATGTCCTCTCCGAACTGACGGGTCTTTTGCAAAAGGATACCCTCGGCGCGGTGGTGGAGGGGCGCCCCTTCCCGTTCGGGAAGGGGCGTTTCCGTGCGGGTTCGCGGCGGGTAGCATCGATGGAGACAACCGTTTCACTGGAGGTGCCGACATGGCCGATATCAACCCTAATGACAGCGCGACCCTTACCGATGACCTCGAGATCGACAGCTACGATGACGTCGTGAACCTGTTCGGCGCCGACGAGGCCGCCGCGATGCTCGCGGATGTCGTCGGCAACCGTTTCAACCGGTAGGAAATCTTGAAGGCCATCCGGAACGGAGGGGATATCCACCTCGACTACTGGCCAGAATACGGGGAGTACGGCTATGCCGCGCGCATCTGCGGCGAACTGCTCGCGGACACCTCGCTTGCGTGGGCCGATGGCCTCATCGACCCGGACAAGATCAAGACGCACAAGGGACTGACCGCCGGCGACCTGTCGCATGCCGTCACCTGCGTGCTCACGGACAGGTTCAACGACGGGCTCGATGAGGCGAGACTTGCGGATTGCAAGAATATCGCCGATGAGTTCGCCCAGGCAATCGAATCGCGGCTCGGCTCGGGGCGCCTCGGGCGCGAGCTCTATGTCGACAGCGGATGCCTCCGCGACGACCTGACCGATAAGTTCGGGTTCTTCTACGACATCGATTTCAGCGGGCTCTCCTTCAAGACCTCGCTCATACTGTCCGTCAACGGCCTGTATTCCGAGGGCGACGTCATCGACGCGGCGAGCGACTGGCAGGAAGATTACCTCCCGTGCGTCTGCCATATGGGCGGCCAGGGCGAGGATGACAGGTGGGAGTACGAGCCCGCCGAGGACTACAGGCCCTTCACGCGTCCCGCGGACATCCCCGAGAGCATCTTCGACAAGCTGTGCGCCTCGCAGGGCACGACCATCGAGAAGGTCGTCAACGACCCCGTTACGCCTTTCGAGCGCAGCTTCCGCGAGGATATCTTCAATATGCCGCAAAATCGCCCTGTCGGGCTCGCGGTCCTCGCGACGCTGCCGCTCGACGCGTTCCTGGATGCCAGCCTGTCGATGATCTGCCGCGGCGAGGGCGAAAACGTCGGCACGTTCACGGTCAAGCCCGGAACGTATGAACCTATCTTCGGTATCTACGACCCCGTTGGCGGGTGCGGCGGCACCATGGGCACCGTGCTCGACAGGGATTTCGAGATCGACCCGCACGACATCTCGTACACGATGATGGAACCCGTGAGCGGCGAGTGGAAGTCCGATCGCATCGACCTGTACACCCCCCAGGACTGCTTCGGCTTCTCCGATCCCTTCGGAGGGCGCATCGAGTATTCCGAGAAGAAACCCAAGGCCGTCGTCGCGGTGAAGCCCGACCCCGTCGAACTGGGTCACCGCGCCTCAGTCGCGGCCAGCTCGACCGTCGGCGACCGTGCGCGCGGCGCCGGGATCAGGCAGTAGGGGTGCCGCCATGGACAATCGGGACGCCAAACGCAAGAGACCCATCACGTGCCTGGAGTCCGGGGCGACCTACGACTCCGCCTACCGGGCGGCCAAGGAGCTCGGTTTCGCCGACTCGCGCAACATCTTCCGCTCCATCCAGCGCGGCACCTGTACCCAAGGGCTGCACTTCTACTATGCCGACGAGCCGAAACCGGCTCCGGAGTTCTTCATCCCGCCGAACAGGCCGCCGCGCCCCGTGGTATGCCTCGATACCGGGGAGACGTTCGAATCGGCATTCCAGGCGGGCCGCGCGTTCGGGATCGCCGCCGGGGCTGTGCGCACATCGGCAAGCACCGGTGTTGAGCGCAACGGGCTCCACTTCTATTACGGCGACGAGCCGAAACCGGCGCCGGAGTTCTTCAGGGAACGCCATTCGAAGACTCGGCCTATCGTCTGCCTGGAAACCGGTGAGGCCTTCGAGGGCAATCCGGCCGCCGCCCGTCCTCTGCACGTATCGCCCGCCGCAATCAGCCAGGCCGTCCGCGACGGAACGCCCATCGACGGGCTCCACTTCTACTATGGAGACGAGCCGAAACCGGCTCCGGAGTTCTTCAAACCGGAGAAGGTGAAAGGCGGCAAGAGCCCCGCGCAGATGGCGGCCGCGGCGAGGGCCGCCGCGGGGAGCTCGGGTCGCCCGGACGGTGGCCAACGGCAGTGGCGCGCGGTATAATCGATGCGGTCGGTAAGGCGCCCTCGGTTTCCGAGGGCGCCTTCTTGCGTCTTTTGGGGGCTGTTTCGATTTGCATGCGCGGGGCCCGCCGGTTTCCGGCGGGCCCTGCTTTCCCATGTGTTTCTCTAATGGCGGAAGGCTTTTCGGGTCCCAGGGAAGAACACTTTGAGGGGGTGATTGGGTGATATACCTGTGCCAAGTGGTTTAAATGTAAACCACGCTGGTATAATTAAGGGAAGGAGTATGGGAGGATTTCAGTGAAAAGCGTCGAGGCGATCAAGATTCTGCATGGGTGCGATCTGGAGGGCCGGATCCTCTTCCGGAGCCGCGAGTTGGGGGCTCTTTTCGGTGAGCGCGGCGATACGCTCCGCTCGACCATCAAGAGGCTCACCGCAGACGGCATCCTCGAGCGCGTCGCCCACGACGCGTACCTCTACCTGCTTTTCCATCCCAACGGCTGCGACCTGCTCGGCCACATCGCAGCGTTTCTGCGCCCCGGCGGCGCCACCTATGAAAGTCTCGAGTCCGCGGCATCACAGTGGGGTTTCATCTCGCAAATCCCGCTCGGGCGCATCTCATGCGTGACGACGGGCGCGGAAGGCCTCGTCGATACCCGGTTCGGCGCCATCGAATTTGTACATACTGATGATGATTTGGATGCCATCAAACGGGGAATAATCGACCGTATGCCGAGGAATCGGCTGCCGATCGCGACCGAGGAGCGCTGCCTGCACGACCTCGTCTCGAGGAAGCGCAGCCTGGAGCTTATCGATTGGGATGAAGTGGATGTTGATTGACCTCGAAGAGATTGCCAGCGATATCGCCAGCAAGGTCGATGGCGCCCGGCTCACGCCCGTCATCGAAAAGGAAATCATCCATTACGAGATTATCCGGTCCCTCGGGAGGAACGACCTGCTTCGAGATATCACCTTTCAAGGCGGGACTTCACTTCGTCTCTGCTATGGATCGCAACGATATAGCGAAGACCTCGATTTTGTCGCCGGCAACAGGTTCGATTCGCTCCCCTTGGATGATTTTTCCAAGACTTTGCGCTCCGATTTGCTGAAATCCTACGATACCGAGGTTAGCGTCAGGGAACCCAAGGTCGTCAATGATTTCGATGGCGTCGGGATGCGGAGATGGACGGTGTCCGTAAATACCAACATCGCGCGCCCCGACTTGCCGAAACAGCGGATCAAGCTGGAAATCGCGTCCGTTCCGGCGCATACGTCCACGATTCGCCGGGTCGCGGTCAACTATCCCGAACTCGATGGAATGTATGACGACCTCACGATCCGGTGCCAGACGCTCGAGGAGATTCTGGCCGACAAGCTCATCTCATTCTCCGCCACCGATTCGCATATCAGGCATCGCGACCTCTGGGATATCCCCTGGATTATCCGTGCGCAGGAAATCGATTTCCCTGCCGTAGCCGCACTTGTCGCGGCAAAGCACGATGACTACCGCTGTCCCGTGCCCCTTGCCAGCATGATCGCCACCGGGACGCAACGTGCACGCGTCTGCTATGCCGATGGATCATTTACCGGGCAGATGCAGCGTTTCCTATCCCCTGCTGTCTTGAACCGCACGCACGATTTCGATAATCATTGCAATGCCCTCAATACCATCGTTGAGAAGTGCTTCGGCCGCGTCGCAACCTCCCTCGGCATCTCAAATGAGGTCGAGCGTGCCAGACGCAGGCTCGCGACCGAGATTTCATCGGAATCGATTTCGGCCGCCGGCATGCCGAAGAGGAATCTTGGGGTTTCTTAAAGATATGGGTGGGGCTTACTTCTTGTCTTGCACAACTCGGTAACTAGGGCGGTTCTGATTGCCGCCGGGTTGCTTTAGTTGTGGTTCAGACGGTTTTCGGGGAATTTTCCGATTTAATTGCTGATTGTTCTATAGTCAACTATTCCTTTATGGATGGTTACTGGCCTTTCCTTATCTTCTATGCTTTCAGCTTTCTTGAATGAGTATTCATTATCTCTTGTCGGATCTTCCAAAATGAATTTCTCGACACCTTTTGCCATTCGTCGAATCAAGCCTTCAAGATTGACTACGCAACTATAGGAGCAGTTTGTCATCTCATCTATGCCTATTCCATCATGCCCGTAACTGATAAGGAGGCTTTCGGGGTTTCCCGTCAAGCCCACCCCTATCGTTCTGTATGGGCTAAATTTGGCTCTATCTTTATTTTTGTCTTTATCTTTGGTTTCTTCTTTGCCTATGACCGACGAACCTGCATGGACTATTGAGCATCTGAGTTGATATAAATCTGCTGCCGTGAATATGCCTTCACTCTCGATGCATTTAAAACCTTTTGCAACCTCTTTTTGCGTTTTCTCCGGTGCGCGTTCTTTTTCTTTGGAACCTTTAGGTCTTTTCAGCTGGAGATATCTTGCGCTCCAGATTCGATATTCAGTGCCATCCAATCTCGAGCATACGTCTGGAATTGTTAAAACCAAGGTAAGGACAGCTATGACGCACCCGCAATCGTACGCATCTTCGCATTCTTTAATAAGCCTGCTTGGCGAACGGTATATTACAGTGGGAAAGCCGCATCCATTTTCTATCGTTTTTACCTGTTCAACTAATTTGGGTTTCCATTTGACAATCGTGTCTATGAGTTCTCGATCGTATTTGTCTGTTTGCATTGAATCACCTTTTTTCTAATGAGCTAAATTACCGGTTATTGGTATGGAGTTCTTGAATTGCTGTCATTCTGTCGCGAGTTATTCCAGGTAGTGGTTTCCCTTGCCGCAGTTGCAGTCCTCGCATAGGGTCTGGAGGTTGGACATCACCGACTTGCCGCCGCGTGATACGGGGACGATATGATCGACGTGGAGCTTCACGCCGTCCTCGCGGCCGCGCCCGCAGCGGACGCAGTGGAAGCCGTCGCGGTGTAGGACGTCGTAACGCATCGCGCGGGTCACCTTGGCGTGCTCGGCATCATTTGCCATGCGGCGGTCCTGGTATGACTTCTTGCGATGGAGACGAAACATGGCGGTGATCACCTCCGATATGAACCAGATGGCGAAAATCATGCCGATATACGGCTTCATGGCCTCTACCATTGCATCCATTTAAGATATTTCTTTCTTTTTGGCGGTGGGTATTCGCGGTAGTTGCGCCCAGGTTCCGGGCGCTTCGGTTAGCAGTTGCGGGGGTTGAGTTTTTTGTCTGGGCACCCGTCACTGATACCCATGCGGGCAGAAACGAGCGCGCGATAATAATCTGCCATGCTTTCTACCAAGCAGCCGTGGTAAATATGCTGATGGGGAGCGTCAACGGGAACATCATTACCGCGTTTACGGATATTGAGTTTCCAGTGCCCATCGGTGTCATCGCGTATAGCACTGACACGGCAACCATCGAACGGCGTCCCCTTGCAAAGCAAGCTGCAGGCGTAGAATTGCCAGCCTCGGTTGTCGCATCGACAGCCATCTGGTGAAACTATGCGGTCGATGGTTCTCAGGACGTGTTCCTCATCGTGGAACTGTACGTCCACGGGCTTGATTCTGCCTTGGCACTCGACCCAGACGTCATCCGGGGCGTTGACCATGATTTCAGTTACCTCGGGATCCCAAAACAACTCCCCTATTGGGGCGAATCGGAGCAGGTCGTCTACAATCAATTTGGCTGCCTGGTACTGAACAATTTCACCTTCTTCGGAAAAGACCGTGGAGCGACGTATATATGCCAGCGCCCGATCTTGGAGCGCAATGATGCAGGGTACCTGATCGACAAGGGCGTTCTGGATTTTCCGGTCGTTGGCGCAGTGAGCCATGACTTCTGCTAGGGCGTTGTCGTATTTTCTATCGAGCATTGTCACTCCTTGGATTGATATACGCGGAGCTCCCACTGCTTGCGCTCGACTTTCGCCACGGCGTCCAGGATGAAGCCCGTGGCAAGCGAGAGCGCGGCCATGAACATGAGCGCCGCGGCGAGGATGGCGGTCGGGAACCGCGGCACGAAGCCGGTGGCGAGATATTCGGTCACCACCGGTACGCCGGCACACAGGCCGCCGATACAGAACAGCAGGGCGACCAACGAGAAGAACTTCAACGGTCGGTAATCCTTGAACAGGGTGCCGATCATGGCGATCACCTTCAGCCCATCCCTCACGGTGTTCAATTTCGAGACCGAGCCCTCGGGGCGGTCCCGGTATTCCACGGGGACATCCGCGATCCGCCAGCGCCGGTCGACGGCGTGGATCGACAGCTCGGTCTCGATTTGAAAGCCCTCGGACAGGACCGGGAAGGTCTTCACGAACGGCCTGGACATCGCGCGGTAGCCGGTCATGACGTCCTCGAAACCGTAGCCGTATATCCATCTGATCATGGCGCGCACGAGATCGTTGCCGAAGCCGTGGAAGGCGCGGACGTTCTGCCGTGCATAGGTGCCGTTGGACAGGCGGTCACCCACGACCATATCGGCCTCGCCCGAGAGGACGGAGGCGCAGAGGGAGCGCGCCGATTCCGCGGGGTAGGTATCGTCGCCGTCGACCATGAGGTAGCAGTCGGCATCGATGTCGCGGAACATCTGCCGGCAGACGTTTCCCTTGCCCTGACGGGACTCGTGCCTGACGACGGCGCCGCGCCCGCGTGCGATTTCGGCGGTGCCGTCGGTCGAGTTGTTGTCGTAGACGTAGACGGTCGCCTCTGGAAGCTCGCGATGAAAGTCATCGATTACCTTGCCGATAGTCGGGGCCTCGTTATAACAGGGAATAATGACCGCAATCTCGTCTCGAACCACTGGCTGCGCCCCCTATTTGATATCCAGACAGGTGCACGGAACGCTTACGTATGTACCTTGATGGTCCAAAACCTTGATGTGGTCGCAGGAGGAATCGATGACGTCCGCATGGGCAATATTGGGCGGTAGGCGAAATAAATCCTCACAGTCGATATAGGCCACGCACGTCAACCACCCGCCCTCACGGATAATCACGAGTTCGTGTACTTCGGTCTTCTCGCGGCAATACTCAATAACGGTCATAAGAGTGCCCTTTCTCGGCTCTGCTTTCCAGTATCTCGAGACTTTTACCCCTGGTGAAAAAATCTATTCGCTGAACGGGGCAGATAGCGAAAAAGGCACCCGTTGTCCGTGTGCCTTCGCATGGGCGTTGCGAGCCCCGCCGAAATCCGGCGGGGCTTTGGACGACTGGGCGGTGAGGCTGCTGAACTTGCGGTAGTAGTCGCTCAGGCAGTCGGTCACGCGGTGGCGCTTGTCGTCGCGCTCCGCGGTCCTGGCACCGAAACGGGAGTAAGCAATATACACGAGGTATCGCCGCAAACGGGCAGACGGAACGCCCGCGGCGGGCGCATTGCCGCCGCGGGCATCGTCGTGGTCACTTTTAGAAGAGATCGGCGAACATCGAATCGTCTTCCTCATAGTCGTCACCGTCGTCTCCACCCTCCTCATCATTGTCGTCGGGTTCCGCGTCTGAATCTTCGGCGGTTTCGCCGAGATCTTTGGCCGAGGCCCCATCGAAACCTGAACCGCTATCGATCTTGGCGGACTCGGTTTCCGAGCCGCCGGGTTCGAGGTTGGAATCTGTCTCCGAGTCGTCTCTCTCGGTGTCCGCGGGAGACTCGGGCTCGGCTGCGTCGGGTGCATCATCGAGCGAAGCCCGATCAGTGACGCCGTCTCCGGCGGCGGCTGTCGCAGCGTCGTCGGTTGCCGCGTCTTGGGACGGCAGCGGTTCGCTTTCGGTCGCGGCATCGTCGGCATCGGAACCGTCCGAGACGGTACCTCCACCGCTCACCATGCCGCCCGCGGTCTTCATGGCGACGAGCGCACCGTCGAAGGTCATGAGCTCCATGTGCGCGTACTGCTCCGGATCGACCACGACCGTGGGCTCGGGGCGGAGCTCCATGAGGTTACGGTCGCCACGCGTCCAGGCTCCGCGGGTCCATGTGATGCCCGAATCTAGGTCGCTCCAATCGATCAGGTCATCGGCCATGAGCATGCCGTCGCCGAACGAGAGCACGGTCGGCACGATCGTCTCGTAGCTGCCGGACTCATAGTAGATGCAGAGGCCCTGACCGTGGTCGCCCATGTAGTTGCCGCTATCGTCGAATAGCACCTCGAACACCGCCGGGGCCAAACGCGAGCCGTCCTCGGTTCTCACGAGGATCGGCTTGCCGTCGGCGTAGACACCGTCGATGGCATCCAGCTCGTCCGGTTCGATGATTGTCACGGCGCGCTTGAGGAGCTGCATGTCGTCGCTCGTGGTGATGAACACGCTGCGCTCGAGAAGCACGCCCTGGTCAAGGTAGTCGGAAATGTCGAGGAAGTCGTCCTCGAGCATGATGCCGCTATGCAGGTCCATGCGCGTCGTCTCGATCACGCGAACCCTGTCGTGCATCTTCACGATGATGTTCACCGTCTATCTCCTCCTCATATGGTTTGTCGGCGTATAGCCGTCATCCCCGATATCCTCGCGGGTCGGTGCGTATGCTCGCGCGCCCCTCGCGTTGCTCTCTTCCCTCTTCTCGAGCTCGAGGTTCTTGACCTTCGGGTGCGAGTTCAGCAGCGCGTTGACGTCGGCGATGGTCGGCTCACCGCCGAGGCTGTCGATGTCGGCCTTGGCGATGACGCCGGACTCCACGAGGTCTTCGAGATATTTCATCTGCCTGTCGGTTGCGGGGCGCTGGAGGTACGGCTTCCATCCGGGCTTCGCGCTCCTGTCCGTCTCGCCGGGCGCGGCGATCGTCACGGGGGCGTCCTGCGCCCATTCGCTTCCGGCTATGCCGTAGGCCGACCGCTCTGCGCGCAGGTCCTCCTCGCGCTGCTCGCCGATGATCTTCGCCTTGGCGCGCTCGTGATCGCGCTCGATCTGCTTGATCTTGTCGGGCGTGAGCGCGCCCGCCGCGATCGACTCCGAATAGGCCTTCCGGTAGCGGACGTACTCGCTCGTCAGCATTGCGGTCTGCTCGGCGGTTATGACCTTGGCGCCGCGGCTGTTGCGCCCGGCACCTTTTTGTCTCTCGCCGCGGCCCCGCACATCGGTGGGGCCGATCGGCATCTGCGATGAGGTCAGGACATCGACCGCGGCGGAAAGGCGGCGCGAGCGGTTGCGGATATCGCCTGCCGCGGAAATGAGGTTCGCGGCGTCCGCCCTGACGCCATCGCGGCGCTCGAGGAGGTCCGTGTAGGTCCTAACGGTGAGCTCGATGCCGCGCTCGGCCATCCATTTGCGGATCACCTCCATCTCGCGAAGCTCGGCGGCGTTATCCTCGCGCCATGCCGCGAGCGCGCCGTGGCCGTCCGGGCGCGCGGTCAGCTGCGCGGCGCAGGCCGTGTACACCTCGACCTGGCGGATCGCCTCGGCCGTCTGCTCGGCCTCCAGCTTGAGTGCGTCGGCCCTCGCGTCGAGCGCTTCGACCTCTGCGGCGAGGCGCTTGGCATCGGCCGCCATGTCCGCGTAGCTGAGGTAGCCGCGCTCGCGGATGATGTTCACGGCGTCGGCTGCGGCGGCGAGGCGCGCGGCGGAGCGCTCGATCTTCTTGGACCGCTCGAGGTTGTTCGACGCGACGGCCTCGAATGTCATGGGCGGCAGGACGACGTCCGGGACAAGGTCCTCGGCGCACATTCTCACGTTCGGACGCCGTCCCTCGAGGCGCACGGAAAGGCGCTCGCGCAGCCCCTCGACTGTATATGAGTCGTCCAGCTTGTAACCCTTCACAGGTCGCCCCTTACCCTCGGGTGGATAGAAGGTCAGCACGCCGCGGCGGTTGATATTGATGCGGTAACCCTTCTCAGTCAGGCGGCGCTCGAGTGCAGACCATGTCCGGCAGCCCTGCAATGCCGACTCGATGTCGTCGTGCATCGCGTCGGTCCAGAGCTTCCTTCCGCTGTACCTGGCGCGCCGCTGGGCGTCCGTCTCGTGTCGGCGTGCCGGGCGCGCCTCCTGCAAGACGACCTCGCGGCGGCGGTCGGGGCGCGGCGTGCGCGCGTACCAGGAACCGTCCTCGTCCCTCGTGAACTTGAAGTTGTCGAATGCGCTGTAGCCGTAATCGCGGCAGATGCGCTGGAGCTCCATAGCGTCAGCCTGAACATCGTCGTCGTCGAGGTGTATCTTCCTGCCGTCGACGGGGTTGACGGAGTTGACGACGATATGTGCGTGAGGGATGCCGTTGTCTATATGTGTCTCGATCACCCACTGGTAACCGCCGTAGCGCTCGCGCACCCAGTCGTATGCCAAGGTGTCGACCGCTTTGGCATCCAGGCCGTCTTCGGGATCGGGTGAGATCACGAAGTGGTAGTACTTGCGGCCCGTATCCTTGCCGAACATCTGGCGCGTCGCGTTCATCTGTTCATCCCAGTCGGACCTATCGAGATCGATTGAGCTTGAGCGAAAGGTGACAGCTCGGCTGTTGCGCGCAAGGTAGTCCTTGATCTGCTTGCAGCCGCCGAACTTGCGGGCGAGCGTCTTGAGCATCGCCATGCTAGCGCTCCACTTCTGATTGACGCCTCAGCTGCATCATGAGGCCGCGCGTCTCCGCGAGCGCCTTGCAGTATGGGTCCTTCATGGTGGCGACGAAGTTCTCGATCTGCGCCGCGAGCTCGCGGCGGCGCTCCCTGCCCATGTCGGGCATGTCCTGGAGGAGTATAAGCGTGTTCGCCGCGGCGGCGAGCTGGTTCAGGTTCACGCCCTGCTTGTTGAGCTCGTAGAAGAACTTCTGGAAGAAATCGGGGTCGCCGATGTAGTACATGGGCGCGTGAAGGATGCGGTCGACCATGAAGCGCGATTGCGTCATGCCGGCCTTTGTCGCGGCGTCTCGGATGAAGGTGTCCTCGTAGGGCGTCACGTTGAAATGCTTCTGCACGGTGCGGTGCTCGGTGTCGAGCAGACCTTCCAGCGCCTCCTTCACGTCGACGCGCTCGCCGCCGGGCAGCTTCGACAGCGTGAACTCCTGCTTGCCGTAGATCGCCGCCTCGCGGATGAAATCAGAGACGGTCAGGCCGGCAAGCTCCGCCTTCGCACGAACCTTATTCAGTTCGGTTTCAGTCAGGCGAACGCGGATATAGCGTCCCCTGCCGTCTCTGCTGGCTGTCAAAATCTCTCCTATCTCCTCGCGCACTCGTGCGCGACCCCGGTCCAAGGGCGGAGCCCTGGCAAGCGCCGGAGGCGGGCAGGTTTCCGTCGGCGGGCTGTGCCCGATGGCGGAAACCTGACCGACTTCGGCGGCATACTTGTGGCCACATCTACGATGGGGGTACAAGTATGCGTCTCTTGCGAAGTTTTCAGTATCCTACCCCTATTTGCCTGGGTTTAAACCGCTTTACACCGGTCGTTATGTGCCGAAATGTTGCCGGCGTTTATGCCGTCGGTTGTCGCGTTTGAGTTGAAAGTGATGCCGTTCAGCAGTTGCATGCCCGATCGGACTTGGATACCGTCACGTCTGTATAGGTTGCTTTCTGCGATGAGAAGGAGGGTCATATGGATGCCGACGATTGCGCCCGTATCGTCGAGGGGGTGGCCGCCGTTCTCGATCTGCTCGCGGCCGATGGCGATGCTGTGGACGACCCGGCGCCGATCTACGAGCTGCTTGCGGAGAGATGTCGGCATGTCCGCGTGGCACTCGAAGTTATGACGGGGTGCGAGTAGCCTGCGCGCCCGATCGCGGCAGGAATCTTGCGCGCGGGCACGTGTCCAACGTCTCGATGCGCGCCGACCCGATACCTCCCGGCTCCGGCGGGCGTGCATCGAGGCGGGGCGGGGCGGGGGCGTCCGTGTCCGCCGCGAGCGTTTCCGCTCGCTTTCCATCGTTGTCCGGTCAGTGTTCCGGGCGTTGCGTCGCGACATGAAAAAGGCCGCCACCGTGTTCCGGTGGCGGCCTCTCGCCAGGCGACCCTCGCCAATGCGAGGTCTACGCCTTCTTGTCCGCGAGACGTTCGTAGTCGTCGCTCGAGAGCACCACGGCATACACGGCGCCGTCCTTCATCAGGTACGCCACGCCGTTGCGCTCGATGCGGCGCTCAATCTCGGCTGCGGGTTCGCTGACGCCGCCGAGGTCGACGCTGGACTCCATCAGGCGTCTGATGTCGTCCATCGTCAAGTTCTGCATCTGCTCGGTGAACGCTTGGCGCTTCTGGCGGGCGCGGCGCTTCTCGCGCTTCTCGGCCTCGGCCGTCCTCTTGGCAGCCTCGGCTGCGCCGTCCGCAGTCGAGGCCTTCGGCTTCTCGGTCGCGGTCGGCTCGATGTCGTACGGGACATCGCTATCGGTATCGAACATATTCTCCCTCCCCTCTGGTCACGTCGCCGGCATTACCATTCGATGCTACCCAAAAGCGCCCGGTCCCAAACGCCGGCCGCCGTATCCGTAGTCCTGCAATTGCGCGGGCCGTTTCCGCCGCCTGTTTCGCGCGTTGCGCAAAAAGGATCCCCGCCATCGGTTCCGATGGCGGGGATCTGTGCTACTTGAAACCGCGACGGTGCGAGCCGGCGGTCTTCATGTGGCATCCGGCATGCCCTATGACTATCAGCTCGTTTTCCCGATCGATGTAGAAGTGAAGGCGGAAGGTGTTCTTCTGGCTCCTCCCCTTGATGTGGGCGGAGATGTCGACGGTTCGGCCGCCGTAGCTCCTCTCGCGCATCTTCATCAGATCGGCGCGCGCCCTGGTGGCGCTGCTCTCGCTGAAGGTGAGCTCGTAACCCGTACGGCGCTGGAACTCGTCTGCGACCCGGCCCTCGCAATCGTCGTCCTCGAACAGGAGTCCGTAGAGCGCCGTCGCGGCGCCACGGACGATATCCCACTCCTCGGCGAGGTTGCCGTCGTATGATTTGGCCGAGTCCATCGCCTCGGGAAGGACGACGATGCGGTCGGGCCAGATGGAGCGCGCGAGCTTCAGGAGGTCCGCCAGGTCGCGCGGGATCACCTGGAGGCATTCGGCCACCCTCGCGGCCCCGTCGTCGT
>JABLTN010045412.1_pt1 | contig 26385 bp, 20 predicted proteins | sample 7160141 | NCBI WGS metagenome assembly JABLTN01 (sample SAMN14651226, study PRJNA627086) | human gut metagenome | isolation source: feces | host: Homo sapiens | reverse complement strand
CACCTTCGGTGATGGCATTTTGGCTTGTATGTCTCGGGATTTTGGCATATTCATGCCAAAACACCTCGCGGTACAGTGGCTACTGAATAGTTACTATAAGTCAACAAAATCATATCAGCCCGTTTTAGTTCCAGAAAACGTCAGCAGAGGGAACGGGCAGCAGGGGCGAGGGACACTTTGTGGGCGTTTAGGGCAAGCTTTGAGATCCAGCATTTACGCAGACTTTCGCGAGGGTCAGCTGACCCTCGTGAATATAGTCGGAGTTAATGCTTAGCTCAAAGTTGCCCTGCCCACGTCCCTCACCCCTGCTGCCCGCTCCCTCTGCGTCCGTCTTGAACATACTACCTCAACAACTTGAACATACTACCTCAACAAACTTTGACACATCCTCAGAAAAATGCTATAGTATAGACCAAATCTATTTCACCCAAAACCAACGAATCCAAAAATCAAAAAGGGGGCAAACCCATGTTTCATAAAGTCATCATCACCCTTCTGAAACCCTTATCCTTCCTCCCGGCTCTTCTGGTTATGTATATGATATTTTCTTTTTCGGCGCAGAACGGTACGGAGTCGGGTGATCTGAGTTTCAAAGTGAGTGTAAAACTGGTGGAAGTCGGATCAGAAGTGCTGGATATGAAACTGACGGACAGCGAGATTCAGATGTATGCGAACAAATACCATCATTATGTAAGAAAACTCGGCCATATGACCGAGTACTGTGTCTTGGCGATCACGCTTTGTGTGCCGTTGTATGCGTACGGTGTGCGGGGCATCTGGCTGTATCTGCTGGCGGGATTGATCTGTGCCGGATTTGCGGCAACGGATGAATACCATCAGTCGTTTGTGGCCGGACGTGGGCCGTCGGTGCGGGATGTCTGCATCGATACGTTTGGAGCCATGATCGGCATCACAGGAACACAGATTGTCGGCTGGGCAGCCGTAAAGAGCACGAAAGAACTGGAAAGAGAGCGGAAACGCAAAAGAAAGCAGAAAAGAAAAAGGCAGAAACGCTGATCGGAAAAGAAGAACCGTGTTACTGGGAACGGAGTGAACAGTAAAACAGATGGGCGGAAGTGTCAGAATAAGATTGAATTAGGTGTATCGCTATATTATAATTAAATCAGTGATTTTGATCTGGCGAAGAGCCGGTTCGAAAAAGGAGGAAAGCAATGAGTTACGCAGATGATTTATTTATCCGCATGTGTCAGGATATTATAGATAACGGATTAAGTACGGAGGGAGAAAAAGTGCGTCCGGTGTGGGAAGATACCGGGGAGAGCGCTTACACGATCAAGAGGTTCGGTGTGGTCAACCGCTATGATCTTTCAAAAGAATTTCCGGCACTGACACTTCGGAGAACAGCACTGAAAAGTGCTTTTGATGAGATCCTGTGGATCTGGCAGAAAAAATCGAATAATATTCACGATCTGAACAGCCATATCTGGGATAGCTGGGCAGATGAAGACGGATCCATCGGAAAGGCCTACGGGTATCAGCTGGGCGTGAAGCACCAGTATAAAGAGGGCATGATGGATCAGGTCGACCGTGTACTGTATGATCTGAAAAACAATCCATACAGCAGAAGAATCATGACGAACATCTACGTGCATCAGGATCTGCACGAGATGAATCTGTATCCCTGTGCGTATTCGATGACATTTAACGTGACAAAAGAAAAAGACAGTGACAGACTGACACTGAACGGTGTGTTGAACCAGCGTTCTAATGATGTGCTGGCAGCGAATAACTGGAATGTCTGCCAGTATGCGCTGCTTCTGATGATGATCGCACAGGTATGCGATATGAAAGCGGGCGAACTACTCCATGTGATTGCGGATGCTCATATATACGACCGCCATATCCCACTGGTAAAAGAGCTGATCAGCAGAGAAACTCATCCGGCACCAAAGGTATGGCTGAATCCGGAAGTCAAGGATTTCTATGCATTTACAGTGGATGATCTTCATGTGGAAGATTATGTAACAGGACCACAGATTAAAAATATTCCGATTGCTGTGTAAGAAGATGATTTTAAATGCATTTTGGCTCGCAACGGTGAAGGTAGTGAGCAGTTACAAGCAGACAATGAGTCGGGAAAACAGAAAAATAAAAACGTATCAGACAGGAGAATAATAATGAATCTTATTGTAGCAGCAGATAAAAACTGGGGCATCGGAAAAGACAACAAACTTCTGGTGAGCATCCCTTCCGATATGAAATTTTTCCGTCAGGAAACCATGGGAAAAGTAGTAGTTATGGGAAGAAAGACTCTTGAAAGCTTTCCTAACGGTCTGCCGTTAAAAAACAGAACCAACGTGGTACTGACCAGCGATAAAAATTATCAGGTGAAAGATGCAGTGATCGTACACAGCATCGATGAAGTTCTAGAAGAACTGAAGAAATATGATGATGATGAGATCTACGTCATTGGTGGAGGAAAAGTTTATGAAGAACTGCTTCCATACTGTGATGTGGCGCATGTGACCAAGATTGATTTCGCTTTTGAGGCGGATACTCATTTTCCGAATCTGGACGAAGATCCGGAGTGGGAAATCACTGCAGCCAGCGATGAACAGACGTATTTTGATCTGGAATATACATTTGTAAAATACGAGAGAAAGTAATAAGAAAAAAGGTAACTGTGAGGGTACTGAAAAGTTGCAAAAAAAGAAAGCAACAGGAAAGACCGGGAGGACATTGGGTCAACATGGAAAAAAACGATTGGCAGGATCAGAAAAATAATAATGGAAGCGATTTTATGAAAGTTGTCCAGGATGCCATCAACAGCGGGGACTATCAGCAATTAAACGAGCAGGTGCGAAAGACAGTCAGTGCTTCCGTACAGGAAGTGTACAATATGGGTGGAAAACTGCAAAATGGTATTATGGAGGGGATGCGACAGGCAGGAAACGGACTGCAGGAAGGTCTGAAAGAGGGCATGAACAGTGCACAGCGGGAGTGGAGAGAGTCAGCAAATACAGGCTGGAAAAAAACAGAAGTGACATACCGTACGAATTACGGCAAAGATCATACACCGGCATATCAGGCGGGTGCCTGGAAGCGGACACAGCAGGGGAAACAGCTGCCGGCCATCTATGCACCGAATCCGCCGGGAAAAATCACAGGAACGATTCTTGCCATCACAGGATACTCTCTGACCGGTGTATTTGCACTCAGTACTATTGTGACAGGAATCGTGACAGCCATTTATCCCGGTGTACCGTCAATCATTGCAACCGCCACCGTGGGAGGCATTACAGCGGCAAGTCTCGGAATGGGAATCACCGGAACTGTGATCCGTGGCAGAGTGAAGAGATTCCGCCAGTACGTACAGCAGATCGGAGACCGGGCATACTGCAATATCAAAGAACTGGCCGATAAGACCGGAAAGACAGAAACTAAGGTTCGTAAGGATCTGAAACTGATGATTGAGAAAAGAATGTTTCTGCAGGGGCATCTGGATCAGAAAGAAACCTGTCTGATCGTTACGGACGCGATGTATCAGCAGTATCTGGAAACGGAAAAACAGGCGAAAACCGTACAGATGCAACAACAGCAACAGAAAGAACAACGCTCCCGGATGCCGGAAGAGTGCAGAAAGATCCTGGAAGAAGGACAGGAATACATTACTTATATTCATAAGTGTAATGACGATCTTCCGGGAGAAGAAATTACCAGAAAACTGAGCCGCCTTGAAACTATCATAACCCGTATCTTTCAGGAAGTGGAAAAACAACCGGAACTGGCTTCAGATCTGCGCAGATTTATGAATTATTATCTGCCAACCACAAGAAAATTGGTGGATGCTTATCGCGAGATTGAACTGGACAGCTTCAGGACAGAACAAAATGAAAAGACAAAAAAAGAGATTGAAGATACCCTGGATACGATCAATCAGGCATTCGAAAAACTGTTAAACAGTTTCTTTGAGGAACGTGCCATGGATATTTCTTCGGATATTTCCGTGCTGCATTCCATGCTTGCGCAGGAGGGACTGACTCAGGGAGCATTTGAGCAGAAAACGGGATATAAAGACCAAACATGAGGAGGAGAACGATATGAGTACACTGGATGAGATGGAGATGCCAACGTTGACCTTTGATCCGGCTCCGGAACCGGAAGAAAAGGCACCGGTAGTTCCGGTACAGGAAGAAAAAGCAAAACTGGATGACAGCATGTTAAATGATAAAGAACGTCAGATGGTGGAGAGTTTCGCAAAACAGATCGACCTTCATAACACCAACGGCATTCTGCAGTACGGTGCGGGAACCCAGAAAAAAATGGCCGATTTTTCTGAGAAAGCACTGGAAAATGTAAAAACCAAAGATCTTGGATCTGTGGGAGATATGCTGACGAATGTGGTGACTGAACTGAAGAGCTTTGATGCGCAGGAAGAAGAAAAAGGATTTTTCTCTTTTCTGAAGAAGCCGGTGGACAAAATCACCAGTATGAAGACAAAGTATGACAAAGTAGAGACAAATGTGGAAAAAATCTGTACAGCCCTGGAAGATCATCAGACACAGCTGATGAAAGATGTGGCGATGCTGGATCGGATGTATGAGCAGAATCTGCTGTATTTTAAAGAGCTTTCCATGTATATTCTGGCAGGAAAGAAGAAACTGGAAGAAGTAAAAACGACCGAACTGACACAGCTGATGGCAAAAGCACAGGCAAGCGGACAACCGGAAGATGCACAGGCAGTCAAAGATCTGACAGGGCTGTGTGACCGGTTTGAAAAGAAGATCCATGATCTGGAGCTGACACGTATGATTTCGATTCAGACAGCACCCCAGATCCGTCTGGTACAGAACAGTGATACCATGATGGTGGAAAAGATCCAGACTACGGTAGTGAATACGATTCCGCTGTGGAAGAGTCAGATGGTACTGGCTCTTGGCGTGGAACATGCCTCTCAGGCAGCACAGGCGCAGCGTCAGGTTACGGATATGACCAACGATTTGCTCAGAAAGAATGCGGAAGTGCTGAAAGTGGCATCTGTGGAAGCAGCGAAAGAGTCTGAGCGTGGTATCGTAGATCTGGAAACCCTGCAGAATACCAACGCATCTCTGATCTCTACCCTGGACGAAGTGATGCAGATCCAGGCAGACGGCAGAATGAAACGACAGGCAGCAGAAGTGGAACTCCGGAAGATGGAAGATGAACTGAAGAATAAGCTGCTGGAGATTCGATAGTTGTAAAATAAGGGAAATCAGAAGAAAGTAAACAGTGACAAAGACGGAATCATATCAGATGCATAAAAAGGATGGTTTATGCAGAGGAGAAAAGAAAAAGGAAGGTGCAGTGATGTATCGGGAACATACAAAAACAATTAAAATCGGAAATCAGGTGATCGGTGGCGGACATCCGGTGCTGATTCAGTCGATGACGAATACCAAAACAGAAGATGTAGCGGCGACGGTTGCACAGATTCTGACACTGGAAAAAGCAGGATGTCAGATCATCCGCTGTGCTGTGCCGACGATGGAGGCTGCAAGAGCACTGGGAGAGATCAAAAAGCAAATTCATATTCCTCTGGTAGCAGACATTCATTTTGATTATAAACTGGCAATCGCAGCGATGGAAAACGGTGCGGACAAGATACGTATCAATCCGGGAAATATCGGAAGCCGGGAACGCATCCAGGCTGTGGTTGATGTGGCGAAAGAACGCCAGATTCCGATCCGTGTCGGTGTAAACAGCGGTTCGCTGGAAAAAGAACTGGTGGAAAAGTACCACGGAGTGACGGCAGAAGGTTTGGTGGAGAGTGCTCTGGATAAAGTAAAGATCATCGAGGATATGGGATATGATCAACTGGTGATCAGTATCAAATCCTCGGATGTTCTGATGTGTGCAAAAGCCCATGAATTAATTGCTCAAAAAACGGATTATCCGCTCCATGTGGGAATCACTGAGGCGGGAACTCTGTTTTCCGGAAATATCAAGTCTGCAGTAGGACTTGGTATCATTCTCTACCAGGGCATCGGCGATACAATCCGTGTATCCCTGACCGGAGATCCGTCAGAAGAAGTCAAATCAGCCAAACGGATCCTGAAAACACTGGGACTTCGAAACGGCGGCATCGAAGTCGTATCCTGTCCGACCTGCGGAAGAACGCAGATAGATCTGATAGGTCTTGCCAATAAAGTAGAAGATATGGTACAGGATATTCCACTGGATATCAAAGTGGCTGTTATGGGTTGTGTGGTAAACGGACCGGGAGAAGCAAAAGAAGCAGACATCGGAATTGCCGGAGGGAAAGGTGTGGGACTGCTGATCAAAAAAGGAGAGATTATCAAAAAAGTACCGGAGGATCAGCTCTTAGAGACACTCCGGGATGAGTTACTTCACTGGAATGCGTAAGTGGTGAATAAGACATGATGACAGAAAAAGATTTTTTAGATGTATTTCCCCAGTTGAAGGTGAATCCGGAACTGGAAAGCCTTCTTGGGGAAGTAAAAGTAATGAAAGTATCCATAAACCCGCAGAAGGACTGTCTGCGGGTTTATGTTCTGAGTAGACAGTGGATTCATAAAAAGCATATTTATCATCTGGAAGAGACAATTAAAGAACAGTTTTTTGCCAATGCACCTCTGCGGGTGAAAATCATCGAAAAATTCCAGCTTTCCAGTCAGTATACACCGGAAAATTTTCTGGATGTATATCGTCAGAGTATTCTGCTGGAATTAAAGCAGTACAGCGCACTGGAGTACAATATGTTCTATACAGCAGAGATTACGTTCAGTGATCCGGAGACGATGGAGCTGGTGATGACTGATTCGGTGGTCGCGAGAGACCGGGAACATGAACTGGTGCGGGTGCTGGAAAAAATCTTCTGCGAGCGGTGTGGTTTCAACCTGAAAGTACATCCGGCTTATCGGAAACCAGTGGAAAGTAAAGGAAGAAAGAACAGTGAGCTGAGAATTCTGGAGGAAGCCAGACAGATTCTGCTGCATTCTAAAGTCGGGAATAAAAACAGTGGCCGGGAAACAGGGGAAGACCTGTCCGGTCAGGGCATGGAAGCACCATTTGATGAAGACCGGATGATCGGGGCAGACGGAAAAGAACAGAGACCACAGGGGAAAAATCTACAGAATCAGGACACGGACGGTGGAAAACAGCCGGCAGCTGCACAGAAAAAAGGAAAAGAAGGGAACAAAGGCGGTTTCCGGGATCGAAACGGTGGAAAAAATGGTGGCCGTGGGAATTTTCAGAAAGGTCGTTACGGCGATGGACCACGTCCTTTGAAACGGTCCGACAACCCGGATGTGATCTATGGAAGGAATTTTGATGACGATGCCATCACCATTGATTCTATTGCCGGAGAGATGGGAGAGATTACGATCCGCGGACAGGTAACTTCCGTGGAAGCCAGAGAAATCCGAAACGAGAAGACTATCTATATGTTCAACATCACGGACTTTACGGATACGATCACCGTAAAAATGTTTCTGCACAACGAACAGGTGCCGGAAATCAGTGGAGCTATCAAAAAGGGTGCTTTCCTGAAGCTAAAAGGTGTGACCACCATCGATAAGTTCGATCATGAGATCACCATCGGTTCCCTTGCAGGTATCAGGAAAATCAGTGATTTTACCACCAGCCGGATGGATAACAGTCCGGAAAAGCGAGTAGAGCTGCACTGCCATACGAAAATGAGTGATATGGATGGGGTTACGGATGCAAGCGTTCTGGTAAAACGCGCCTACAAATGGGGACATCCGGCCATCGCGATCACAGACCATGGAGTGGTACAGTCCTTCCCGGAAGCCAATCATGCCTATGACGATATTGTCAGCGATTACCGAAAACAGTACCAGAAAGATCACCCGGAAGCGACAAAGGATGAGATGAAACAGGTGTATCCGCCGTTTAAGGTAATTTATGGTGTGGAAGCCTATCTGGTGGATGATGTGAAAGGCATGGTTACCGGAAGCAGGGGACAGAGTCTGGATGATCCCTATGTGGTGTTTGATATCGAAACCACCGGTTTCAGTCCGGTGGCTAACCGGATCATCGAGATTGGTGCGGTTCGAGTGAAAGAGGGTTCCATCGTGGATCGCTTTTCCGTTTTTGTCAATCCGCAGGTGCCGATTCCATTTAAAATCGAACAGCTGACCGGCATCAATGACAGCATGGTTGTGGATGCAGAGACCATAGAAGAAGTTCTGCCAAAATTCCTGGAATTTTCCAAGGGTGCGGTCATGGTGGCGCACAATGCCGGATTTGACATGAGTTTTATCATCGAAAACTGCAAACGCCTTGGAATCGAACAGGATTTTACTTATGTGGATACGGTAGGTCTTGCCCGGATGCTTCTGCCGGGCCTGAACCGGTTCAAGCTGGATACAGTGGCGAAAGCACTGAATATTTCCCTGTTGAATCATCACCGGGCAGTGGACGATGCGGCCTGTACGGCGGAAATTTTTGTAAAATTCATTAAAATGTGTAAGGAACGAGACATCTTTGATCTGAATGTATTAAATGAGGCCGGAAAACTCTCCGAGCATACCATCAAAAAACTGCCGACCTATCATGCGATTATTCTGGCCACCAGCGAGATTGGCCGGGTCAATCTGTACCGTCTGGTGTCAAAATCACACTTGGAGTTTTACAATCGGCGGCCCAGGATCCCAAAGAGTGTGTATCTGCAGTATAACGAAGGACTGATGATCGGATCTGCCTGTGAGGCGGGAGAACTTTTCCAGGCGATTTTAAGGGATGAACCGGAATCAGAGATCGCCCGTCTGGTGGAATTCTATGATTATCTGGAGATCCAGCCGATCGGTAACAACATGTTTATGGTGCGGGATGAAAACAGGGATAATGTAACCTCCGAGGAAGATCTTCGGGATCTGAATCGACGGATCGTGAAACTGGGAGAACAGTTTAAAAAACCTGTGGTTGCCACCTGTGATGTACATTTTATTGATCCCGAGGATGAAGTCTACCGGAGAATCATCATGACCGGAAAGGGATTCAGCGATGCGGATGATCAGGCACCGCTGTATCTGCGGACCACAGAAGAGATGTTGAAGGAATTTGAATATCTGGGTGCGGAGAAAGCGGAAGAGGTTGTCATCACAAACCCGAATAAAATCGCGGATATGTGTGACCGGGTCTGCCCGATCCGTGACGGTAAATTTCCTCCGGTTATTGAAAACTCGGATCAGATGCTTCGTGATATCTGCTATAATGAGGCTCATGCGATCTATGGACCGAATCTTCCGGAGATCGTATCGGCACGGCTGGAGCGGGAACTGAACTCCATCATCTCCAATGGATATGCCGTAATGTACATCATTGCACAGAAACTGGTTTGGAAGTCCAACGAGGACGGGTATCTGGTAGGTTCCCGTGGATCCGTAGGATCATCCTTTGTTGCCACGATGGCGGGAATCACGGAAGTCAATCCGTTAAGTCCTCACTATCTGTGCGGAGAGTGCTATTATGTGGATTTTGATTCCGACGAAGTGAAAACATATTCCGGCCGTGCCGGTTGTGACATGCCGGATAAGATATGCCCGCGGTGTGGAAAACCATTGAAGAAAATGGGGTTTGATATTCCGTTTGAGACTTTCCTGGGATTCAAGGGAAACAAAGAGCCGGATATCGACCTGAACTTCTCCGGTGAGTATCAGAGTAAGGCACATAAATATACAGAAGTAATCTTTGGTGCAGGACAGACTTTCCGTGCCGGAACGATCGGTACACTGGCGGATAAGACAGCGTTCGGTTATGTGAAAAATTATTACGAAGAGCGTGGTGTGCACAAGAGAAACTGCGAGATCGACCGGATCGTGCAGGGATGCACAGGTATCCGTCGTACCACCGGACAGCATCCGGGCGGTATCATCGTTCTTCCTTTTGGTGAAGATATCAACTCCTTCACTCCGGTACAGCATCCGGCAAATGATGTGAATACCGATATTATCACCACCCATTTTGATTACCATTCTATCGATGCGAACCTGCTGAAGCTGGATATTCTGGGACACGATGATCCGACCATGATCCGTATGCTGGAAGATATCACCCATTTTGATGCTCAGCAGGTGCCGTTGGATGATCAGAGTGTCATGTCCCTGTTCAAGAGTACGGAGGCACTGGGAATCACACCGGATGATATTGGCGGCTGTCCACTGGGCTGTCTTGGGATTCCGGAGTTTGGTACGGATTTCGTTATCCAGATGCTTCTGGATACCAAACCGGAATCTTTTTCAGATCTGATCCGTATCTCCGGTCTGTCCCATGGTACCGATGTGTGGCTGGGTAATGCACAGACATTAATAGAGGAAGGAAAAGCGACCATTTCCACGGCCATCTGTACCCGTGATGATATCATGATCTACCTGATCAATAAGGGACTGGAGAGTGAGCTTTCGTTTACCATCATGGAGAGCGTTCGTAAAGGTAAGGGACTGAAACCGGAGTGGGAAGAGGAGATGAAAGCCCACGATGTGCCGGACTGGTACATCTGGTCATGTAAGAAGATCAAGTACATGTTTCCGAAGGCTCATGCGGCAGCCTATGTTATGATGGCGTACCGGATCGCGTATTATAAGATCTTCTATCCCCTGGCTTACTATGCGGCTTACTTCAGTATCCGTGCTTCTGCATTTTCCTATGAACTGATGTGTATGGGACGGGAACGGCTGGAGTATTATATGGCAGATTATAAGAAACGAAGTGATACGCTGACGAAAAAAGAGCAGGATACCGTAAAAGATATGAAAATCGTACAGGAGATGTATGCGAGAGGGTTCTCGTTTACGGAGGTGGATCTTTATAAGGCACAGGCGCACCGCTTCCAGGTTGTCGACGGTAAGTTGATGCCGGCGCTGGACAGTATCGAAGGACTGGGAGATAAAGCGGCTGATGCGGTGGTGCTTGCGGCGAGAGACGGCCAGTTTCTGTCAAAAGATGATTTCAGACAGCGGACGAAGGTCAGCAAGAGTGTGATTGATTTTATGGATGATCTGCATATCTTCGGGGATATACCGGAGTCGAATCAGATTTCGTTGTTTGATTTTCAATAAAAAATGTTGTACAGGTTGAAAATAACTTTCAGAAATAAAAGGAAGAATAGCAAAATCGGAAAAATATGTACAAATATTAATAAAATCAATTGACTTACAAAAATATTTTATTATTATAATAATATAAAATAGAAAAGCACTTTTATATGGCATAGAAATATAGCTGTATGGGAGTGCTTTTATCGCATATGCAGAGTGCAAAGTATCATCTTTTTATGAGAAAAATCTGCATGTAATAAATATTCCGTAGATAATATACTGCGAGGTGCCGAACAGTTACAAAGAAACAGTAAAAGGTGACAGAAAATGAGCAGACCAAAGAAAAAAGGATTTACTCTTGTAGAACTTGTGGTGGTGCTGGTGATCATGACAGTCATCCTTGGTATCGCAATTCCATCGGTTTTGCACTATATGAAAATGGCAGAATTCTGAAAAAATGAGGAGAATGCGAAGACGGTGTATCTGGCTACAGAGTCGAAGCGCAGGATGGGATACGGACAGTTCAAAAGCAAGGAATATGGTTCCGGTGGAATTGAAAGATGCGGAGGGAAAAAGTGCGGGTACCTGGTATTTTCCGATTACTTTACAGGACGGGAAATATGTGCTGACGCTGGATGCAATGATGTCTGCGGAGATACTGGGAGTGCTTTCTTCTTCACAGAATAAAGACGGAGAACTGGATGCAACAACAAGTACAAGTATTCTGCGTCTGGCAAAAGTAGCAGAAAGTCTGAAAGAACAGCAGACCATCTATGCATGCATCCAGGCAGTCCCCTATTATCAGCGGGGAAGTCAGTCCACAAATGAGTATCGTTCCAGTGAAAAAGTAACTTCCAATAGTTCCAATACATTGTACGGAGATGATTCGACAGAGAATAAAATCAAAGTAGCGTATTTTCGGCATCTGTCCAACATCCGTTATGAAGAGGAAGATACGAAAAAAGAGATTACACTGACAGGAAAAGGGAAAAATACAAAAATCAGCAATCTGTCACTGGGAGAGAACTCTATTGTAAAAGACAACAGTGCAGATACACTGGAGATAGATGCGGCAAACTATCTTGGACTTTTTGGCGAAAAAGAAGTGGAGACCACTGAGCGGGAGCGTATCCTGATCGGGACAGATATTCGCAGGGTAAAACGTGGTATGGGATGCCAGAAGTGCAATAATACAGGGTATCGTGGACGAATTGCTATCCATGAGATCCTAGAGCGTGTCTGAAAAATCATTTCCGCAATCTGCAAGCCCCACTTTGCGGTATATTTTACCCTCATTCGGTTGCCGTAGCTCGCTACGCCGCCCTCATTCGGATAAAATCTCCCACAAACTGAGACTCGCAGCTCACGAAAAGCCTTTTTCAGACACGCTCTGGTGGTGGATAACCATGTCCGCCGGATGATCATCGAGCATGCTCCGGTGGAAGATATTAAAAAGTACGCGCGGGAAGTGCGTAAGATGCGTACTCTGAGAGAGAGTGCACTTCAGCTGGTGGAACAGGGAGTGACCACGCCGGAAGAGATGATGAAGATCAGTTATGAGGTTTAGGGACAACATAGTATATAGAACTTGACCGATATTGTAACGGCCCAGATAGCCGCGAAAAGCAGCTATTTGTGTATAAAGAAGATTGGATCAGGAAAGTTTGAAAAAGGAAGAATATATCGACAGAAATCATAAAAAAAGTACAGGAGGATAGCGAATGGATGCAAAGATAGAACAGCTGATTCTTGTGACCGGACCGACCGGAAGCGGAAAGTCCACGACACTTGCGGCGATGATCGAACATGTGAACCAGAACAGCGACCGGCATATTATTACGATCGAAGATCCGATCGAGTACAAATATCAATGTAAGAAATCTTTGATTCACCAGAGAGAAGTGGGTGAAGATGTGGGAAGCTTTGCGGATGCGCTGCGAAGTGCTCTGCGTGAAGATCCGTATGTGATCCTGGTAGGAGAGATGCGGGATTATGAGACCATCTCGGCCGCCCTTCTTGCGGCTGAGACCGGTCATCTGGTGCTGTCCACTCTGCATACCACAGGGGCGGCACCGACAGTGGAACGTATTATTGATGCCTGCCCGACCGGCAGTCAGAATCAGATCAGAATCCAGCTGGCCGCTGCTCTGAAAGGAATTGTCAGCCAGTGTCTGATCCCTTGTGGAGAAGTGAAAGGAGCAGCCCGGATAGCAGGAACAGAACTTCTGGTGGCTACCGATGCGATCCTGAACCTGATCCGGGAGGGAAAGACGCACCAGATTTCTGCAATGATGCAGGCGGGTGGAAACGCCGGTATGCATACCCTGAATATGGATCTGTCCCGACTGATGCGACAGGGCTATATCACGAAAGAACGTGCCAGAGAATATACGAACAATCCGGCAGAACTTGAGCAGTATATGATGTAAGCTGTCAGGAAGCATAAAAGTAAAGTTTTACAGTAACACCTCTCTGAACGCTTCCAAAAGCCGATCATTCTGCTCCGGCAGCATCATGCAAAATCTCACAAAATGATCATCCAAAAACGGAAACGTGGAACAATCCCGGATCATCAGTCCCTTCCGGATACAATGATCGAACAGATCCTGGGAAGTAATTCCGGGCTTCCGGATCTTCATCAGGATAAAATTCGCCGAAGCTTCATACACCGTCACACTGTCCCAGGTCGACAACTCGTTATACAAACGGTCTCTCTCCCTGCAGATCAGTTCTCTCGTATGACGAATATATTCCTCATCCGGAAACATCAGCCGTCCGGCAATCTCTGCCAGCGAATTGATCGTCCAGGGATTTTTTCTTGTATTGATTGCCTTGATCAGATCCTGATTTCCTGTCACCGCATAGCCAAGCCGCAGTCCCGGAGCTGCGAAAAACTTTGAAGTGCCACGCAGAATGATCAGATTTGTATAATAATTTGTCAGAGGAATACTGGTCACATCTTTCTCTTCCGGTGCAAATTCCACATATGTTTCATCCACCATCACGAAAATTCCATACTGCAGGCAGGCATCCAGGATCCGGCGCATCTGACTGCAGGTGATTGCGGTAGAAGTAGGATTATTCGGATTACAGAGTACCAGAAGCTCCAGCTGATCGGAAAGATGGCTGCAGAAATCTTCCACATCCATATGAAACCCATGTTCTTCTTTCAAAGGATAATACAGTGTTGTACCGCCGCCCAGTGCGATTTCCCGTTCATACTCCGAATACGTAGGACCAAGTACCAGTGCTTTTTTCGGGTGCTTCGTCTGAATAAACAGAGAAATCAGTTCTGTGGAACCATTTCCGACAATCACATTTTCCGGCTGCGTTCCCGCATACGTGGCAATACAGGTGCGAAGAGCTGTATACTCTCGGTCAGGATACGTAGTGATCGCATCCAGATTATCGGCCAGTGTGGAACGTAGCTGATAAGAAATTCCCAGCGGATTGACATTTGCACTGAAACTGATGATATCCTCCTTCTTAATATGATAACATTTCTCAATAGCTTCCAGGTCACTGCCGTGGAAATGATCCTTGTGTTTAATCATAATGTCTCCTCTTTTCTTGCAACAAACTTTTGCGTAGTGTATAATAAAAATAATTATGAGTATTTTTGCAGATTGCTTTGCAAAATGATAAGAAAGTGGGCAAAATGCCTTTTGCTCCAACACCATATGAAATGAGCAATCATGTTAGTTTCATTATAATGATAAGAAAAAAATAGTCAAGGTCGATAAAAGAAGAAGCGCAGGTGGATACTTTGAAAAGAAGAATGGAACAGTTACTAAACGGAAGATTTGAATATGAAGTACCAAAGCTGACTCTTTCCGATACACAGATTAACCTTACGACCAATGAAGGGGAGAATGTTCGGGGAGAATTATATGTGGCGGCAGAAGATAACCGCAGGATCAAGGGAATGACCATGTCATCCAATCGCCGGGTACTGCTGGCAAAGGAAAAATTTTCGGGAACAACCGTATGTATTCCTTACGGGCTGGATGTGAAGGGACTGTCCGCAGGTGAGACGGTAGATGCAGTGATTACAATCAACAGTAACCTGGGAGAATACCAGGTGCCGGTACACGCAGAGATCACAGACGACGGGATTCAGACATCCCGCGGAGCAGTGGATAATCTGGAAGCATTTATCAAACTGGCGGAGAGTGATTATCGGGAGGCATTTCGTCTTTATACAAGCGAGAGCTTTCTGAAAGTGCTGCAGGGAGAAGATCCGGGATACGAAAGCCTGTACCGGGGGATGTCCAGAAACCCGGTGACCTATCAGCATATGGAAGAGTTTCTGATCGGAACCGGAAAAAAAGAGCCGGTGACTCTGCGTCTGGAAAAGACAGAACAGACCTGGGATCATCTGGATACTACAGTCAAAGACTGTCTGAATCTGTATAAGAGCACCTGGGGGTATACCCGGATGGAAGTGGAGGTTACCGGAGATTTCCTGGAAGTGGAAAAGAAAGTGATCACCAGTGAGGATTTCATCGGAAGTGTTTATGGGCTGGAATATCTGATCCGCAAAGAAAAACTGGGAAGCGGAAGAAAATACGGACAGATCCGGATCAAAACCGTATATGGAACGTATATCTATGAGGTGAAGGCTTCGGGCAATGCTTCCTATGAACTGAGCACAAGAACTTATGAGAAAAAAGGACAGGCGGCACTGGCAACACTGTATGAAAAATATCTGCTGGGCGAGATAAAACAGCAGGAATGGAAAGAAGCATCCTTGAAAGAACTGGAAAATCTCCGGAATCTCGGATGTTATTATCCGAAACAACAGCTGACAGAGGCATACATCTATGAACAGACCGGAGATGTGGCAAATGCCATGTCTGTGCTGTGGCCTCTCAGGGAACTGAAATTTACCAGGGAACAGATGGAGGAAGAAGCCTGGTATCTGGCGCTGGCAGTGAAGACCTCTGTGGCTACTGAAGAACAGAAGATGACAGCACAGGCCAGGATCGAAAATCTCTATCGTATGAATCCGGGCAGTTATCCAATCCTGAAAGTGCTGATGGAAACTTCGGAAGAATATAAGCAGGCACCGGGCAGACAGATGTATATGTTGGAAGAACTGTTTGATCTGGGATGCAGAAGCCCGTTTCTGTATCTGGCAGCCTATGAGAAAATGGAAACAGAAGCAGGCTATCTGAAAAAACTGTCACCGTTTATGGTACAGGTTCTTCACTATGCAGCACGTTATGGAAAACTGAATGAAGAACTGACCATGCGGATCGGGCATCTCTCAGAATATGTGAAGAATTTCCAGCCGGTGATCTACCGTCTGCTGGTAAAATGTTACGAGGCTTATCCTGGCAATGATCTGGTGGATCATATCTGCAAATACATTATGAAGGGACAGCCGGCGAAGAGCGAGTATTTCCGCTGGTATCAGCTGGCAGTGGAGGCAGATATCCGGATCACCCGCTTATATGAATATTATATTGAAACTATGCCTCAGGGCTTCCAGAGTGTACTGCCGCAGGTGATCCGTATGTATTTTGTATATAACAATACACTGAGCAGCAGAAAACGGGCATCTGTGTATGCCAATGTAATACGCAATAAAGAGGCAGATAAGACAACATATCAGAATTATCGTAAGGCGATGGAAGCATTCGCACAGGAAGCATTGATGGAGGGAAGAATCAGTGAAGATTATGCTACCATCTATCAGGAATGCATCGAAGACATTGCAACGCCGGCTCTTGGAGAAGCGATGGCGAAAGTTATGTTTTCTTATCGGGTGTACTGTGATGATCCGAAGATTCGCAGCGTCATCGTGTGTCATGGAGAACTGAAAGAAGAACAAAGCTATCCGTGCACAGACGGTGCTGCCTATATTCAGCTGTATACACCGGATGCGAGAATCCTTTTTGAGGATGAGAAACGGCGGCGTTATGCGACAACGGTAGATTACAATATACAGAAACTGATGGATGAAAAACCATATCTGCAGTCGTGCATGAATCTGGATATCGCAACACCCGGATTGTTACTTGCCGTATGTGGCAATGACAGCCGCAGACAGATCGGGCTTTCCACCCTTGGCTGTTACCAGCATGTGGTGGAAATGTCAGAATTCCAGGAGCCATACCGTCATATGGTATGCAGAAAAATTCTGGAATATTATGCAGAACACGCAGGCGATGATACGCTGGATAGTTATCTGAAAAAAATGGATCTGGTGACATTTGCAAAAGTAGATAAGGTATTACTCTGCGAGATTCTGATTGAAAAAGGGATGTATGCCACGGCATTGGACATGATCAGCCGTTATGGCTATGAAGGCATAAAAACGGAAAGTCTGATGAAACTGACCAGCTATCTGATTCTGGATTATGATTTTGTGGAACAGGAAGAACTGGTGTATCTGGCGCAGTATGTATTTGAACAGGGACTCTACAATGAAGTGATTCTGATTTACCTGAGCGATAATCTGCTTGGATCTGTGGAACAGATGGCACTTTTATGGGAACGGATGCGCGGATTCCAGCTGGATACGTATGCGCTGGAGGAAGAGATTCTTCTACTCTCCATGTTCGGACGTGTCTATCTGAGGCAGGGAGCTGCGATGCTGGAACAGTATGTGGCACAGAAGGGAAAAGAACCTGTGATCCTGGCATACATTTCTTTCTGGGCATACGGATATTTTCTGGGCAAAAAAGAAACAGATCCATATATTTTCCAATGCCTGGAACAATGTTGCAGGAGAAAGCAGGAGGTAGACCGGATCTGTCACCTGGCACTCCTGAAATATTATGCAGAACTGGATACTTATACAGAAGAGCAGGAAAAACTGATCGATGAGATTCTCGAAGAATGTACGGAAAACAGCCTGCGGTTTGCATTTTACCGGAAGTTCCCGGCAAGATTCACAAAACCATACCAGATGGATGACAAACAGTTTATCCAGGTTCAGTACCCGGCCGGAGCGCGGGTGACAATTCATTATCGACTGATCCGTGACAAAGATACCGGTGAAAACTTTAAAAGTGAACCGATGAAAAATATGTACCAGGGCATTTTTGTAAAGGAATTCCTGCTGTTTTATGATGAGATACTGGAATATTACCTGACAGTGGAACTGCCGGATGATACCCGACAGACGGAAAAGAAACTTCTGACGATGGAAGAGTCTTTACAGGAAGGAAACACAAAATATCAGCTGATCAATCAGATGCTGGCAGGCCGGAAACTGGGACGGAGAGAGCAGACAGAAAAAGCCATGGAACAGTACCTACAGAGAGAACATTTTGCAAGAAAAATGTTTCCGGTACTCCATGCGTAATACACAGATGGAGGCAGAAAAATGAACGAAGTCAGAAATATATTGGTAGGATTTGATTTTGGGGAGAAGGTCTCGCAGCTGTGTTATTATGACCGGCGTGAGGGAGAACCCGTTTCTCTGCCGGTGAAGGTGGGAACCGGTCAGTATACCTTCCCCAATGTGCTCAGCAAGAAACCGGGAGAAGAGGAATGGCACTTCGGCCTGGAAGTAGAGTACTTTGTGGAACAGCAGGATGAGATTCCTGTGGAAAACCTGTATACACTGTGTCTGAAACAGGAGACAGTGGAAGTGGACGGGGCTACATGGAAGGTTGGAGAACTTCTCGGAAAATTTATCGGTAATGCACTTCGTATCCTTGGTGTGCCGGATCTGGTGAAGAGTATCAACGGACTGATGATCACTACGCCGGTACTGACACGCCCGATGGTGGAGAACATCCGGGTGGCATGCCGGAAGATGGGATTTTCGAGAAACCGTTGTTTTCTGCAGGATTATGAAGAAAGCTTTTATTATCATACGTTATATCAGAAACCGGAGATCTGGAGCAGAAGTGTAGGCTTGTTTGTATTTGACAAGGATGAAGTTTCTTATGCAAAACTGGAGATGAACCGCAGTACCCGTCCGGTACATGTCGGAGTCAGACGGGGTGGTCATATCACACTACACACAGAATATATGCAGCGTGATGTGGATTTTTGCCAGTTTGTGACAGAATCAGTGGGAAGTGAGGTTTATTCAAGTATTTACCTGGTGGGGGAAGGGTTCGAGCGAGACTGGGCAGAAAAATCTGTGGCTGAGCTTTGTAAACACCAGCGCCGGGTATTTTACGGAAATAATCTGTTTTCCAAGGGTGCCTGCTATGCTGCGAAAGAAAAGACAGAGGAACGGAATCTGAAGGGGTATCTGTATGTGGGCAATGATCTGGTACGGGAAAATGTGGGCATGGAGATGACTGTGTTCGGAACACCGGCCTATCATCCCCTGATCGTATCCGGTGTCAACTGGTACGAAGCAATGGGAGACTGTGAAATTATTCTGGATGATACCAGGGAACTGGAATTTGTTGTGTCTGATATGGAAAATACCGGTAAAGTGCGCTACAGTATGCCTTTGCCCGGTCTTCCGGACCGTCCGGCAAAAGCGACTAGACTGCATATACATCTGGAATTTACTGCGGCAGACGAGTGCAGGATTGATGTGACGGATATGGGATTTGGAGATCTTTATCCGTCGAGCAACCTTACATGGCATGAGACGATGAAGAGTCGGGGGGCAGAAGAATGAGCGGATATATTTTGTGTCAGGTAAAACGGGCAAAACTGCCTTATTATATTGAAAACATCAGTACCAATATCTATTCCATCGAAGAACTGTGCTTTTATTTTTATCATAATATATATCTGCTGGACAGTACGATCCTGAACGAGGAATTGTGTTTCTGGATCCGGGATCAGCTGGGATTGAAGAAATTGGCAGAAAATCTGTATAAACATCTGGATGACGATGAGATGAAGGTGGGAGATTTTATCCTTCCGGTGTTCAAGGAGATCAGTTATCTGTCTCTGGAAGAGTTCCGCAGATTGAATCAGCAGATCCGACAGCTGGCAAATGAACCGGAAGTGTTGCGTCAGAAACGAAAAGGTGATTATCTGATGGAACACGGAAAATATGTGAACGCCATCAAGGTTTATCAAAGGGCGCTTCGCCGGGAAGCGGAAGATGACACCGAAGTGACGGATATCAGAAAACCGGAAGCGACCGAAGCAGCAGCGGACCATACTGTAGGAGTGCAGGAAGCAACAGAAAACCCTGCAGGCGCAGAAGCAGAGTTACCGGTTGCGATCACCATCGATATGATGGAAGATCCACAGGGTGGAGCAGAGGAAGAGACCGACCGTACACCGGAGAACCCGGAAACAGATGCAGCGGAGACGGATAGTTCTTCTTCCCGGGAGGAGAAACAGGAAGAAGTGACCCCAGACCAGGAACTTCCCCGCCAGGAGATCCTTCTCGGAAAACAGTTTATCGGAGAAATCTACCACAATATGGGCTGCGCCTATGCAAGGCTGTTTCAGATGGAAGAAGCGATTCGTTGCTTTGAGATCGCCTACGGCAAACTGCACACGATGGGAGCGGTAAAGAGCCTTCTGTATGCCGTGTATATGGAACATGGTGTGGACGCTTTTGTGGAAAAGGCGAAACAGCTGGAAGTCGATGAAGAACGCCAGGAAGAAATCTATGTAGAAGTGGAAGAAGCTGTGGAAGACCTCTATGACACACCGGAAGGCCAGGAATATAAAAAGTTACTGGAAGAAAAACAGCAGGGCAGAGAAGAGGAGTATCAGCAGGGGATGGAGCATCTGCTGGAACAGCTGACTGCGGAGTACCATAAGAGTACGGGATACTGATAAAAATTATCAATAAAAATAATTGAATATCAGGTTAAACAGGAAAAAGCAGAGTAAGGCGGTGAATAAAACCGGTCGCACTGCTTTTTCTTTGGTTGCATTGCATATCAATCATTGGTTCCGGGGATCAGTTCTGATAAAAACGAATTTTCGGAAAAATATGCTGCAGATGAGAACTCCCCGGCGTGTCCATAGTACAAAGACAATTTTCGAAAAATGTCTTGACATTGATACTTTACTATGATAGAGTGTTAGCATATGAAAAACCGGAGGCTAATTATTATGAAAAAGAAAACAGTAAGTATCATGTTAGCAGCAACAATGGCACTGTCCCTGTTTGCAGGATGTGGTTCCAGTAAAGATACAGCGACCGAGGACACAGGCAAGACTGAGAGCACAGAAACAACGGATGAGAGCAGCGAGAATGCTTCCGCAGAAACAACGGATGAAAGCAGCAGAACAACGTTCACAGTAGGTTTCGATGCAGAATATCCGCCATACGGTTATATGGATGATGATGGAGAATACACCGGATTTGACCTGGAACTGGCACAGGCGGTATGTGACAAAGAAGGCTGGGAACTGGTGAAAAAGCCGATCAACTGGGATTCCAAAGATATGGAACTGAATTCAGGATCCATCGACTGTATCTGGAATGGATTTACCATGAACGGAAGAGAAGATGATTATACCTTCTCTGTTCCGTATGTGGATAACAGCCAGGTGATCGTAGTTGCAGAGAATTCCGGTATCGAACAGCTGAGCGATCTGGCAGGAAAGACCGTTGGTGTACAGGCAGCTTCCGCAGCACTGGATCTGTTACAGAGTGAGGATGAAGGCGGACAGAAAGCACTGGCAGATACCTTCGGATCTCTGAATGAATTTGCAGATTACAATACCGCATTTACCGAGTTGCAGGCAGGCGCGCTGGATGCACTGGCCATTGATGTCGGAGTTGCCAAATATCAGCTGAACTCGAGAGGAGAGGGCTTCAAGATCCTCGATGAGACACTGAATACCGAACAGTATGCAATCGGATTCAAAAAAGGAAACCAGGAACTGTGTGACATCGTAAACAAAGATCTGCAGGAACTGGCAAACGAAGGAAAAGTTGCAGAACTGGCAGAAAAATATGAAATCGCCGATATGGTGACTTTAAAAGCTGAATAAGAAGACGAAAATAACGTCGGATAAGAAAAAATGTAACCCCTCGGGAGGCGTTAGGCTTTCCGGGGGGCATGTTTGCTGTAAAGGGGCAAATGCAAAGCTATATTTCAGTATTTATAACACGGAGGATAAGCAATGAGTATTGAGGTAATGGTACGACAGATGACGGCGGGTTTTGGACAGACCTGTCTGATCTTTTTTCTGACACTGATCTTTTCCCTTCCACTGGGAATGATCGTATATTTTGGACGCGTATGCCGGTTTAAGCCACTAAGCTGGCTGGTGAAGATCTATATTTCCATCATGCGTGGAACCCCACTGATGCTGCAGCTACTGATCTGGTATTTCGGACCGTTTTATCTGTGGGGCATGAATATCGGCGGTTATAAGTTTACAGCCATCATTCTGGGATGTTCTCTGAACTATGCGGCATATTTTGCGGAAATCTACCGTTCCGGTATCGAATCGATCCCGACCGGACAGTATGAGGCAGCACAGCTGCTCGGCTACACCAGAGTACAGACCTTCTTCAAGATCGTTCTGCCACAGGTGGTAAAAATCGTTTTGCCATCTGTCACCAACGAGGTCATCACACTGGTCAAAGATACCTCTCTGGTATATTCCGTATCTTATATCGAGATGTTTGCCGTTGCAAAACAGATTGCTGCTGCACAGACTACTGTAGTACCGTTCTTTATCGCAGGTATTTTCTACTATGTATTTAACTATGTGGTAGCCTGGATGATGGAACTGTTTGAGAAGAAACTGAACTATTATCGCTAGGAGGGTCGACATGAAACTGTTGGAAATGAATCATATCAAAAAAGAATTTGACGGACTTGGTGTCTTAAAAGATATCTCTCTGTCGGTGGAAGAAGGAGAAATCGTTTCTATCATCGGTCCTTCCGGTTCCGGCAAATCCACGATGCTTCGCTGCGCGACGATGCTTGAGGAGATTGACGGCGGAGAGATCCTGTACATGGGGAAAAAAGCTGCCTGGGTAGAAAACGGCAAAGTGATGCATCCGGATAAAAAAGAGATGAAAGAGATCCGTTCCTGTTTCGGGCTGGTTTTCCAGAACTTTAATCTGTTTCCACATTATTCAGTATTGAAGAATATAGCAGATGCGCCGATCCATGTACAGAAACGGGACAAAGGCGAGGTGTACAAAGAGGCGATGGAACTGCTGAAAAAGATGGGGCTGGAAGATAAGGCAGATGCCTATCCATATCAGTTATCCGGCGGACAGTGTCAGCGTGTGGCTATCGCAAGAGCCCTGGCACTGAATCCGAAGATCCTGTTCTTTGATGAGCCGACTTCCGCACTGGATCCGGAACTGACCGGTGAAGTACTGAAAGTCATCAAATCTCTGGCGGATCTGGATATCACCATGGTGATCGTGACTCATGAGATGGAATTCGCAAAAAATATCTCTGACCGTGTGATCTTTATGGATAAAGGTGTGGTGGCACTGGAGGGAACACCGGATGAGGTATTTGGTGCAGACCATACAAGAATGAAGGAATTTTTAGGAAAATTTCATCAGAACTAAGCTTGCGTTTCCCGGGGCGGTATTATATAATTTTACTGTTGTGAGGCGTATAGCCGATAAAATGTAAGCCGTCCGTAAAGAGGCGGCAAGTACAAGAAAAAGGAGATTATATATGAGTACAGACAGATATGTAAGTCCGTTATCTGAGCGTTATGCAAGCAAAGAAATGCAGTATATCTTTTCCCCGGATATGAAGTTCCGTACCTGGAGACGCCTTTGGATCGCACTGGCAGAGACCGAGAAAGAACTGGGTCTGCCGATCACCCAGGAACAGATTGACGAATTAAAAGCGCACAAAGACGATATTAACTATGATGTGGCAAAAGAGAGAGAACGCCAGGTACGTCATGATGTTATGTCTCATGTATATGCATATGGTGTACAGTGCCCGAAGGCAAAGGGAATCATCCATCTGGGTGCAACTTCCTGTTATGTAGGTGACAACACCGATATTATTGTTATGACCGAAGCTCTGAAACTGGTAAAGAAAAAACTGGTGAATGTGATCGCAGAGCTGGCAAAATTTGCAGAAAAATACAAAGATCTGCCGACACTGGCATTTACCCATTTCCAGCCGGCGCAGCCGACAACCGTAGGTAAACGTGCCACCCTGTGGATGCAGGAGTTTATGCTGGATCTGGAAGATCTGAATTATGTCTTAAGCACTATGAAACTGCTGGGTTCCAAGGGAACAACCGGAACACAGGCAAGTTTCCTGGAACTGTTCGACGGAGATCAGGAAACCATCGATAAGATCGATCCGATGATCGCTGAAAAGATGGGATTCAAACAGTGCTATCCGGTATCCGGCCAGACCTATTCCAGAAAAGTAGATACCAGAGTGGTCAATATTCTGGCAGGCATCGCAGCAAGCGCACATAAGTTTTCCAACGATATCCGTCTTCTGCAGCATCTGAAAGAAGTAGAAGAACCATTCGAGAAGAGCCAGATCGGATCTTCGGCTATGGCTTATAAGAGAAATCCGATGAGAAGCGAACGTATCGCTTCCCTGTCCCGTTTCGTGATGGTAGATGCGATGAACCCGGCAATTACTTCCGCTACTCAGTGGTTTGAGAGAACCCTGGATGATTCTGCCAACAAGAGACTGTCCGTTCCGGAAGGATTCCTGGCAATCGACGGTATCCTGGATCTGTGCCTGAATGTGGTAGACGGTCTGGTGGTATATCCGAAGGTTATCGAGAAGAGACTGCGTTCCGAACTGCCATTCATGGCTACGGAAAACATCATGATGGATGCTGTAAAAGCAGGCGGTGACCGTCAGGAACTGCATGAGAGAATCCGTGAACTGTCCATGGAAGCAGGAAAGACCGTCAAAGTAGAAGGAAAAGACAACAACCTTCTGGAACTGATCGCTGCTGACCCGGCATTCAACCTGACCCTGGAAGAACTGGAAAAAACCATGGATCCTGCAAAATACACAGGACGTGCTTCCATACAGGTAGACGCCTTCCTGAAAAACGTCATCAACCCGATGCTGGAAGAGAATAAAGACCTGCTGGGTATGACTGCTGAGATCAATGTATAAAAGACTGGAAATAACAAAATATAAAGTATAAAAAACTCCCTCGATTGGAAAATACGATATCGTGTATTCCAATCGGGGGAGTTTTTAGTTATGTGGGCAGCGGGAAAAGGTAGTTTAATCGTCTTCTGCCAGCAGATCCCTCTCCGTCGTCTCTCTGCGGATCAGCACCGGTGTAATCATCTTGTGTACCGGTTCGCTGACCGGTGTGTGTTTGCTGTTTTTATGTTCTTCAATCTGCTCCACCAGAAGTTTCACCGCTTCAGTAGCGAGCACATCGATCTGCTGAGCTACGGTGCTGATCGGGAAGATGGCGTTTCGGGAGGCGGGGGAGTCGTCGAAGCCGACGATCAGGTAGTCTTCCGGGAGTTTACCGTATTTTCGTACCAGCAGATTGACCAGGATGCTGGCGTGGGTATCGTTGGAGACGAAAATGCCCTTTTTCCTGCCGGGAGAGTCCGCCTCGATCTCGGAGAGAATCTCTTTCAGATGCTCCTGGGAAGCTGTCTGATCTTTCATCTCATGGAGAAAGACGCGGTGTGGAATCTGCTGTTCCCTGCAAAAATCTTCAAACCCTTCGATTCGACCGTATGCCGGGATACTTTTGGCGGTCGGATTGTTGATGTGGAAAAGCACTTCACAGTTGTGACGATAGAGCAGACTGGTCGCCTGGATCGCACCCATGTAGTTATCGGTGTTGATGCTGCTGATGTGAGCATCCTCCCGCTCGATCGCTACGATCGGGATATGCAGGTTGGCAAGTTCCATCGAAGGGATCGCATGGCTTAAAATGATCAGCCCCTCGATCTTGTAGGCGAGAAGTTCCTGAATATACTGCCGCTCGGTGTCAGCATCCCCGTTACTTAAAAACACCAGGAATTTATACCCAAACGTCTCATATGTGGAAAGAATCCGGTCAAGCATCTCGGAATAATAGTGAAGAAACAGGTTCGGGATGATCACACCGACGAATTCGGTCTGTCCGCTTGCCAGGATCCGTGCCACTTTATTTTCCTGATAATTCAGCTTTTCCAGTGCGTCTGCGATGATCTTCTGGTTCTTCTCGGTAAGGGAATCCGGGTTATTAAAATACCGGGAAATGGTTGTTTTGGAAAAATTCGTATATTTTGCAATGTCCGCGAAGGTTACATTCTGTTTTCGTGCCATAATCGTTGCCTCATGCATTCTTTTTATAGGAACAACGAGTCGAAGCCGTACAAACCTCCGACGATTGCCGGAAAAGATCTCAGGCATATCGTGCGCGTCAGACCCGTTGTAGTTGAATTGTTGTAACTATTCAGTAGGTAATATTCCGCGAGGTGTTTTGGCATGGATATGCCAAAATCCCGAGACATACGAGCAAAAATGCCATCACCGAAGGT
>JABLTN010045229.1_pt1 | contig 26386 bp, 25 predicted proteins | sample 7160141 | NCBI WGS metagenome assembly JABLTN01 (sample SAMN14651226, study PRJNA627086) | human gut metagenome | isolation source: feces | host: Homo sapiens | reverse complement strand
TGCGCAGCAAACGCTTTTGAATGCGCGCTGCCGCGCGACTGCTGTTTTGGCGTGAAAACAGACTTTATCGACAGACTGAACCGAGGACAGAGTCCTCGGTTTTGACGTATATGGGGGATAAGATCAGTCTTTTACAAACAGCCGGCGCAGCCAGTGCAGCAGGCCGCGCTCCTCCTCGGAGGCGTGCTGCGCCTGCTCGCGCGCCATGCTGACGGCCTGCTGCATCAGCAGATCCTGCGCACAGATCGGTTCGGGGACGGCAGGCTTTTTCTGGTAGCTGCCGTCGGGCTGAAGCACGCGCGCCTTGACCGTATCGTGCTGCATGGCGAACAGAATATCATGCAGCCGTGCGCGGACCGCCGGACTGTCGATCGGGCAGGCGATTTCAACGCGGCGCTCGGTGTTTCGCGTCATCAGATCGGCCGAGGAAATGTACATTTTCTCATTTTCGCCGCGGCCGAACACATAGATACGCGAATGCTCGAGAAAACGGCCGACAATGCTGGTAACGGTGATGTTTTCGGTCTTTCCGGGAACGCCGGGAAGCAGGCAGCAGATGCCGCGGATGATCATTTCCACGGTAACGCCGGCGCAGGATGCCTCGTGCAGCTTCTCGATCATGTCGATGTCGGTCAGCGAGTTGAATTTGAGCAGGATGTAGCCGTCGCTGCCCTTGGCGATCTCGCTGTCCATGAGCGACAGGATATTGTTTTTGAGGCTGGTCGGCGCGACGAGCAGCCGGTTATAACGTCCGTTGAGGTTGCTCATGGCCATATTGTTGAAGAACTGCGCGGCATCTATGCCGATGGACTCGCTCGAGGTGACGAGCGAAACATCGGTATACTGACGGGCGGTTTTTTCGTTGTAGTTGCCGGTGCCGACCTGCGTGATATAGCGCACGCCGCCGCGCTCCCGGCGCGTGATGAGGCAGATCTTGGAATGCACCTTATAGTCCTCAAAGCCGTAGATGATCTTGCATCCGGCTTCCTCCAGACGCTCGGACCAGTCGATGTTGTTCTGCTCGTCAAAACGGGCGCGCAGCTCGATCAGAACGGTCACATCTTTGCCGTTTTCCGCCGCCGCGCACAGATATTCGACCAGCTTCGCCTTGCTCGCGAGACGGTAGATCGTGATGCGGACGGAGAGGACGGACGGGTCGTTTGCCGCCTCGCGGATCATCTGGAGAAAGGGCTCCATGCTCTCATACGGATAGGAAAGCAGCACATCGCGCTGAAGCGCGGTCTTGAGCAGGCTCTGTCCGGCCGGGAGCATGGCAGGCTGCTGCGGAATGAACGGAGGATCACTCAGGCGGGAGCGTCGGCCGTCGCTCAGATAATCGCCCAGAGAAAAGGCGTAGCTCATGCGCAGCGGCGCACTGCGGGAGAGGAAGATCTGCTCGTCGGTGACTTCGAAACGCTTGTGGAGGCACTCCTTGAAGTGAGAGGACACCGGGCGGCTGAGCTCGACGCGGACGATCGCCATGCGGCGGCGCTGGCGCAGCATGCGCTCCATTTTCTTGCGCAGATCGACCTGCTCCGAGCCGAACGGCTCATCATCGAGCGGCACATCTGCGTTTCGCGTGACGCAGAAGACCGTCTTTTCGAGCACATCGTACATTTCGAAAATACTGTCCGCGAAGGCGAGAAGTATGTCCTCGGTCATAAGATAGCGGCGCTTGTCGTTCGGCAGGAAGGTGATCGGCGGCAGGGAGGCCGGCACGGGGATCAGGCCGAGCCGCTCGTTCTTCTTGTGGCTGAGCAGCACGGCGATGTGCAGCACCTTGCCCTCGAGGTGAGGGAAGGGGTGGTGCGAGTCCACGACCTGCGGCGACAGCACCGGCGCGATCATGGTGTTGAAATACTGTTTGATATATTTCCGCTCGCTGCTGTCGAGCTCGTCCATGGAGGTGCGGCACAGATCCTCCTGCGCGAGGCGGGCGTCAACATCGCGGAACGCTGCGTCGCGCCGCGCGTACAGCGGCTCTACCGCCGCATAGATGCGGCTGAGCTGTTCTTCGGCGGTGAGACCGGACTTGGTGTCGCGGCGGTTCGGCTCGAGCGCCGCCATATCGGTCAGGCTGCCGACACGGATCATGAAAAATTCATCCAGATTGCTGGTGAAAATCGCAAGAAATTTGAATCGTTCGAGCAGAGGAACGGTCTCATCCTCCGCCTCGGCCAGTACGCGCGCATTAAATTCAAGCCAGGACAGCTCTCGGTTCTGTGTATATCCCTGATTCCAGATCGCGTCTGTCATGATCGAATCCCCCTTTCAGAAGGCCGCAGAGCGGCATAATAATTTTTGACTGACGTTAGTATACCGCAAGGATATGATATATGTGCGAAAACTGTGTAAAGAATAAGTAAAAACCGCTCGTTTCATGGGGAAACAGGCGGTTTTTTGAAGTTATTCGGGAGATACGCCGCGTATCATAGCATCAATGTACTGTTTGGACCAAGGTTCGACAGGCAATCCACTCGGTCTGCTTAGATCAATACATACGACAGCATTGTTATAGTTTCCATAGTGAGTTTTATAGTTCGATATATTTTCTGCGGTGTCATATACCGTGTATTCACCGGTATCTTTATAATACGCGCCGAGCAGTCCACGTCCAGTATTATAAAGCAGGCAGAATACAGAACCTTTTTGATCGAGCATAGCAACGAAATCGCCGTCGCCGTTGGTCAGACTCGGAACTTCGGCGAGTTTCACAACTTCACTGTAACGGTTTTTGAAAATATCATATGTGCCGTTATCTTCGAAATTTGTTACTTTTTTGCCGCTCTTGCTGGCGATGGTAATGAAAGAGGAAATGTCTTTGTCCGATTGCCATTCGTTCGACGCATACGCTTCGCTTGCAACGGTCTGAACCGCCTCGTGCAGCATACGGGTCTCCGCGACGACCTGGTCGCGTTTGGCCCTGTCGATATAGCCGGTGAGGGCGGGGATGAGGAGGGAGGCGAGTACCGCGAGAATGACGAGCACGACGATCAGCTCAACGAGCGTAAAGCCGCGCCGGTTTTTGAATATTTTCATGAAAACTCCTTTTTTTGCTTTCGTTCAGCCTTATGATCTTATTATAACAAAAACGAAGGCGGAAAACAGGGGAAAAGCGGCAGATCAGCGGCCGCGGGGCAGGGTATTTTTATCCTGATAGTAGGCGCTCTTTGCCTGATACATACGGGTCTCCGCGATGCGGAGCAGATTTTCCATGCGCAGCGACGCAGTCTCGCAGGTTGCCCAGCCGAGAGCGGCGTGATAATCCTTCTGCTCGATGGCAAGGGAGAAGGCGCGCACCTTGTCGTGCAGCCTGTCCTCGGACAGGTCGGGCGCGAACGCGACATATTCGTCGCCGCCCATGCGGTAGGTCAGCTCGTTACCGAACTGCTTTTTCAGCTCGTCCGCCACCTCGCGCAGCATGATATCGCCGGCCTGATGTCCCTTGGCGTTGTTCAGCTCGTGCAGGCCGTTGATGTCCATGTAAACGCAGCTGAGCGTGCGCCGACAGCGGCCGGGAATATCGTTCTGCTCGCGTTCGAAGGCGTTTCGATTGCGCAGACCGGTGGTCTGGTCGTTTTCCGCGACGTAGCGGAGCCTGGCGCGGGTGATGAAATTCTGCATCATCATGTGCATGACATAGGTCGAGGCGATGATCGAGATGCAGCCGTAAATGATGCCGTTGAGCATATCGATCTGGATGATCCTCGCGTCCTTGGTGACGGATACAAAGAGAAGAAACAGCACATCCCAGATGGCGATGCTGCACACGTTTTCGAGCGGCGGCATGATGAACAGCGTGGGAAGTGTGAGCAGAAAGGCGATGAATGCGGTCGCCGGTCCGCCCGGACTGGTCACGGTGCTGAGATAGATGCCGAGCGAATACAGCGAGCCCAGAAACAGAGAAAGACAGATCTGCAGACCGATTCTGCTGCGCCGACCGACATAAAGCGTGATCGGAAGCAGAAGGCAGGAAATGCTGAGCACGATGAGATAGGCCGGGAGGTTGGGCGCGAGCACGACACTGAAAACCGCATAGACGGAGGAAATCAGAAGAAAGATGATACTGATAGCGAGAAATGCGACAAGTCGGTTGTAATTGTAGAGATGCATCTCCTGCTGGACCTGGGCGAATTCTTCCGGATTTGCTCCGGCGTAGAGGAGAAGCCGCTTGATTTTTTCCATAGTGAACAACCCTTCGAAGATATGGTATTACGGCGAGGGAAGGGATCATTTGATCTTTATGGCGATACCGCCGCAGCTTGCACTGTGCAGTATTACCTTATCATAGTATAACACAGAAAACGGCGGAGAAAAAGAGAAAATGTAAAACAATAGCCGCGAGAAATTCAATATAAATAACGAAAAAACGCATAAGACCAGAAAAAAGGCACCTCGTGCACGCTGGTGCATAAGGTGCCTTTTCCTTGATTCAGTCAATGCCGCGCATCGGGAAGCGCTGCGGCCGGGCCTTTTTGCCCTCGGGCAGGAGCGCTGCGGCGAGGTCGGGACGGGAGGTCTCGATGAAGTTGACGCCGCCGCGGATGAGCGTGTCGAGCGTGCGCGGGTCGTTCGTCGGCAGACTCATGGTAAACAGCCCTGCGGCGCGGCAGGCGCGGAGCAGAGGCGGCGTAAGATGAGCAGGCGCGGCGCGCAGGCCGAACAGGCCGGTCGTCTGCGAGGCGTTCACGAGCGCTGCGATGTTGTCCGGCACAGCCGGCATTTCGCCCATGATGTGCAGGTCGGGGTTGGCCGAGGCGATACGCGCCGCCTCCACCAGCCCCAGACCGACAAAGACCGCGTCGTCCAGATAATCGGTCTGACGCAGGGTCATGCGCATCTGCGGCAGCAGGCTCGGGTCGCGCAGCGTGATGGCGATCTTCGACCGGCAGGCGCGCGCGAGGTCGAGCGCCTGCCCCACAGGGAGCAGACGGGGCGCGACCTGGCGCAGCTCGGTATAGGTGTGGTCGCAGACGGCCACCGCGCCGCCGTTCGGCGCGAGAACATATCCGTCCGACGAGAGCACGGCGATGCCGTCCGAGGTCATGTCGACCGAGAGACAGCAGCCCTTTGCGCCCTCCTCATTTCCGGCGAGGATGGAGTCCAGTCCGTCGCGGTCCGTACCCATGCAGCCTGCGGCGGACAGGATAAAGGTATCAGCTGTGGTATATGGCAATACCGGTTCCTTCTTTCTCAAACAGTCTGTCCGCAGTCATCGTCCGAAGGCTCAGACCTTCTCCGGCTCGTCGTACTCGACGCCCTGCGTGTCGACGGTAACGGTCTTCATGCGCTGGGTCTCGCGCGGACGGTCGTGCCAGTCGCGCTTGGTGTTCACGATGGCGTCAACAACATCCAGGCCCTCGATGACCATGCCGAAGGAAGCGTACTCGTTGTCCAGATGCGGCGCGTCGTCGGTCATGATGAAGAACTGGCTGCCTGCGGAGTTCGGGTCTGCGGTGCGCGCCATGGACAGCACGCCGCGGGTGTGCAGCAGGTCGTTATGGAAGCCGTTGTGAGTGAACTCGCCGCGGATCTCGTAGCCCGGGCCGCCCATGCCGGTGCCGTCCGGGTCGCCGCCCTGGATCATGAAGCCCGGGATGACGCGGTGGAAGATGGTGCCGTCATAGAAGCCCTTGCTCGCCAGGGAGATAAAGTTGCGCACGGTGTTCGGCGCAACCTCGGGGTACAGCTCGGCGCGGATGATGCCGCCGTTTTCCATTTCGATAGTAACGATAGGATTGCTCATTATTTATCAACTCCATAAAAATTTTGCGTGTAGTCGCATTCTGTATTAGTATTGTAGCAAATTTCCCGATATACGGCAAGTGGTGTTTGGGGAATAAGCGGCCTGCGCGGAAAAACAGGGGAGAGGGGCGGCGTCTGCCGCGAGTAATCCACTTTATCCACAGGGGTTTCCACAGGTGCGCTGGGGATAACGTTGTGGATAAAGTGGATAACTTTTTGTATAGGGCGGTCAATCTGTTGACCAGTGGCCGATTTTGCATTTACCGTCTGTAATATTTTGTCGAGCGGGCGGTGCACATAAAACCGGCGCGTCTGTGGAAAACTCACACAGACGAGAGAATTATCCACAGACGGAGAGGAGCGTATCCATGGCAGAAGAGATCACCGCCGTCCCGGCGCCCGAGCGCAGCAGCATCGCCGAGACCGGCTCCATCACCGCGCATACCGCGCGGGGGACCGTGCACTGCATCACCATCGTCGGCCAGATCGAGGGACATATGGAGCTGCCGGCGCAGAACAAGACCACCAAGTACGAGCATCTCATCCCGCAGATCGCGGCGGTCGAGCAGGCAGAGGACATTGATGGTCTGCTCGTGCTGCTGAACACGGTAGGCGGCGACGTCGAGGCCGGACTCGCCATCGCGGAGCTGATCGCGGGTATGACAAAGCCCACCGTTTCGCTCGTGCTCGGCGGCGGGCATTCGATCGGCGTGCCGCTCGCGGTAGCGGCACGGCGCAGCTTTATCGCGGCTTCCGCCGCCATGACCATTCATCCCGTGCGCATCAACGGGACGATCATCGCGGTGCCGCAGGCGTTTGAATATCTCGCGAAGATACAGGAGCGCATCAGCGATTTCATCACGGGGCATTCGCATATCCAGCCGGAACGGCTGGCCGGTCTGATGCGCGAGACCGGACAGCTGACTGCCGACGTCGGTACGGTCATTTCCGGCCGCGAGGCGCAGGAGATCGGCCTGATCGACCGGGTCGGCACGCTGTCGGACGCGCTCGAGGAGCTTTACGGCATGATCGAGCGGCGAAAAGCAGAAAAATAATCAGTTTTCCTCCAGATAGTCGCGGATGCAATCGACGAATTCCGCGCCGTAACGGCGCGCCTTGGCCTCGCCTACGCCGCGCACGCCGAGCAGCTCGTATTCGCTCTTCGGCTGCCGCGCGGCCATGTCCGCGAGCGTCGCGTTCGAGAACACGACATACGGCGGCACACCGGCGCGCTGTGCGACCTTTGTGCGCAGTGCGCGCAGCTTTTCGAACAGCTTTTCATCCACATCGGCGGACAGCTCCTCGGTGCGGCGGACGGTCTCGGGCTTTTTCTCGCGCGGCAGGCGGATATGCAGCTCACCCCGGCCGCGCATGAGGGCGTTGCCGGTCTTCGTGAGGAAAAGCGCGTTGTAACGCTCGGGGTCGGCGGTCAGCAGGCCGCGCTCGAGCAGGACGTCGATGAGCTGCCGCACGCGCACGGCGGTCTGCTCGCTCATGATGCCGTAGGTCGAGAGCGTGTGGAGGCTGAAACGGCCGATCTGCTCGATCTTGCTGCCTGTGAGCACGGCGGCGACGACGGTTTTGCCGAAATGCAGCCGCCGCTCGTCGAGACGGTAGACGCAGGACAGGATCTTGCGCGCGTCCATCGTCGCGTCTACTTCTTCAAAATTCGTGTCGCAGTTTCCGCAGTGACCGCAGCAGACGGGCGCCTTTTCACCGAAATAGTTCAGGATATACCGGCGCAGACAGTCGGTCGTCGTTGCGTAGGACGTCATCTGACGGAGGCGCTCCATATCGCGCTCAATGAGCGCACGGCGCGTTTTCTCGTCGATGGAGTCGTCGTCATTCTCGTGGCTGTGCTCGATGAGAAATTCCGCAGTACGCACATCCTGCCCGTTGTACAGCAGGATGCAGTCCGCCGCTTCGCCGTCGCGTCCGGCGCGTCCGGCCTCCTGATAATAGCTCTCCATGTTCTTCGGCATATTATAGTGAATGACGAACGAGACGTTGGACTTGTCGATGCCCATGCCGAAGGCGTTGGTCGCGACCATGATGGTCTTGCGGTCGTACAGGAAGTCGTCCTGATTGGCGAGGCGCTCCTCGGGGTCGAGACCGGCGTGGTAGCGCGTCGCGGGCAGACCGCGGCTCAGCAGCATGTCGCACACCTCCTCGACTGTCTTGCGCGTCGAGCAGTAGACGATACCGCTCTTGTCGCGCCGCTGGAGCAGGTGCGCAAGCAGGGCGGAGGGCTTGGAGGACGGTTTTTCGACCGCGAAGTACAGATTGGGGCGGTCGAAGCCGGTCGTGATGACGAACGGGTCCTCGAGACCGAGCGCACGGATGATGTCGTCGCGGACCTCGGCGGTCGCGGTCGCGGTGAAGGCGGAAACGAGCGGGCGCTGGGGCAGGGAGGCAAGAAAGTCGAGGATCTTCAGATAGCTCGGGCGGAAATCCTGTCCCCACTGCGAGATGCAGTGCGCCTCGTCCACCGTCACCATGGAAATCGGCACGCGGCGTGCGAAATCGAGGAAGAACGGCGCGGTCAGCCGCTCGGGCGCGACATAGAGCAGCTTGTATTCCCCGCGTCCGGCGAAATACAGCGCGTCGCGCATCTCCTCGAACGACAGGGCGCTGTTGATGCAGGCGGCCGGGACGCCGGCCTCATTCAGCGCGCCGACCTGATCCTTCATCAGCGAGATGAGCGGCGAGATGACGAGCGTCAGTCCGGGCAGCGCGAGCGCCGGGACCTGATAGCAGATGGACTTGCCGGCGCCGGTCGGCATGATGCCGAGCGTGTCGCGCCCGGAAAGAATGGCCTGCACGAGCTCGTCCTGTCCCGGACGGAAGCTGTCGTAGCCGAAGTACTGTTTGAGAATTTCCTGTGCGGTCGGCATGTAAAGGCTCCTTCATACATAGTATGAACTTATTCTACCACATTTCCCGGGACAAAGCAAACTGATGTTCGCATAAATGGCGTTCCGGCCGTCTCCTGCCGGTTTACAACCGGCGCGTGCTGTGCTATACTATATCATTGGATTAGAATATACACACGAATTTTTATTTCACAGGAGGAAATATCCATGCTTTGCAAGAAATGCGGCAGGGAGCTGCCCTATGCAGGGGGCAAGTTCTGCCCGTTCTGCGGCGCGCCCGTTGAGCAGACCGGCGTGAGCGACGAGACCGAGGTGTTCACCACGCTGCCCGAGGAGCTGCGGAACGCAGGCGGCGCCCCGGCGGACGGCAGCATCGACCTTTCGGCGTTCGATGCGGCGCGCAGACAGAGCCGGCAGGCGCTCGAGGATGCCGAGGAGACCATGGCCATCGATCCGCTCGCAGATACATCCGAACAGCCGGCGGCAGCGCCCCGCGTGCCGCAGCAGCGCCCGGAAGCCCGTCCGACGCAGGACGCACCGCGCACGACCTATTACGGCGGCCGTCCCGACCCGGATGACCGCGTATACCGCAAGCCGTCCAGGGGCAGGCGCGCAGCGGTCGTGACGCTCGTCGTGCTGCTCGTCGCGGCACTCATCGGCGGCGGCGTGTGGTTCTTCATGAACCATCACAAAAACGACGAAAATCTGACGCTTGCGGAGAAGTATATGGACCGCGGCGACTTCGACAAGGCGCTTTCGTACTATGAAAAGGCGGCGGAGGAGGCCAAGGACCCGACCGCGATCAATGCGGCGATGCAGCTTATCCGCGACTACCAGAATGCGGAGGATTATGTAGATAACGAGCAGTACACCGAGGCCATCGCGGCGCTTAAGCAGCTGCGCGACCGCGTGACCGACAAGGACTCCACCATGTCCAAGTCCATCGAGGATCTGCTCAGCAAGGCGCAGAGCGCACAGTCGGACAGCACTTTTGCTTCCGATCTGGAGGAGGCGCAGGGCTATCTGGAGGATGACAAGCTGGATGCGGCCTCCGGCAAGCTCGATTCGCTCGAGCAGGACTCCTCGCTGACCGACGAGCAGAGGAAGCAGGTCGAGGACATGAAGAACAAGCTCCAGTCCGCAAAAGACAGCGCACAGCAGCAGCAGGAGAACGAGCAGAAGAAATCCGAGCGCAGGCAGGAGTTCTCGAGCGAGATGGACGAGCTGGAGAGCGACGATCTCAAGATCTCTTCGGCAGCGAACGCAGAGGATGAGCTGGCCATGACGGCAAGCTCGTTCGAGCAGTGGGATGAGCTGCTGAGCGAAATGTACGATTATCTGGCGGGCGTGCTCAACGCAGACCAGTATGCGTCCGAAGAGGAAAACTACAAGCAGTGGGTCGCGGAGCGCGACAGCGGCGCGGAAAATGCCGCGAGCGCGACCGAGGACAGCACGCAGAAGCAGCTCGCGTCGTACAGCTTCAAGCAGAGCTATACCAAGGCGCGCTGCTACAAGCTGCTCGACATGATGTAAGAAGCTGCCGCGAAACTGACGTTTCGCCGACAAGCTGTGTTCTGACTTCGCAGAACACGAGTCGTCCGAAAGTTCCCATGCGGAAACTTTCTCCTTCTTAAAGTAAGAAAACCGAGGCGCATGTCCTCGGTTTTCTTGCGTTTGCGCAGCAAACGCTATTCCATGCGCGCTGCCGCGCGGCTGCGTTTGCCTCGTGAGACAAAACTTTATCGGCAGAGCAATGTATTTTTATTGTGGATGTTGGAATTCCATTCAAATTATGCTATAATAAATAAAATATTGCTGATATATGCGAATATACGGCGTGCGGAAAGCAGCAGTATTTACAAAACTATGAGAGTGAGAGATGCACTATGAGTATCACGCGAGTATGGATCGCGGGTGCGGGCGGACGGCTCGGTTCTGCGCTTTATCACCGGTTCAGCGGCAACACCGACTATAAGCTCGTCACGAGCGACCGCGACGTCCCGATCGAGGACGCACGCGAGGCCGGCCGCTTTGCCGACCTCAACCACCCGGATGTTATCATCAACTGCGCCGGTCTGACCGATGTGCGCGCCTGCGAGGAAAAGCCTGAGGAAGCGTACAAGATCAACGCCATCGGTGCGAGAAACCTTGCGGTCGCAGCGCGCCGTATCGATGCGAAGCTCATCCAGATCTCGACCGATGACGTATTCGACGGCGACGATGACGCGGCGCTGTGCGAGTTCGACGACGCGCATCCGACCACTATGTACGGCAAGAGCAAGTATGCCGGCGAGAAGCTCGTTCGCGAGCTGACCGACAAGCACGTTATCGTGCGCTCCTCGTGGCTGTACGGCGTCGGTTCGTATGATTTTGTCGACCGCGTGCTCGACAACGCGAAAAAGGACGGCAAGGTCGTGCTGCCGGAGGACGAGATCTCCTCTCCGACCTCTGCGGACGCGCTGGCAGGCTTTATCGAGTGCCTGATGCACACCCGTGAGTTCGGCCTGTATCATGCCTCCTGCGACGGCTCGTGCTCGCGCGCGGAGTGGGCGCGCGAAATCCTGCGTCTGAACGGCATGGACAGTATCCCGGTCATCTCCGCGGCGGAGAACACCGAGCTGCGTCCGCGCTTTACGCTGCTCGACAACATGATGCTGCGCATCACCGGTCTGTATCAGATGCCGGACTGGAAGACCGCGCTTGCGGACTATTTCAGCACGAAAAAGGGAGGTGCGCACAAGTGAGCGGAGCGAAAGAGAAAAAGAAAATCGGTCTGACAACGCAGATCTTTATTGCGCTGATTGTGGGCGCCATTCTGGGTATTGTGCTGCATGTCGCCGCGTCTGACGTGGAATTTGTGCAGAATGTATTGATAAACGGTGTTTTCTATGTCATCGGTCAGGGCTTCATCCGTTTGATGCAGATGCTTGTCGTACCGCTGGTTTTCTGCTCGCTGATCTGCGGCGCGACCGCGATCGGTGACAGCAAGACCCTCGGCAAGGTCGGCATCAAGATCATCGGCTTCTATATCCTGACGACCATGATGGCAGTCGCAGTCGCTCTCGGCATTGGCCTGCTCATCAGGCCGGGCATCGGTCTGGATATGTCGCAGGTGCAGCAGGTCGAGACCGGCATTGAGGGCGGCCAGTCGGTCAGCTTCGCGGAGACCATCCTCAATATAATCCCGAAGAACCCGATCGGTGCGCTCGCGAACGGCGAAATGCTCCAGGTCATCGTTTTTGCGCTGATCATCGGCATCATCCTTGCGAAACTGCAGGATAAGACCCAGCTCGTCACGAACTTCTTCCAGCAGGGCAACGACATCATGATGGAGATGACCATGATGGTCATGCGTCTGGCGCCGATCGGTGTATTCTGCCTGATCGCAAAGACGTTCGCCGGTCTCGGTTTCTCTGCGATGGTCCCGATGTTCAAGTATATGGGCGCGGTTCTGCTCGCGCTGTTCATCCAGTGCTGCGGCGTATACCAGGTCCTGCTTGCGCTGTTTACGCGCCTCAATCCGCTGCGCTTCCTCAAGAAGTTTGCTCCGGTTATGGGCTTCGCCTTCTCGACGGCTACCTCCAATGCGACGATCCCGATGAATATCGACACGCTGGAGGAAAAGATCGGCGTTAACCGCCGTATTTCGTCCTTTACCATTCCGCTCGGCGCGACCATCAATATGGACGGCACGTCCATCATGCAGGGCGTTGCGGTCGTATTCGTCGCGCAGGCGTTCGGCATTACGCTGACTCCGGCGGATTATCTGACCGTTATCGCGACGGCGACTCTCGCATCCATCGGCACCGCAGGCGTTCCGTCTGTCGGCCTGATCACGCTCGCGATGGTATTCGATTCGGTCGGTCTGCCGGTTGCCGGCATCGGCCTGATCATGGGTATCGACCGTATTCTTGATATGGCGCGAACTGCGGTCAACATTACCGGCGACGCGGTCTGCACCACGATCGTTGCACATCAGGACGGCGCGCTCGATAAATCTGTATTCAATAAAAACTGAGACAGCACCGCACAGGAAAAGCTCCGGCACTTTGCGGAGTTCGTGCGGCGCCGCGTGAAATCGTTTTTTTGCAGTGGGCACGGTTTGACAGACCGTGCCCATTCTGTTATAATAAATACACGCCGCCATGGCGGAACTGGTAGACGCAGGGGACTTAAAATCCCCCGGTAGCGATACCGTGCCGGTTCGATTCCGGCTGGCGGCACCAAGGATTCCTGCACTTTCGTTTGAGGGTGCAGGGATTTTTTTGTCTTTTTCAGTGTTTCCTGCAACTTCTCTGAAAATTTTTGTCCCATGCGTGTTGGCAGAAAAATTTCGCTTGCCAACAATTTGCCAACAAATCAGCACCAAAACGTGCTCTGCGCGGCGGCATACAATGGCTTCTCTAAGAAACATCATGCGTTCTTGTGCATAATATTCAAAACCATATCTGCTGCGGCATTGGCTGTATGCAGCTTGTCGCGGTAGTCCAGATGCGTGTAAATGTCCGCCGTGGTCTGATAGGTTGAGTGACCGAGCCAAAGCTGAATATCTCGCAGAGAGATCTTCTGGCGGCACAGCATAGTTGCGCAGGTGTGCCTGAGATCATGCACGCGGATTACTTTCAAATTATTCTTCTGAAGAAGCTCCCTAAAGTGCCGGGTAATGTAATCCGGCTTGAACAGTGTTCCCATGGCATTGACAAAGACAAAATCCAGATAGTTGGTATCGTATGATTTGCGGTACAGCTTCTGATTTTGCATTTGTTCCTCACGACGCTGAAGCAGTTCTTTCTCGATTATCGGGACCAGCGGCAATGTGCGGTTACTGCTTTTGTTCTTCATTACACTATTCATTACACATTGCGTCTTACCGTTCACAACCGCCTCTGTGACCTTGAAGCCAATATGAATATTCTTGCTGTCAAAGTCGATTGCGGACCATTTGAGGCCCAGCAGTTCGCTTCGGCGCAATCCATAGGTGACATCCATCAAAATGAATAACGCCAGCGGATCGCCCTGCATCGCCGTAAAGAGCCGCTCTAAATCGGCAACATCATAGGTTTCCGGCACAAAGCGTGTATGCGATGGCTTGACATCTTTATCAATGACTGCATATGGGTTGAGCGGGATCAGTTTCTCCTTTACAGCTTTGCGAAGTGTCTGGTTCATAATCGTCTGATAATGCAGCAGAGTGTTTTCCGAAAGACCCTGTCTACGATTGTAACGATAGAAGTTGGTAATTACCATCTCATCAATCTGCTCAATATACAAATTGTGTTGGCGGAAATAGCGAGCAATGCGATCAATCTCTTGCTGGTAACCGCCGTAAGTAGTAATTGCCAGTTTGTTTTTGCGATCTTCCAGCCAAGTTGTCAGATAATCGGCAAACAATATACCGCTTGGCGAATCAAAACCGACTTTATTGCGTCGGGGCAATGGGAGTGACGGCGTTGTTTCGGAAGCCGAACGGCCAGTATCTTCTAAGACTGGACCCCATTCCGTTATGGCCCGAGCCATCATCTGTTTCGCACGGCGGCTGTTGCCTTTGATTGCAAGTCCGGTATTGATCCACTTCTGCGCTCTTTTGCCTTGCTGGTTTGTGTATATCAAAACGATATGCCATGTACCGCGTTTTTCATAGAGCCGAGCTGTCACGTTATAACTCCTTTCTCCGTGGCTCTATACTTTTTGCCTGTAAACACAGTATAGCGCATATTTTTGCTGTTTTCAACAACTTTTTTTCTCGTTAAATGTCAGGAATTCAATAATATGGATTTTCGCTATGATATACTTTTTTCCATTGCGACGACATGGAATTTCACCGGATCGCAACAGGTCATACGCACGGTTTTTTCCGAGGCCAAGCATATTTCGAAACTGCTCAAAATTCACAGCGTCCGGATACTCTTTGAACATTTGCTGGTACATTCGCACATTGGATAGCATCATAAACTCATCTCTTTCTTTTATTTTTGTCCCATAAATGGGGCCATCGGTATTCAGCCGCCGATGGTCGCTGCTGATCTTCTCATTCATTTAACGGGTTGCAGCTTTCCGGTGCCTGCTTTCACGGAGCACACCCGGGTTATGAAGTTTTCAAGGTGCAAGTGAAACAGACTGTGACTTAATTTGTGTATCAGCCTGTTCGGGCACACCTGCCCAGATGTGTCCGAACAGAATGACACAAAATGATCCACTGAATACGTAAGAGAGAAAGGTATTTTAAGTATCGCAAAACAACACTGTGGCTAGTTGGCTAAAAATAATGCTTATAGCGATTTAAATAGTCCGATATAACTTCACGTATGGAAATAAGTAATGCTTCTTCCAGCATACTATTCGCTATCCTGCTTTTTGGCGGCGCGTATCCGATAATATAGTCCACTGAAGTAGAGAAAAAAGCAGCAAGCTTACATAAATTTGAAATACTTGGCGCTCGCGTTCCATTTTCGTAGGCTGAAATCGTAGCACCGTTCATGCCTAATTGCTCGGCGAGCTGTTTCTGTGTTAAGTTCTTCTCCATGCGGAGTTTCTTAATATTATCAGGGAGAACGTTATTCATGGAATACTCCTTGCAAAATCGAAATAGTGACTAATCCTTTTCTACAAGAAAAGAATAGCAAAATTTAATCAACAGTTGGTAGAATGGATATGCAGAACGTAGAAAGACGCGAAAAAATTTCCGGCGAAAATTACTTAGCTGAAGATGTTACAGAAGAAACGAGCAAGATAGAGAAAGCCGCAGAAACCAACAGGGGGTTTCCACGGCTGAACATACATTGTGTTATCTTTAACATGGATCACATATCTTCTGGGGGTGCGGACAAAATCTTGGACTATGCCGATAGGCCGAGTTTTTGTCTATACTCCAGCGGACTAAGTCCACCAAGAGATATCTTAATTCGCTTTTCGCGATACCAAACCATATAATCTTCGACTGTATGAATGAACTCCTCTATTGAAACGTTTAGCCAGGAAACCCCATAAAACATCTCGTTCTTCATTCGCCCAAAGAAACCTTCACAGGCTGAATTATCAGGCGAGCACCCTTTCTTGGACATGGATCGATGCAAATGCGCTGCTTCCATACGACTGATCCAGCCTGGCCAGCGATAGTGGCACCCACGATCCGTATGGACAACTGGGTGCTCTCCGACTTTTAGAAGAGAAATCGCTTTGTCCAGCATTCCGTTTGTCAACTCTGCGTTCGGGCTGATGCCAATGCTCCAACAAACAGGCATGCCATCAAAGCAGTCGATGATTGGAGAAAGATAAACCTTGCCTGCAGGGATTGCAAATTCCGTAATATCTGTCAGCCACTTTTCATTGGGACGATTTGCGTGGAAATCCCGTTTTAGAAGATTGGGGACAGCTGGCGTGATTTCTCCCTGATAGGAACTGTAGCTTGTCTTCTTTCTGTTCACTCCCTGCACTCCTACTTGCTTCATAAGACGGCGAATTACCTTTTCGGATAGCCGCAAGCCCTCTTTTTTCAGCGTAGCATAAATTCGCCGATATCCATAACAGCGATGATTCGATTCAAAAATATCCTTGATTTTCTCTTTGACATGGCAGTATTTATCCTGCTTCTTTGCGCGCTTTTGCTGATAATAATAGCTGCTGCGCGGGCAGTGTAATGCGGACAGAAGTTCCGGCAGCGAATACTTATTTTTCAGGGCATCGATAATCGCTGCCTTCTCCTGGGTCCGGAGAGCTGTCTGATCGATGCCGGGGTCTTTTTTTAATACATTGATCGTTTCCTTCAAAATATCAATCTGCATCTGCATTTCCTGCACCTGCGCTTTAAGCTCAGCAATATCCTCTGTAGCCGAGAATGTTCCGGGTACGAGTTCCTCGCGAGGATCATCTGACGGATTCATGAGTGCAACCAGTCCTCTCTGGAGATACTTTCGGCGCCAGTTATAGATGCTGGCTCTGCTGTAACCGATCTCCTCTGAAACTGATTTTACATCTTCTCCGTGTTCAAAGCAACGGTGAAGCACCTGTAGTTTTACCTCAACCGATGGATGCCGCGGATGATCTGGTGTATTTTTCCCGCGTTTGGTCGATCTGACTTTCTCCGGTTGCCCTTTCTCGGAGATCCATCGATACAGCGTTGCTCGTTCTGGGTAGCCCAGGATGCGTATTGTCTCAGTTACAGAATGGGTTTGCTCATATAATTGCAGGGCGCGGACTTTCTTTTCGTATGTGAACAATATACCTATTTCCTCCTTGCGGCCTCTGCTTTGTCCAACTTTTCGTCCGCACCCCCTCTGTATTTTATAAATTGTGCAATCTTGTTCTGTGTATTGCTACAAAATATGTACTTACAGGAAACAAAAACAAGGGCTGTCTTATTAAGAAAACTTCTATCACATAGTGCATATGGCAAACCGCTCATTTCACAGTATATGCAAAGAAAATCTCTTATTAAGACAGCCCTTTGTAGTTTTAACCTTTTTTGTACAAGCAATTTAAATTATAAGCCGTTTTCGGACGGCATAAGTATATTGTTTGTACAAGAGAAACTTCAAAACCGTAATCTAATATGTCTTTCCAGATACATTAACCTGCATCAGCTTAGAATTATCAGCGCCGCAGAGATTCCGGCACTTTCGGCTGATACAGACCATTGAACGATGCCGTGCCTACCGAAACGATAGCGGCCAAGAAAGCACAAGCGGCTAATTTGGTAGCGATATGATAGACAATCTTTTTCATATTGGTTTCCTCCCTGAATTAAGTGAATGAATATTTATTGCCGGGATCATGCATAAGGACACAATCCAAAGCGTCGAAGAAATTGTGATACTTTCGCGATATTGAAAAATAGATAGTATCGATGCAAGGGTTATCAATCCGATAGTAAATACAATTGATGCAATCCGGTTTCGCTGATATATTTGTTTGGAAAGCGGCTTATTGGCATGCGTAATAGGTGCGAATAATATAATAGGGACTGCAGCGATGCAATCACCTAGCAAAGACATGGTTATATGGTCTTGTAAAATATATTGCAGAAATAGAAAAAAGATATATGCTCCTATTGTACATATATGACATTTGCAGTGGGTTTTTGCATGATATCCACCACATACACTTCTTAACCCAACAAAAATAATCAGGTATATTACGGTTTCTTTCAGCTGGCTCCATAGTATGCCAATCAGTAAGATCAACGAAAAATTGATACAATCTGCAATCAGTAAATCAAAGCCATATTCGTACACATCACGATCTTTTGCAGAAATAATTTTCTGTGAAATTAAAAAAATAGTTATTTTAGCAGATAAACCCATTTGTACATTACCTCGTTACGGTTTACCTGTAAAATAACTGTTTTTTGATGAAATTGCAATACCTCGTTCCTACTTGGTAATTATTCGTTCCCACTTTGCATATTAAGCAGTAAGATATCACATATAAAGCGGTTCTCTTGCTCATAAAAACGCATCATGCCCTGATTATGTTCTACCGCCTGACGCATATTTTTTATACCGAACCCATGCCGGTGCCGGACTGGATTTGTTGTGTGTAAGGAAGGATTTCGTGACAGGACAGAATCCGCAATATCATTAGAGATCATAATAGAGTGATACATACCCTGCGGTTGAATTTGAAGATCGACTTTTTTACCTTTACTATCTTTGGCAGCTCGGATAGCATTATCCAAAGCATTGCCAATGATAATGGTGATATCCTCCGGCGATACTCCGGCTAACGCAGTTGTAATAATTGTATGAACTTGCACACCAACGCGGTTGGCCGCTGCAGTTTTGCTGTTCACAATTGCATCTAATGCAGTATTTCCAGAAAAAGTTATCTGTTTGTTGACTGCATCCTGTTGCTTTAAGAGCTGATCAATATATTGCTTAATTTCACATATATTTTGTTCATCAGCCATAGAAGAAATACAAAGAAGATGGTTTTTGAGATCGTGACGTAAAGCGCGAACGGTCTCGTACATATTTGCAATATCCTTTGTATTTTGTTGTAAGCATTCATTCTGTAATCCAAGAAGCGCGGCTTCTGTCTGAACCCTACTGATCTGTCCAAAACGAACAAATAGAAAGTAAATTAAAAGGTTAAGTAGCAATACAATGCAAACTGCGTATAAAATCGTGCTTTGAATATTTGGCTCCTGAATTGCTGCATACATCATCAACGTAATCGAAATGATGGATAAAGTTGGAATGACGATCAGTGAGATAAAATCAATCCATTTAATCTTTCCATCTTCTTTGATACGTAAAACAATTCGCGTGACAATAAAGAACAGCAGTTTGGATACCAAAATTGCCGCAATACGAATTTCGCTGAATTGACCAAGCAGAAAAGTCACCTGATTGTTTGATAATCCGGCTATTAAAAGCGCTGTGAAAGTCGATATAATTGCAGTTAATCCCATAGAAAATGCTGAGATGAAAATTTTTTGGAATAGCGATCCGCGTAGAAAGATACAACAAAACACGATATTTATAATGATTTGCAGTGAACTTGCATAGCTTTCATATAAATGGTTCCATGAGAAAAATGCAACATTACCAAATGATATGACCGCTAGTATTGCAGTACCCCAAAACCTTGCTGAACCCATTGTTTTATATCCAAAATATTGCACTAAAAAACTTAATATCAGAGTTATTTCCAAAGCGTTGACTGCCATTTCAAAACAAAAGTTCATGGTCGCAAACTCCTCATATATGTCATAAAGGCGGATTGGGTTTCAGCGGCTTGCGCGCGACTGACAGGAATAACCTGTCCAGTGGTCAAGGTAAGAGTCGTCCTGCTGCATATTTGAATAAAGCGACAATTTACCAGATAACCAACATGGCATCGAACAAAAAAATACCTGCTCAATTCTCTCTCTATATCGCTTATGCGTGCCTTATAACGTAATTTTGATCCGTTGCGATGAGCGATAATATAATGACCTTCACTTTCAAAATAAAAAATTTCTGAAATTGGAATACTGATATTACTACCGTTTATTGTAGCGGTGTAGTGGACTTTAGTGTTGTTGATAACCTTAGTCATCTTTTCAAGAACCATTGGAAGATCTTCCAGATGTGTTTTTCGTAGAAACCAGAACGGTTGAAATGCAAATGATTGATACACCAGGTGCTCTAAACTGGACAGAAAAATAATTAAAGGCTTGGTTCTCATTTTCATTAGTTCATTTGCTACAGAAAACCCATCTTGATCTGGCATATCAATATCTAGAAATAATGCATCTGTTGGCTTTTGTGTAAACTGACGTAACGCATCAATGCCTGTATTGGTTACGATAATTTCAGGCTTTATGCCTAAATCCTTAAAAGCAGAAGATAGACGTTTGGCAAATGACTGTGTAAAGGGTATATCATCATCGCAGAGTATGATCCGCATAATTGCTCCTCCTGTTTGAAATTACTTGTGGAATAACTATACCATAAGACCATACTCCAGATACAGTATATCCCACAAAATCAAATATTGCAATACCGGTATTTAATATTTACAGAACACTTCGTTCATAATCATATGAAAGGAAGTGAGCGGTAATGTTTCCAGAACGAATCAAATATCTCCGTCAAACGCGAGAACTTAACCAAGTACAATTAGCAGAAAAATTAGGAACCACTAAACAAAGCATTAGCAACTGGGAGAATGACAATATCGTTCCTTCTGTCGATATGCTCGAAAAAATTGCAGATTTCTTTAAGGTTAGCACAGATTATCTTTTAGGCCGTGAAGAAAAGCCGATGACTGGAATTCGGTTGTTAGATGTAACGGGATTAACAGCTACTCAAATCTCACATCTGATGGCGTTAATTGATGATCTCCGCAATTGAACTTACCGTATGGCCGATACTTGTATCTCGAGTATCGGCTTCTTTTATTATACCGAGAAGATTGCATTTTGTGTTTACCAAGTAGGAACGAATTATTACCAAGTACGCATGATGTCTTGATTTATACATCTTGAAACATTATTGTTCTTATATCTCATATATATATGGAGCAGAATGTTTAGCAGACCGTCAAATCAGCTATTATCAAGTTTTCAATCGGTATAATAGTTTCACTGGGCTCTGTTAAGGAAGGCAACGGATTAAACCTATGACAGCACATGACCAAGAGAATTTTATACACCTTTACCGTAAATATTATAAAAAATTGTTGTATACGGCTCTTGATATGCTCAAAAATATTTCCATGGCAGAGGACTTGACTAATGAAACATTTACAATTTTACTGGCGCAGTTTGATCGGATACAGCACCATCCTAACATCGGTGGATGGCTGCACACAGTATTGACCAACCTAGCCTTAAATGAGCTAAAAAAGCAAAGTAGATATGTTCCTGTACCCACTGAAGAGTTATATAATATCGGTCATGAAGCAGATATGTTTGTCTTTGATGATTTTCTGCCGGCGGGTTTATCTAGCGCAGACAAGGAAATTCTACATCTGCGATTTCAAGAAAACTTGAACTGCGCTGAAATTGCGCGATGTCTGGATATCAGCCACGATGCTAGCAGAGCACGTTTATCTCGTGCCAAACGACGCTTTGCAGAACTAATTTTGCAGGATAAATCTAATTAAATTGGTATTGTAAATAATTATAGGTGTGTATTCCGCGATAAAATTGTTGGAATACGCACTTTTTTTATCAGAACAGTTGTTTTTACAATACACACGATATAATTGGCTTTCTGTTTACATTTGCGATCGCTACTTGTCTTTACTCGTTATCTCAACTTGAAGATAGGGTGTGAAGCAAGTGTACTTACAGGAATTGCTCTCCAATGCAGCGAACCATTTAGAACCAGAAACCTTGGAGATAATAGAGCGATTTAAGCCATTACTCCGGAAGTATGCACGCTTATTGAGAACTGAGGATGCTGACGATGAGCTTCAACTGGAATTGCTGAAGGTTATATATGAAACCTCATGGGATAAACTGAATTTGAAAAACGAAGGAGCGTATGTTAATTACATAGCGACTGCTATCCGAAACGCCTATATCAATCTTTCAAAAACACGTAATAAGCATCAAGAATATTGTTTTTCGTCATTTGGAGAAGACCAAGAGTTTATGGTGACTTCGACATTGACAAGTGCCGATGACTATGAGCATCTATTATGTAAAGACTTAAAGAATATTTTGACAGAAACGGCATTCCGCATTGTGTGTTTGACATGTTTGAAGGGATACAGCTGTGCGGTTATCGCCAAGAAGCAAGGTGTCAGTCGGCAACATATTAATCAGGTTAAACGCCGAGCATTAGGCAAACTAAAACAATATTTTAAAGCTAATTCTGATGAACAGGAGTGAATAATGTGGAAGATATTAGATTGATAACCACATATATGTCTGTTATAGGTGCAGCATTGGGCTGGTTTTGGGGTGGTGGAACACCGGCACTCTATACGTTGATTGTATTCATGGCAATTGACTACATTAGTGGCGTTATGTTGGCTATCGTCAACAAGGAAGTGTCCAGCGCAGTTGGAGCACGCGGTATCTTTAAAAAAATGATGATTATGGCCTTCGTGGGCATGGGTCATTTGCTCGATGCTTATGCAATTGGACAAGGTCAAATGCTGCAAACGGCAATTATTTTCTTCTATATGTCTAATGAAGGAATTTCGATTTTAGAAAACACAACAGAATTGGGGTTGCCGATTCCACAAAAGCTGAAAGACATTTTAGTTCAGTTAAATAAAAAATGAACGCCAAATTTGATTGTGACGGTAAAAATTTGTATGGCAGTACGTAATTAAATAGTGAAGGCAATGGATTGAGCATAATGTTCATCCATTGCCTTTTTATATCACGTTGTAAAAGATATGTTTGTCATATTTATAGAGAGACGGTGCGTGGCCTGCGGGTTGACGATAGTGAGGAACGTTATCTTGCTTTATACGGTTTTCCATCGGTTCGGGATGAAATAGTAGGCGATTTATTACATATAAAAATCGGGAACAAGGGCGTAACAGCAACTGTTATGGGACATTATGATTGAAAAGTTGCTGTTCAATATCCATATGACTAAATTGCCTGACACGCAATACCCTCTCGCAGAACCGTTCGAGCGAAAATGCCTCGCCCGGCGAGTCCTGATCCATCAGCAGACCGATCACCGAACACCGCGCGGCAGAAACCTTATTCTGCAACTTTTCAGCTAATTTGTCCGAAATATCACAGTAACCGTCCGTGATGAACAGAATATCGGCGTTTTCAAAGGCCTCTTCGTCTATCAGGCGCAGCGCTTCGTGCAGCGGCGTTTCAAAATCCGTACCGCCGTCAAAGAAATGCTCTGCGGCCGCAAGAAGTTCCTCGGCGGTGAATTTTCCCGGCAGAAAACGGTCGGTACGCACTTCATCCTTGCCGGAAAAGTGTATCAGCGCAAACTTTCTGCCCTCGTGGGCACAGATGTCCTGCACGGCCAATGCCAGTGCTTTGCCCCATGCGGCATTTTCGCCGCAGGTCGAATCGGACTCGTCCAGACAGACGATCACATCACCGCCGCCCTTGCGGATCTTCTCGCGCTTGGCGTACTGCGTCAGCCCTTTCGCATTGTACCGCCGCAGAAACAGCGGCATGGTTGCGGGTGACGCTAACAGCGCAAGTTCACCGGACAGCAGGTTTCTCAAATCGCGGCCGCGTGTCAGTGAGAATTTTTCGCCGTGACCATGCGCATAACCATTCTTCCGCAATGCGGAAAGCACCTCTTTCATGCGGCCAAGCTGGCGCGTAATGTCGCGCAGATAGTTGTTTTCTTTCAGTTTGCGGAGCAGTTCTTGGTTCTGCTGCGCCTTTTCTGTACCGTTTCCGGACTCTGAACCCCAGCAGGCAGACGCATATGCCACCGTTTGGGCAGTCTCCAGACTTTCCTGCGCTGCCGTTTGTAAGGCAGTTTCCTCCTGCGAAAGCTGCTTGCGGAGTGTGTCGGACAGCATAGTGCGAACGACTCCGATTTGTTCGGCAACGCTTGCAAGCTGTTCTGCCGAGTGTAATATTTCCGGCAGTTCTGTGCTGTCATTCTGCACTTTTGCGAGTGTGTTCTGCATTTTTTCATGCAAACGGTTCTGTTTTTCATAAAGCCTTGACAAAACCATCGGCAGCTTGCCGAGCGCGTCCATCAAGTGCTTTTCTATCTCCGAAACAGTCTGCACCAGCATTTTCGCGGTTTCCATCGCAACGAAATCGTTTTCTGCGCAGAAACGCCGCAATTCACCGTATTCCGGCTGATTTTGCAGCATATCCAGCACTGCCGCACGGCAGTTCGCCGCCGAGAAACGCGAATCCGCTTCTGTCGGACGATGTTCCGAAGCGTACAGCAAGTGGAACAGTTCGGTCAGTGCCTTGTTCTCGGCATCGCCGCCTGCGTCCTCAAAAATCATCTGCTCCAGCCTTGTTGGGCGGAACACCTCATCAATTCGCGGCGCAACGTTTTTTTCGGCAAGGCGCAGAGCGTTTTCTGCCTGTTTCAATGTAAAAAATCTGTATTTCATAATTTTCTCCTCTAAAAATCGTGCCGCAGAGCGTATTACTCTGCGGCACTTTCGGTTTTGTTATCAGAACGGCGGATTGTCCATCGGCGTACCGCCCGGCCCCCACGCATAGCTGTCCGGCACACCGGAGAAATCCGGTGTCGGATACTGCGCGGCCGCGCCCGGAATGGGCTGCGGATAGTCGTTCATCGGCGGCTGTACCGGTGCAGTCGGTGCCATGTTCTGTGCAGGGACTGCGGCATGGTTCTGTGCGGCGGGCGTACCGACATTCTCCGGTTTCTTGTCCAGAAACTTGATGTCCGAACCGGAAACCTCGTAGACCGTGTGCTTTTCGCCTGTCTGCTGGTCAGTCCACTCGCGCTGCTGCATACGGCCCACCAAGGATACCAAACGCCCCTTTTTGCCGTATTCCAACACGAATTTCGCCTGATTGCCGAACACGGAGCAGTTGAAAAAGTCCGCGTCCGGATCGCCGTCACGCTTGAAATCGCGGTCCACCGCCAGACGGATAACCGCCACCAGCTTTTCACTGTTCTGGCCGCGCCGTTCGGGATCTTTGGTCAAGCGACCGATCAAAATAATCTGGTTTAACATAGCTTTTCCTCCTTATGCGGTCTGCAAAATACTGAGTTCTTCCAGCGTGCTGTACGAAAAGCGGCACGCATCATGCGCTTTGCGATTGAGTGCTTCCAAATCGGCAAGTGTCTGCGCGGTCTGCGCACGCTGTTCGTCAGACTGTGCGCTGTCATCAAGCGCGCGCCACTCCTGATACAGTGCGGCAAACGCGCTTCGCAGCGGCACAAGTGCCTTGACGGACGGCGCGGCATTGAACGCCTCAAAAGCGTCCCTGCCCTTGTGCAGCAGTTCCTCAAGGCGAGTACGCAGTGGATTGTCGCACAGCTTTTCCAACACGGCGCACACGGTTTCGATTTCCTTCGGCTCGTTCCAGAGGTAGTTTTTGAGCGAAAGCAGGTCATTCGGCTGCACTTCCGCGTGGCCGTTCAGCCATGCCGCCGCCTGTGCGATACGTCCGAAACCGAAGAATTTGCGGTCGGAAACCGTGATACTCTGGCGGCGCAGTTCGCACAGTACATCGTCCATCAATTCGTTGATCGACGGCGGAATGACAACGGCTTTCACCTCGGACTGCATGGCGTACAGTTCGTCCAGTGTAACGGTCACCGTCACTGTGCCAAACCGCGCGCCCTGCTTTTCGTGCAGGATTTTCAGCCGCGCCTTGCGTTTCTGGACATTGTGCGTCACCACTTTGAGCTGAAAACGGTCATACAGCGGCGCGAGAATCTGTTCTTCCTTGTTGCGGAAATTCGGAATTTCATTCGATGCGGAAAAGAACGAGATCACCGGAATCTGCACGGTCACGCCCTCGTTTGTGTAGCGTTTTTCGTTCAGAACAGTGAGCAGCGAGTTCAGAATACCGTCACCGGCCTTAAAGATCTCGTCCAGAAAGACGATATGCGCGTCCGGAATTTTGCCCTCGGTGATCGTGGTCGGCTTGCCGCCCGCAAGCAGTGACAGACCCTTGCGGTAGCTTTCCAGCAGTTCGGTCAGCCGTGCAAGCTGTGTCATAGCGGCGGTGTCGGTCGGGTTCTGCTGTACGGCCTGCATTGCGGCGGCAAGCTGCTGCTGCATCTGCCGGTAATACGGATCGCCGGACGCAATCTGCGCCGGTACGGCTCCGGGGATCAGGCTCGCCAGATCGAGCCGACCGAATAACGCTTCCTCGTCCGTCTGCTTGGAGAGCAGGCGTTCAAACTGTTTTGCACCGGTAATGCGCTTGCGAAACTCGTTTACCGCGAAACTTTTTGCCTGTCCGGGATCACCCAGAATAAACAGATTGCTCTCGGACAGCAGTGCCAGTGCGATAGCGTAAATCAGCTCGTCACGCTCTGCGATTTCGCCGTTCAGTTCGGTCATTACTGCCTGCATTTTCTCTCGTAAAGTCATCGTCACGCCGCCTTTCCGTTCTGCTGCGAACTGCTTTTGCGGTAAACCATCAGCAGATAATTGAAATCGCCGTGGTTGCACATACAGCGCAGGCGGTAATCATTCACCATGCCGAAGTGCGCAAAATCGTAGGTTGGGCACCAGAAATCCGGCTGACGCGCATCGGGATTGGCCGCGCAGAAACGGCGCATGGCCGGTTCGCTGTGCAGTACAGACTTGCGAAGCTGGCGAAAAAATGCGTTCGCCTCGCAGATGCTTTCGTTCGTCAGGTAATAACTCTGCACCGGATGCCAGAAATT
>JABLTN010001529.1_pt1 | contig 26582 bp, 20 predicted proteins | sample 7160141 | NCBI WGS metagenome assembly JABLTN01 (sample SAMN14651226, study PRJNA627086) | human gut metagenome | isolation source: feces | host: Homo sapiens | reverse complement strand
GATGGCACGATGTAATCTCTTGCGCCCTCCGGAGAAGATGCACAAAGAATCGGAGTCTGAATCTCTAAGAATCCCATTTCTGTCATTTTCTCTCTTAAGAATGAAATTACCTTGGAACGGAAAATAATATTGTCTTTTACTTTCTGGTTTCTTAAATCCAGATAACGGTATTTCAACCGGACATCCTCGCGGACTTCCTTACTGGTCATTACTTCAAATGGAAGCTGTGTATAAACCTCTCCTAAAATATCTACGCTCTTTGCCTCTAATTCAATGGTTCCGGTCGGAATCTTTGGATTGTAGGTCTCTTCATCTCTTTTTTCAATCAGACCTTCTATGGAAACTGCCTGCTCCTTGCGGATTCCCTCTAACAGTTTTCCATCCCGGATTACAATCTGCATTACTGCATACATATCTCTTAAATCAATAAAGGATACGCCGCCATGGTCACGGATATTCTCTACCCAGCCTGCTACCCGAAGTGTCTTTCCAATGTCGTTTTCGCTTACCTGATTTAAGGTTACGTCTCTGTAAATGTTGCTCATCTTATCTACTCCTTTTCTGATATGATTGTCAGCCCGGAGTATAAAAATAACCCCGGAATACTGACTCGTATTCCGGGGCGAATAATCTTCTTATCCGCGGTACCACCCGCATTGGAAAATGAATGCTTCATCTTCCCTCTCTTCGTGCGTAACGTGCACTACGTACTGACCTACTGTAATTCAGCCAGTCGGCTCCAGAGTGTTCCCTTTGCTTTCTCTTCCAAACAGCGCTCTCAGTCGGTGACGCTGTATTCCTGTCGGCCTCTAAAAGTAAGAGTCTCTTTCCCAGCTTTTGCAACTATATCTCCTAGTTGTTGACTATGATAGCACTGCTTTTTTTGTTTTGCAAGTATTTTTTACAAATCTGATGCTATTTTTTCACTATGTTCTTTATATTATCCAATTTTATTTTATATAATGAACATAATCTGTTTTTCTCGGAGCGGCGTCTTTTGCCGGTTCTTTTGCATAGCCGATGACACAGTTTCCAATGCCTTCGTAATCTCCTTCAATGCCAAGTTCCTTTAAAATTGCTTTTCCCTCTTCCCGCTCAAAAGTTTCTTTTGCACGGTGAATCCAGCAGCTTCCAAGGCCTAAGGAATGTGCTGCCAGCATCAGATTGCCCATAACGAGGCTTCCATCATAAAGATAGGTAGGACGGCTCTTATCTGCTAACACCACCAGTACCACCGGTGCTCCATAAAACGGATCGCCGGTTGTTCCCATAATCTCAGCATTTACCTTGGAAAGTCTGTCCCTTACTTCTTTATTGGTAACTGCAAGTATAATCGGTGACTGCCTGCCCATTCCGGTAGCCGCATAGGTTCCGGCTTCCACTACTTCTGCAATCAGCTCTTCCGGCACCATATCTTCCTTATAACCTCTGATACTTCTTCTTGTCTCCATTGCTTTTATGATATCGTTCATTTCTTACTGCTCCTTTCTGATGCTCCGGCGGAAAATTTCATCCGCCTCTTTTACTACTTTTATTTCTCCGGTCTCGATCATATGATTGATGCGGTTCATATACCAACTGTCACTGATTCCAAGGGGATATTTTAACAACAGATTTCCAATGAGTCTTGCCTGTATGATTTCGCCCTCCGGCAGTTCTCTTCGAATCAGGAAATCATAAAAATCCTCTTTTACGCCCACCAGACAGCCATTTATCAGAACCCGAAGGGGTGCATCCTCTTCCTTAAGTTCGTCCCATCTGGATGCAAATACTTTCTGCTCATGCTCTGAAAGTTCTTTTTCCAATGGAAGAAAACGATAAAACTGTCCGGCATCTACTTCTCCCCAGGAGGAATAGCGTACTGTCGTATTCTCTTCTTCTCTTACATAATCCGGCAGCCGCACCACGGATATGGCGCATTCATATTTCCGCAGCACACTGACTGCATGGCAGAGTCCGCACAGGGAATAAGGCTTGTTACTGTACCAGATACGAAAAGATTCTCCCTGCTTTGCAAACTGCTCCATCCGCTGCAGCTCTTTTACATAGGTTTCCACTGCCTGCTCTAATTCTTCCCGCTCCTCTTTTTCATCCTCATTCCAATAGACACCATACTGCTCTAAGATTATCTTCTTCCGATATGTACCATCCAGCGGTTCCCTCAGGCTGCCAATGTCCAACATAAATGGCAGTATAATGACCTCCGCAGAAGTTCCGCCAACTGCTTCTCCTGCAAACATGTCTTCAAAGGTGGCTTTGTCCGGCTTTTCCCCAAGCCATGCGGTTGGTCCATCCTCATAATCCGGCTGCTGATAGTTCTTCGCAAGCTTCATGGCTCCGCCTTCGCTCTCGCCAAATAAGATTTCTATCATCTACACTTCTCCCTGCTCTATGAGATATTCTAAGAATGCTTCGCATCCGCGTGTTACATCCGCATAGGTTTTATCGAACCTGCCGCTGTACCATGGGTCAGATATTGCTGCCTGCTCTCCGGCAAAGGAAAGCAGCATGGATATTTTACCACCACGATGCCCGGTTATCCGCTCGATTCCACGGATATTGCTTTCGTCCATCCCTATGAGGTAATCATAAATCTCATAATCGGATTTTGTCAACTGTCTCGCCCGCTTGTCCCGAAAATCGGTCTCCGGCGTATTCCCGATTCCATGCTTCTTAAGCTCCGCCTGCGCCGGCGGGTAAATCGGATTCCCAATGCCATTCCAGATTTCTTCCGTGCTGGTGGCAGCCGAGGCTATCTCGAAGCGGTCGGTGAGCCCTCGTCTGGCGACGAGGTCCTTTAGGATGAATTCTGCCATGGGGGAACGGCAGATGTTGCCTAAACAAATGAAGAGAACTTTTATTTTTCTTTGCATATATTGGTATAACCTCTTTCTCATAAAACCTTATCTTGGTATAGCTTAGCATATTTTTTCCTGTCTTGGTAGGTAAAAAGAGTACAAATGGAGGTAAATTTACCACTTGTACTTCTGCCCTTTCTCTCCCGAATGCTTTTAAATACTACTTGATAGCCATTTTTACTTACTATCACTTATTTCGTCCTATTTCAAGTCGCCGCCACCCCTAAAGGGGGTGGCTCGGGACGCCGGCTAAAAGCCCTTGGTACCCGGCAGCGTCTCAAGGCGCTCTAGACTTTCTCTTCGTTCAAGTCACTATTGCACTTGACTCGTTACATTAGCCCCCTTGAAGGGGCTATTTTTTCTCACTACTCTTTGAATGGATCTTCATATTCCTTTACACTTAACTTATCGTGCATAATGTCATATTTTTCTTGTTCCTGTATATACTTTCTTATAGCTTACTATTATTGTATGACATATATACCATATTCATTGTTGTTCTTGCTTCTGAATGTCCCATGAAATACTGTAAGCTCTTTGGGTCTAATCCAAGATAATGCATATCTGTACAAAATGTATGACGCAGCACATGGGGTATGATATATGGCAAATGGTTCATCTGGATGCAGTTTTGCATACTTCTTTATCGACCATCAGCCTTCATTTTCTATATGTAAAGCAGCCTTAGATCTCTTCATAATTATTTGCTCCTTCCTTGGTCTTAAAATGTGTACTTTTTGAAACTACTAAACAGTCCCGAATGTATGAACATTTCTTTATGGAACATCCCAGTATTTATGTATGCATTTTGGCACCTCCTCCTTAAAAATTGGTATAAAAAAGAAGGTGTATTTCAACCTTCTTCTCTACTACTTATTAATATAAGAAATGACACCACTCTCCTTAATTTTCATCATAAGTAAGGTGAAGTCAATACTTACAAGTTTTGATTTCACATTTTATATATCAAAACATCTTGATATCGCTATTTGTAATTTATGCGGTTCTCTATCAAGGGATTGTTTATATTTTTCTGCATACTTCCTTGCAATTAAATATTTATTATCGCTATTTTCCGCGAAATCAACTATTATCTGCTTCTTCTGGACATAAGAAATATCTGTAACTACTATACAACTGTTATCACCTTTTAAACGCGATTGCTTTGCATCGGTAACAAAAGCATACTTGGTCATAATTTCTTTCTCCTTTTCTGTTCCAACAACATTTATAACATCCACAAGACTATCATAATATATTTTAGGGATTAGACAATCTTCTATTTCCGTTTGAGCATATGTATTATTTAATATTGTTGGGTCTATTAACCGTATTTCTCCATTATCCAGTTGTAATCTTCTAATGAAAATATTATTTTTTTTACCACCGCTCAACTCTAATGGTTTATTTACTTGTTTAAATTGCACATCTGTATCAATTAAAAACAGAATTTTACTACTTATCGATTGTGCCTCTTCTTTTTCCGTCATAGGACTATATAATAGCTGAAATAACTTTACCACATTACCACACCCACCTACTGGCAATATTTTTAAATTATCTTCATCTTCAAACATGCAGTCAAGATAAGTTTTATCATCACTGCCCTCACATACTATCCAATTTGTCTCTGGATTATTACGCATATATGTTAAAATACTAGTTGCCAAATCAAACATACTTTTTAATTCAATCACGTCAGGGTAGTTTCTTCTATCTTCTAAGTAATTATAAAAATCAAATGTATCAATTTTAACCTTATTATCTTCTCTTCGAGATATATGATGCATATTGCCAAATTGTGTAATAGGTAAAAAACCATACCAATGTGTTGTTAAGATAACTTGCTTTCCATATATTTTTGCCAAACTTTCTAACATCATAAATTGATTAAAACAATTTGATATGTGCATGGATGTTTCTGGTTCATCAATTGCCAAAATAACTTCTCTTTCAGTGTCATTCTTCCCATTTGCTACCAATACAGAATACGCAACATCAATTAAAGCTTTCCTCTGTTCACCAGAACTAAGTTGACTGATTTTTCTACCATTACGTTTTAGTACCCTCAATGGGAAATACGCTTCAAGAATTTTTTCCCTAATATCTTTTGCAGTCAAACTCTTCTTATAGTTTTCTTCTGTAGAAAAACTATAAGATTCATCCACCGCAGATATTGCTTCATTGACCTGTTCAATAAATTTATCCAAATATTCATTAATTTGTTTTACTATTGATTTATTTCCGACTCCGTCCTGCTTCTTAGTTAATATCTGTTCTATTTCGTTAAGCAAATTTTTATTCAATAACATTTGCATTTCATTATTTTCTAATTTCAGCAGTTCATTAAGTGACTGTTCTACAGGAATATAAAGATAATTATACCTTGAATAAATTTCATCCCTTATTTCATCTAAAACATTTCTTGCTTCTTCCCTTTCCATATTAAAATTGCTCGAAAATTTATTAATGAAATCTGAATCAAAAGCACTTGAAAAATATGAATGCCTATCATTAATCTGTATGCCTATTAATATCAAATAATAATCTGCTTCATATTTTTCTTTAATTCTATTTCTATAATCCCAAAAAGTCATTACTGCTGCTGCATTTCTTACACTTGGATTAGTGCTATTATCAACATTCCAATAATAATTACTAATAAACGCATATTCATTTAAATGATTACTAACACTATCTTTCCTTATTAGAAAAATAGGACATATATATGCTTCACTCTTTTTTGCTCCAGACGTAATATTCCATTCACGATTGTTTAATACTACATCCAAAGATTCTAAGATTCCACTTTTTCCAACACCATTATTTCCTACATATACTGTATACTTACAATCAACATTATCACTTATTGGCAAAAAATTAACGTTTTCGTAGTTTTTATAATGTCTCAACATAACGGCTGCAATCATAGTATTTCTCCTATCGTATTTTACGTTTATATCATATTAAAATGCCTCAACGCATCCTTAATATACTCCATCTTCTCCTGCGGACACTGTTTCACTTCTGAATTCTCTTTCTTCGACTTATTGTAGTTCTCACCCATATCCAGACCACACCTCCGCTTTACTTGTACAATATAATGAAGTATGCACATTCACACCACGCTTGTCCTTCACATATTCCTTAATCTTTGAATAAGTAGGCTTTTCCTATGGTGTGTAATTACTCGCTTCATCAGGCTCTATTGTAACCTCAATCTTAGTATAACCTCACCAGACAACATTCCAGTGAAGTCATATGAGCATACTTTCTGTTTTGGTACAAACTCAATCTTAAGAGCCATCCCCATACCATCCGCTAATCTTTTAAGTAAATTAACAGAAGGATTCCGTGTTCCATTCTCAAGTTTGCTGATATCTGCTTGATTAATACCAGTACGTTCTGCAAGTTCTTTCTGTGTCATATTCTGAGAAGTACGCACATCCACGATAGTTCTTATAACATCCATCTCAGGCTGAATAGCTTCATATTCTTTTCTGAATTCATCATCTTTTAACTGCTTAGAAAGCATATCATCAAATGTTCTCATCCTTCATCACCCTTTCTATGAAATCCGTTCTTCTATTCTTTGCAATCAGAATCTCCTCTTTAGGAGTCTTCTGTGTCTTTTTAACAAATCCGTTCGTCAGTATTATCTTTCCCTCATAATAGAAAAAAAATATAAGACTCTGGTAATGCCACTGCCAAACTTACAACGTAATTCAAATATTCCGTCATCCAAATGCTTACTATATGGTTCTCTAAGCATATTCCCATTTTCTTAAAGAATCCCCAATACTCCAAATACTTTAGCTCGCATCTTAGGACTAACAGAATCTAGAAATTCTTCTACTGGAACTTCACCATTTTCCTTTTCATATGCTATCAGTTTAGATTCTGTCATGCAATCTCCTTTGCAAACATTGTATGGTATATATGCCATAATGCAAATTATCCATTTAAAGTAATCATACCAAGATTTTTCTTTAAAAAACGTGTAGTAGAGCACTTTTTCAACCAAAAAATAGCTTTTTTATAGGCTTTGTAGGAATATCAAGTAATTTTACCGTGATAGATGAATAAAATTTTTATTATAATTTCAAATTACATTTCATTCTTTTGTATATACTGGCATATTGTGACCTATTTTTCCTGCCAAAGTGTTAAAAACTGTATTAACGTTGAAAGATGGACAACTGAAAAAAGTAACCTTTATCTATTCATCAATCTTCTACTCAAATCTCTCACTTGTCCAATTTGCTTTTCAAACATCACATCCCATAGTTCCAAACACTTTTCTGCTATTTTCTGTTCGATTTCTTTGTCAGAATTTGCCGTCTCATCATATAAAGCAATTATGAGTTTTGAAATACCTCTTTCGGTTCCCCATTGCCTTTCTAATTCCTCTTTAGACTCACTTAATATACTTTCACACAGTGCAATTATAACTTCAGCATAATCTATTACTGTATATGCATTTTCTTCCAAATAGTGAACAAATGTATAGACCATTCTCCTACTTACTTTTGACTTCATAATAGCTTTCAGAAATTCCAAATCACGTTCTACATCCACAAGATTATCATAAAACATACTACCTAGTGGAAATTCAACATCAATATCTAAATTCCTGTATCTCAAAATAATATTTTTACTTATTTCTCGATATTCATCATATTTAAGATATACGACAGCCATATTTAAAATCACATTTATTTGTTCTTCACTTAATTGCTCCATATTATGTATCACAGTTCCAAATTCGTTATACCTAATATAAAACTCACAGATTGTGTAGCCACCTATTTGAACAAGCCGTTTGTCATCTGTTTCGAAACATTTCTGAATTATTGCTAAAATACGTTCTTTATATTTTGAATACAATCTAAAAAACATATCTTTTGAATCATGAAATCCTGCCATTCGAATATCCGACTCATATACACTAAGTATTCTTGTTTCAGCCCATTCCCTATCAATGTTATATATAGGTCGTAACATATCAAAACAAGCCATTCGAATGGCCTCGTTATCATCTAATATGAGCTTGTCTACAACATCTTTAAACTCTGCAAACAATCCCATATTATCCCATAGGAGATGTCCCATTGCTCTTATTGCGTGACCTTTCATACAATTTAAAGATTTGCTTATCAACTCCTCACAGTTCAATTCTTTATTATCTTTTGTTTTTTCCTCTTCTCGTTCTTCATAATTGATAGCAATTTCCTTCAGTTTTTCTATCACTTCATCAGACCACGAATAAATCTTTGCTTTTTCAATTATTCCACAAAAATATTGTGCTCTCTGACTTTTCATGTCACACGGAAATTCACCAAACATTTTCTCCCAAAGTTTCTGTTCTATTTGCTCAAACGCCCCTGAAAACTCAGCTCCTGAATACATTGCGTCAATATAAGCAGGTACAACATCTTCTTTATTTTCGATAACCATTTTTATCATACCTATAGGTTCGTTTTCTACAGCATTTTGAAAATCTCCCGCATACATAATTAAAGAACTTTCTATAAATCCACCATCTACTTCTTTCCATTGAGAATGATTTCTATCAGATATTTTCCAATTAGTAATAATTTGTAGCCATTGTTTTTTTCCTATTTTCTTACCAGTAACAGGTGATTTTACCCAACCAGAATGTCCTTCCCTATTAATATACCTATCTGCTTTTCCTTGAAATTTTCTATCAAGCACATTTAATAACTCTTTATATTTAGAGGAAAGACGCTCGTACGGAATACACTTCAATATATGATACTGAAAATCTCCCCAAAAACTCCAATATGCGTGTGGATACTCCTTTCGTTTATTATTATCCATTCTCCACTTATACCATTCACAACTTTTTGGTGAAACATATTTTTCTACTGCCTCAAGAAATGCATTAAGACACGTTTTTGTACAATATGCTGTATGAACCTTAAGTGCTCTCTTTACCAATTCTAGTTGATCCTCTAAACCACTTGTATAATCGAATACCTTTTTATCAAAATCTCCTGTTAGATAATCAACAACTTTGTCACTATATGATTCTGGCAAAAAACGCAGACCATATAATATTAGCTCATTAAAAATAGCATAATTCTTCCCCATATAAGGACTATAATATTTCCAAAAATATTCCGCATCTGTCTCAATTATTGCAACATTAGATTTTTTCAACAACTCAACTGTTGCTCTTTCCAACCCTCTATGATGCAAAAATTTGGCTGACCAATCACTATAATATAATTTATCTTCACTTTGCAATGGAATATATTGTATTAATTCATCCAAAATATACTTACCTTCTTGCAACAAATAAGGATCTGTTTCCGCAATAATTTCTTCCTCATATCGATACACGCTTTTTCCTTTTGATTTAATTTTATTTTTTAACCAAAATGATATCAGTCTAATCATTCTTGATTCACAATGTTTCATCATTGCTCTAACATCTATATACAGTTCCTGAGACCATTCTGGATATTTATTATAAAATAGCATTCGTAGTTCAAACAGCTCATCACTTTCATTTATAATATCATGCCCAAAGCACCCTCTAAATTGTTTATCATCTTCTTCATTTAAAAATGAATACTTTTTAATAAATGCAATATCTTCACTATTCAACTCTTGACTAATACTTTTAAGTAACACAAAGACAGTGTTTTTCTTTTTCTCATCAGAAAACCACCGATCTAAGATTCCAGCATTTCTCAATATAGTAATGTATATATGTCTCCCGCATACAACATTATTTACAAAATAATCGCCCCTCCTTTCATCTATGCATTCTTGTTTTATGTATTCTATAATCTTCTCATCTGGTTCAAACACTTGTCTCAGGATTTCATAAAACACATATTTTACATAAAACCTTACCTGTAAAGATTCGACCATTTGGATTCCAGCAGCTAAAAAAGCACCACTGTCATACTCGAGTAAATTTTGCAAAAACATTTGAACTTGATAACGCTTTCCCGGCGTTTGTTTATTCATTTCTCCTATTATCTTTTCAATTTTATCTCCAACCAAAAACTGTTCTGTCATCTTATTCGAAATAAAATAGTCTAGAATTGATTGATGTACAAATCCAATTTTCTGACTATCTTTCACAAGCAATTCCACATATATCAGGTAATCAAGCCCTCTTTCATCAACATTCAAGATTCTTTTTGGTACGTATAAACAACCTATCTTATCTAATACTTCTACTGTATACTGCAGCGTGTCTCTAACTACTTTTTCATCCACTCCAATACTATTACTTTTTTTACAAATCTGTTGAAACCATATGTCCATCAGGTGACTAGTTGTGGTGCAATCACTATATGTTTCCTCTTCATCTAAATGTTGCCAAATATAAAGATTACTTGGCACTTGTAACAAACGCCTTGTCTTTAGCGTTAAATCCTCATATTTTGTCCCTACAACCTTTTTTACAATACTTTCATCAAAATCACTTATTACAATTTTTTTCCATTCAATCCTAAGAATATCGTCCCCTTCTCTTTCAAACAAAGATTTAATATTGTTATCATTATGTAAATCATATTCTCTACACACAAACACTATGACTATCTTCTTCTCTCTCTCATTGTTCAAATAGTCAACCTGTCTAATCATTTCCATACAAACCGCCAATGCTTCGCTCGAATTAGCTTGTGTCCATCTCAATGCATCTAATTGATCTAAGACTAGTACTGCAGTTTTATCTTGCGCAATAGCGTTAAGTGCATATACTATTGAACCTGTAAATCCCAACTCTTGTCCCCATATTTCACTATTACCATGCGGAATTCTTCTATCTAGTTTTATCGCAATATGTGGAATATCCTCTTTTTCGCAATAATTCAAAATAGCTTCTGTACATCCGCTTTTTCCATATCCTGCATTTCCAGAAATCACAAATGATTGTTCATTATTTATTGTCTCAATACATTCTCTAAATTCATTTCTGTCAATCAATCCTTCCTTCAAAGGTTTAAAACTATCTCTATACTCCTTATTAATTAGTTCAACCTGTGGAATAATACGTTTATCTCCATCCAATAAACGCATACGTATGCCTTGCTTTATAAAATGGTTTCTTAACTCTAACGCAGTTATCTCTTTTGCAAAAATATCGGAATCTACAACTAATGAAACAAATGCACTATATACCCTCTCTTTATCTGTAGTAAAATAATATCCGATTTCTTGTAATATGCTTTCTTGTAATGTATATTCTGACATCTGCTTAAAATTAATACGTTGCAAATAATCAATACTCTTTACTACATCTACGGTTTCAGAGGACTCCAACCCCATTCCTTTACAAAATTCTTCGTATGAGGTCTGAAACTCCTTACTTCCTGCTTTTATTTGATACTCATAAAATTCAGCTGGGTTGTCCGTTGAATTTATTGCACGAGTATGCAAATCAACAATGTGAGTACATCCTACTGTACTTACCAGCGCTACTTTTCTGTCAGCGCCACGCTCCAGTTGCTTTTTCCAGTTATTCAGTATATTACGTGCTTTTAAATCAGCAATCGTCCAATACTCTTTACTTGCATTTCGAACTTTACATTGTTGATGTTCCTTTTTTCCTTCAAAATCAGTAATCAAAATATCTGTTCCCATCTCATCGTCCCCAAGAGCTTCTATAACAATACTATAATTAACCTCTTTAAGAATTTTAAGCATTTCATATATAATACATCTAATTTCGTACCTATTACCTATTTTATCTGCTCTTCCGCCTTTTTCTAGTGGCATAATATCCTCCTTCTTTACAACTCCGGACTATTCTCCTTCAACAGAAAATCACCAATACCCATAGTTGTAATACCGTCTTCATCCTTATCGCATTCATAACATCCTTAACAAAAATAATCTTCTTAAAAGAATCATTTACATTTACTAACAATACTTTTTCTGCATCTATTATTCAAGCCTATCTACTTACATCTTTCGGACATTTTGGGGCTAATATTCCTTAAATTCCTACAATAAAAAGTTCACAAAAGATATAATGCATTATATCTTTTGTGAACTTCTGATTTCTCTTTTTATAATATTTTTTCAAATTTTTCATATCATTCTCCCTCCCCCAATTGTATATAACTATTATGCGCCCATTTTCTTCTATTTTCAACTTAATTTATTAAAAAAACATCAAATTTTCTTGATTATTATCTTTCCAGCTTTAATCATTATGGTAATTCCATCTTCTGTGACTTATTCCTTCTCCAATTACATGCTGTCATTAAATCTATAGTTGATTGTACTTTGCTGAACTTCCTTTTGCTTTTTCTACAGGATATTTCGCTTCATTTATTGACATCTTCATATTAATAATTTCATCTACATCAACCTCCAACTTATCCAATAGATTCTGACTATAGATAATAACATCCGCCAACTCCTCTTTTATATGTTGCAAATCGTATGCTTCATCCGACCATTGAAAACATTCCAAAAGTTCTGCTGCCTCAATCACAATCGATTTTGCAAGATTTTCCGGGGAATGAAATTGCTCCCAATCACGCTCTTCAGTAAATTTTCTTATTCTGTCTATTGTTTCTTGTTTCATTTTTACTTCCTTTCCAATGATATATCATTTGCAGTAGATATGTATTTTTTCAAATATTTATGAAGATTAGGATTACATGCATACACATAACATCCTTTTATCCCTCTTGTTAAGATTGTGGTATATGTATTTATTATAAGCTTTTTTAATACAGTCTCATCAGTTCCTGCTTTGACTTTCTTATCCATATATTTTTTTAGGTTAATCTCGATAGAATTTGTTTCAAAATTATAATCTATTTCCTCACCAAATATAACTCCAACATAATTCATATCATACCCTTGTGCTGTGTGAATACATCCAATTGTATAATGAGAATCCTGCCTTGTTATCCAATCTTCATTTGTAAGATTCCAAATATACTTGTTATTTTCAATTAAAATATCAAATTCACCAGCATTAACCAACATATCATAACATTTCATATTATCTTTTGGTTTTTTCTTTTGTTTTGTTTTCCATTCCCATGCAAAACCCGCAACTGTTTTACATAAACCTAATTGATCATCCCTCTTCCTTATAGCCTCAACCAGTAAATTCACATCATCAAATATCAGAAAATCGTAATTCTCTATACATTCTCTTTGTATACGTTTACATGTCATAACATCTTTTACATATTTTATATATGTATCTCCACCTTCACACCTCATCTGTGTTTCAAGCATATGTTTTTTTACATTTCCAGAATATTTTTTTAATGATGCTTGATACTCTCTATGTGAAATATCAGATGATTTCACACTTTGATATTGATCATAAAACAACACAACATGTTTAGCTGATTTCAATATCCATTCAAGCTGATTTGTAATATTAGGATCTAATCCAAGTGCCTTACTAGTATCATCAAAAGTTTTATACCCTGTTAAATTTTTTCTTTTTGACAATCGATGTGATTCATCCACCAAAAGAATGTCATAATTTTCCTTTATTACATCACATGGCCCTATAACCATTTCCTTTACTAAACCATTTCCACATTCTTTAAATACTTTCGACACTGTTTCTCTTATTCCTGGCATTGGAAATACTAAGCCAATTTTAAAAGGTTTGCCATTACGCTCATTAATAATATATCTCTTTAACCGCAATAAAACCTGCCTTTTACTCTCGTCCACCTCATCTTCTATTTCTCTATTGTTTTCTTCTAATATATCATCAGTGACATCGACTGCATTTACTATTGAATTAATTATACTAATAGCCAAAACAGTCTTTCCTGTACCTGCACACCCGTCTACCAAACTTACTCCCGAAATATTATTTTCAAATGAATCCAAAATATCATTCATAATACTTACACTTACCGCATTTTGCTCTCCAGTCAATGCATTATAAGGTGAAAATTTAAAAATATTATCATTTTCAATTATATCTATTGCATTATTTGCAAGCCCTTTATCCCTCATCTTCTGCCATAACACACGAAATTGATTTCTATATTTATTTCTATTGTAGTAGTCATGAGCAGCTTGCTGCCCCTTATTTCGATTTAATATATTCTGAAATCTTTTATCAACTGAACAATACTTTATCAAACGTTGCTCATAATCAAGCACTACTGATTTATTAAATGTCCCATCAAAAACAATTTCTATTACTTTTAATTCTTTCTTTTCATCATTATTAAGATGTTGCTTCATGCGTGCTACAACACTTGTTGTTTCACCAATATATAAATTTTCATCATCATGAATCAAATATACAACAGGCCAATTTTTTCCTTTACTTAATATACTAACCTGTCCAAGACCTTCTGAATTAAATGGATAAGACTGAATTTCATTTATCATTGGCATATTAACTCTCCCTACCTATTTTATATATGTCTATTATTATTCTTGTTTCTTTTTTATGCATGCTTCTTAATTCATATAACTTCTCGAAATCTGTAGAAACAAAACCTCATTTTCTAAAGCCAAATACTATATATTATCCTCTAAAACTATAAACAATATATCTCTTATAGTATATTCCATATAGGAAATGCTTTCAATGTAATTTCGCTATTAAATAAATGTTTTTCAGGAACACTAGTTTCCTATAGAATGCTGTTTTTTAATACCTTTTCGCATGTGTAATCCCTCACTTTACTTCCTTTGTCCCCTCTTATTTTATCTAACAATTCCCATCACAAAAGAGCACAGAATCTCTTCCATGCTCTTATCTTGCAACCCTCATCTATCTAATTATCTTCTGTCTGAACTTTCTCTTCCTCAGAATCCTTATCCCCGGATTCTTCATCCTCACCCGCGCTCGAAACTGCCTCATCTTCCCCCGAATCCGCAGTATCTTCCGATGCCACTGCATCCTCCAGCACATTTTCCTCTTCTAACGTCTCTTCTTTCTGCACTGCATCCTCCGGCACAACCTCTTCTTCTAACGCCTCTTCTTCCGTTTCTTCCACTCCCCCATCCTTCCGGAACTTCTCCCGGAACTGCTCTTTCTTGGCTGCCACAGCGTCCATGAGGGCAAGCTTCTTCTCTTCGCGGTTTTCTAAGGCTTCCTGCTTCTTTGCGTCACGGAGTTTTTGCTGTTCTTCGCGCTGTGCGGCTTTCTTAAGCTCTTTTTCCTGGCTCTGTTCTTCTTTGATGCGAAGCTTCTCGGCTTTATCCTGCTCCTTCTGCAGCCGGCGGTTCTGGCGAAGCTCGTCTTTCGCCTGCTGCTTCTGGCTCTTCTTGACCTGCTTTTTGGCGGAACGCTCGATAGAACGGATCATGCTCTTGGCATCACTGACTCTGCGGCGGGCACTGCGGTATGGATCGTAGAGGAAATAGGATGCTGTGGTAAGTGCCAGCAGCACCAGTCCTATGATAAGGCAGATTGGAAGTAGAAAATCATAGAAGCCGTACTTTAATTCATAACCGATAAAGAGAACCAGCATCACCGGGAAAACTACTGCTGAGAAAATATCGCAGATGAGTCTCCAGAGAAAGAAGCACTGCTTCTGATGTACAAAAATGGCAGCCTGCACGCCGGTAAAGAACATCAGCATCAGACAGATTTGTGATGTGATTCCATGTAAAAAGCCTACAAAGACGCACAATGCCAGTGAAAAGAAAAACATAGCAAGGGCGTAGCCTCTGCGGTATGCATATTTGTATTCCCGCATTCCCTCTCGCTTATCTGCACTCAGGTCATGGATTTCATATACCCGGTCATTGACCCGCTCCTTCATGTCCTCCCGGTATTTGCGGCCTTCTCTGACATGTGCCATATTTTCGTCCATGTCTTCGTCCAGTTCCTGCAACATTTTCTGTTCCATAAAAATCTGCTGCAGCAACTCATCTTCCCGCTCTCTGCGCTTTGTGATTTCATCCTGAATCCAGCTTGCCTTCTGCATCTGGAAACTCTCTTTCATCCATTGTTCCTTTTCCATATTTTCACCCATAGCTGCCTTCTCCGTTTCGTACGCTTCCATTCTGTTCTATTTCTAATCAATCAAATCATTCTGAAATCTCGACAAATGCTCATAAGGAAGAATCAGTCTTCCCCGGTATAAGCCGCAGCCGTCATTCATCAGGCTGTTGCTTACTGCTGTAAACATGTCGACATCCACACCGGAAAGCTCCAGTTCCTGCAAACGCCTGCACCGTTCATAAGCTTCATCAAAATAAATGCATTCTCCCTCCGGGATGGTATCCCGGCGTGCTCTGGATGCTTCCTGCTTTTTCTCATAATTAATATGATTGGCGGAACCGATTTCTGCAATATCGTCCATCTGCTTTGTGCGAAGCTGCATTTCCACATAACATCTCGCACTGTTATCATAAAAAGTAATATGTAAGGATTTGTAATCGTCCTCATTTTCGCTGGTGATATAATCCCTGTAATATGGTTTTACAGCATCATCCAAAAGCGAGGAACTGCTTCTTAAGACACCGCCTGTCGGCTCTGCCGTAAATCCACGCTCCTTTAAAAACTGTGGCAGCACATTTGCAATCTGATAAAGGTGCTTTAATTCTTCTTCTTCGCGGTTCTCATGATTTTTCAAATGACACCGTGGCATGGAAATCACAATCCGGTATGCAATCAGATCACGGAAGCAGTTCAGCTTTTCCTTTAATTCTGCAATGTCCGGATAGCTTTTATGCTTTTTATAATAATCATAAATGTACTCTACAATATAGCCGTTGAATTTGCCCTCCGCACGAATCAGTGACTTGATTCTTCCTTTAAAAGTAAAGGAAAGATAAGGATATTCCATTGCCATATATTTGTAGAACTCACGGATTTTCTGGGACTGCGCTGTCAGGAAATCATTGTGCTCTAATAGCTCCATAATCTGAATCAGGAAATTGCAGTGCACCAGATCCACTTCATTTTTTGATACTTTTGCGGATGCCCGGAGGTCCTGCGTATACTTTTTCAATATCCGGAACACCGTTGCTCCGGAGTATAAGTAATCATTTAATGTAACCATTTTTCCTCGCTAAAATATCTTTTTATTTCAAATACTCTGCCAGTTCATATACCCTGTTTCTTGTTAATTCTGCCGCCTTATCATTTTCCAATAATGGCTGCAGGCTTCCGCCCTCGGCATCTTTGCCGGCTCCCTCTACTGCACTGTCTTTTGTCTTAATCCAGTCACGCTCTTCCTGGGTAAGAGTCGTCATAGTGTCCTCATCCAAAGTCTCTTTTAAACGGCTCCAGATAGAATTCAGCTCATTATCCCACAACTGATACAACTGCAGAGACAGGGTATTCATTTCCTGCTGTGTCAGTTCTCCACTGGAAAGGTCTTCCTGCATGGCTGCGGCTTTCTCCTCGATTTTCTGCAATTCACTCTCTATGGATACATCGGAAGTTGTGGTTTTATCATTTACCGTAACCTTATCTCCACTCGGTCCTAAAAAGGTATCAAAGGTCAGCGTATTAAAAATTGCATAGAATGGAAGCGTCGTATCCTCATCGGTAAGACCAATGGATGCCCAGTCCAGGAATCTTTCTGGCAATTCATCTAACGGTGCACCCGGCAGATAAATATATAAATCATAAACCTCTTCCAAACCAGCCGGTCCCGTGTAAATATATTTCACGCCGCCTTTAATTTCCGTGTCGCCTTCTGTTTCCTTCGTTGCAATATTCTCCAACTGCATCTCATAGGTATAATCATTTATCTTTTCCGGCTGGGTGAATTTTCCATAGAAATCACAATAGTAAAGGGTTCCATTTGGATATCCATCCCCGCTATCTCCCGCATCTGCATCATGATAATTTCCCACAAAAGAGCCATCCTCGGATAAAATCAATGTAGAATCCCATGCACCGGCTCCGCTGGTAAACATAAAGCTTTCTCCTGCAAGCTGTGCAAAAATGTCATCTTCATCCACATTTTCCGTTTCTGTCTCCTCTTCTGAGTTTTCCGTTTCTTCCGTCTCAGTCTCAGCCTCTGTTTCTGTGGTCTTTTTCTCCGGCTCCACGACTCTTCTTCCGCAAGCCGCAAACGTTGACATTCCCAACGCTGCACTTAATATCATTGCTAAAAACTTTTTCCCTTTCATAAACGAATCCTCCTGATGTTCCTTTTCATTTCTCGCCCCTTTTTTATCTTTCTATTATTCTAAATCAAAGACATCCTGGTTTCTTCCCCGCTCCTTTGCCGTATAGAGTTTCTCATCCACTAAGCGGTATAATACCGTAACAGCAATTCCTTCTGTATAATGCTGTACTCCGCTGCTGAAAGAGCATTCGATATTCTTTTCATGCTTTGTAAATTCTTTATATTCCCGTCTTATATGCTCTAGCATTTTACCGATTTCATCCGTGTTCATCCCCTTTTAAACCAGCATAAATTCTTCTCCGCCAAAGCGTACCGCGATACCTTTATTCTTTACATGCTTCGTTAAAAGTCTTGCAAATTCCACCAGAATAATGTCTCCAAACCCATGTCCGTAAGTGTCATTCACATGTTTAAAGAAGTCAAGATCAATCAGTACCGCATCAAATTCTTCCTTCTCATCCAGAATAAGTTCTCCCAGATACTGATTTAAATAACGACGATTATAGAGTCCGGTCAGTGCATCTTTATCTGCGGCATCTTTCAACTGTTCATTCAACTTCTTTACTTCTTCTTCCTGCCTCTGTCTCTGCATCTGAAGCAGGATAGAAATCAAAAAGACACAAAGTAAAACGATAAGCAGGGAACAAAGTGTGCTCTGCAGCACGACTTCTTTTGACAATTTTTCACTTTCCAGCGGTCTCATATAGGCTAAAATAACTGCTGCCACATCGGCTACAATTACTATGCCGGCAAACCGGATTGCATTTCCGGTTGGAATAAAAATCGCAATTGCTACCATCGCAAGTACCATGTATACAATCGTTCCCGTCTGATATATATAATATAGTGTCGGAAATTCCACAAGGCTTAATACTGCTATCATCAAATAAGACGCATAACGTATCTGACCTTTTTTTATTCCAATGAAACTTCCTGCGGCCATAAGTAACATACAGATTCCACAGAAAATCGTTGTTCCGTTCCATCCGAAAATCAATGCATTTCCAATAAATCCTGCCAGATTTCCGATACAGCTTCCCATTGCCAGCACATAAAACTGTCTGCGGTTCACATCAATTGAAGTATCAAATAAAAAATTCATCTTACCTCTCCCATTTTATGAAAATAAAATTTTCAATTCATCCAGTGTATTTGCACATATCGTAAGTTTCTTTTTTAATTCATCATCCGGCTGTGTCTGATCCGGAACCATTGCCACCTGACAGCCTGCCTGACAAGCACTCATAACCCCATTGGGCGAATCCTCCACCGCAAGGCATTCTTCCGGAGCAAGTCCAAGTTGTGCACATGCAAAAGTATAGATATCCGGTGCCGGCTTTCCGTGTTCTACCATGGTTGCACTGATGATTTCATCAAAGTACGGATATAGTCCTATCTGCTTTAAATATCTTTCTGTCCGTTCCATGTCGGTTGCCGTTGCAACTGCCCGCCGGATTTTCTTTTCTTTTAAGAAATTCAATAACTCAACAGCTCCTCTTTTTATCTCAATACCGTTCTTTGCAAGATATTCCTCCATCAATTCCTTCCGGTAAGCCCGGATAGCCGGATAGTCAAGATTCTCATCTGCAAACATTTCCTTTAAATGCGTCGGTGCAAAGGGTTGTCCTAAGGAACGCATGGACAATGCCTGCTCATCACTCATTTCATAGCCAAAATGCGCCATTGCCTTAGGCCAGCAGATTCTATAGTATTTCTCTGTATCAATGAGTGTTCCGTCCATATCAAATAAAACTGCTTTTATCATATTACATTTTCTTCCTGCCTTTTTCATTGACTAATTTGCCATACCCACTACCACAGTTACCGAAAAAAGATTTTCTTCCTGTTTCAGAAAAACATCCCCGTTCATTTTATGCATCAGCTTTCTGCATATATAGAGCCCCAGTCCGCTTCCTTCCTGGCTTCCTGCATTGGAGCCACGATAGAAGCTGTCAAAAAGGTGCGGAAGTTCTTCTGCCGGAAGAACTTCTCCTGTATTTTCCACGGTAATCAGCACACAGTCTTCTTCTTTCGAAATTGATATACCAATTTTTTTGTCACTACCATATTTTATAGCATTTTCTATGATATTCTGCAATACTTCCAGCAAACGTTCTGTATCTGCTTTCACCAGAAAATTCTGATACTCCCCCATGTTAAACCCTATATGAAGCTGTGAAAGTTTATCTTTATAGTATACTGTATCTCAACAGACATTTCCGATGGCATGCCTTCTTCCGTAAGTTCTTCTGCCAGGTCATCTAATTCTTTTGCCAAATCAGCCCGGGTCTTTCCTGCCATATTCCCCATTGCCTGTGATACATCTGATATGTAGACATCACTTTCTTTTCCAAATGTCGTAATCAGATTCTTACTTTTCATGGTATTTGTTGTAATAACCACTCCCAGCATAAAAACGGAACAGAGGAAAAAGGACAATATAATCGTAAGGAACCGTCTTGGACTGCTTAAAATATCATTGACTGCCAGATACCAGGTACTGTTAAAACGGCTTTTTCCCAGCCGGTAAATGGATTTCTTTTTAAAGCGTTCTCCGGACTGACCGTTTCGAATAGCATCCACCGGTGTCAGCTTCTTTACTTTTCCGGTACACCGGTATGCAAACCAGATAGTAACTGCAATAACGATAAGTGCTCCAATGAAATTTACCGTAATGGCATGACTGTTTCCCAACATCATATTTTCTGTCACAGACTGCAGCAGCATATTGCCAAATGGGATGCTTGCCAGGAATCCAATTGCTGCTCCCACAACAGCCAGCATCAGATATTTTACAAGATAAAGGCTTCGTATCTTAAAGTCCGTAATTCCGATGGCTTTCATGACACCGATTTCCCGGTATTCCTCTGTCACCGTAAAAGTAATCGTAAATTTCAACACTGCAAAGGATACTATCATCAGGCATACACTTAAAACCAGCACCACAAATGCCACAATCATATCCATGACATAACACAATTTAAAAATGCCCCGTCCCCGGTTAAATAGGATGTTGGATGCATTGCTTAATAAAGAGGCTATTTCCGATGGATTGTCTGTGTCAATATAAATGATCTCGCCACGGTATTCTGCAAGACTTTCATCCGATGCAAATTTCTAATAATCCGCTTCATTTAAAATAAATCTTTTATTTCCCATAAATTCAGAACCCAGCAGCGCATCTTTTGCTTTTCCGGCAATCGTAAGCTCCACACTGTTTTCGCCATGGGTAATCGTAAGTTTATCTCCCTCTTTTAAATCATTTGCATCTAAGAAATTTCCTGTGACATAGACCTCACCCTCAGGCACTTTTGTAAGCTCCTTATTATCCTTTGTGAAAAAATGTATCTCACTTTCGGAAATGGATTCTATGATCATTGCCTTGTTTGCCATATCAAGTTCTTTTCCCTCTGCCTTGATATTCCCCTTGGTTGCATACATAATATGATCCATGCGGTAGTCTTTTATATACTGACAGGTATCCAAAAGCTCCGGCACACCGCCATCCCCCTGCTGGGTCAGTACTACATAATCTCCAATGTCTGCCTGATTAAGATAATAATCGGTTCCATTTACTACCGTCAGTACATTGTTCAGCCCGCTTGCCACAAACATGGCAGCTAAAATAATAAACAGCAAAATTACAATATTAATTGTTTTCTTTCGCTTTAAGTCTTTGCGTAAGATATCCCAAAACATCTTCTGCTCCTTTCTATCCTCTTAGTATACCTCAACTACGCGAAACGCGCTTTGCAAGTTTCGCGCCGCAGTGTGCATCCTCGCGGTTCTTTTTTTACTTTGCAGGCAATTTCCTGTAAAGAAAAAAAGAACCGGCAAAGTTTTATTTCCTTTGCTGGTTCTACTATAACGAATCAATTATTAAAGAATCCTTAAATCTGGAAATTCTTATTTCATGCTTTCTTTTAAAATAAATGCCATCAGAAGTGCATCCGGTCCGATATGGGTTCCGATTGCCATTCCAACTTCATGTAAGCTGCTTTCTGTCAGGGAAAAAGCTTCCATGGTTTCTTTCCGGAATTCCTCTCCCATTTCCGGGTTATTGCTGTGAGCAAATTCTACCGGCATGCAGCAATCCACTTCTCCTTTTTTTAAGAATGCCTGCATTCCGCTTTTGGCCGCTTTCATGCCGCGGGCTTTGGAATATCCTTCAATCTCTCCATTCCGGAGCAGCAGCACCGGCTTGATTCCCATTACATTTCCCACTGCTGCAACTACCGGAGAAATACGTCCGCCCTTTTTCAAATATAATAATGTGGACGGAACACCTGTAAGATAGGTGCGGCTCTTTACTTCTTCCAAGATTCCTGCAATCTCTTCTGCACTTTTGCCTTCTTCTTTTAACTTCACGGCATACTCCACCAGAAGCCGCAAGGATAAGGATGCCTGCAGGGAATCCACGATATATATCTTTTCATATCCGCACATTTCCTTCGCCAGCACTGCCCCATTATAAGTTCCCGAAAGCTTCGAGGAAATAAGAATCACCAACACTTCTTCCCCTGTTTCTTCTGCCGCTTCATACTTTTCTAAAAATGCTGCCGGTGATGGCTGGCTGGATACCGGAAGTTGTTCCTCGCTGCGCAGTTTCTCATAAAATGCTTTGAAATTCTCTTCTGTATTCCGGTCAAATATAACATCTTCAAAGTTTGCGGAAATCGGCACCAGATCCACGCCCATTGCCTTTGCTTCGATTTCTAATATATCAGATCCTGTATCTGTAATTATCTTCATTTTTGTCTCCATCTCTTGACTGTTGTCTGTATCTATGCCACACTATATGTAAGATAATTTATATCACATTGTTGTGGCTGCATAAGTAGCATTGTAGCATAGTTTTCCCTTTTTTCAACGGTTTGATGTGAGACATTTTATATCATTTTGTATCATAATACGGATGTTGTACCGGTGGGTGGGACAGTCGTTTTATATTTGTTATTACGATTTGTATTTGATACATACATTGCTTCTAACGTCAAAGAGCGGTTTTTCTTGCACTGCATTTTTCTTTTGCCGATAAAGCCTGTCTTTCCAATGTTTGACAGTATGCCGGACTCTGTTCGCCTGAATGCGGATACGATATATGCAGTCTGTTAGAGACGCTTAGAATTCCGGCAGCAACCGGCAACGCTGGCACAGGGACGTGCCAGCGAGGCACATCTTAAGCATGGATGCGAATATGTGCCGGGTGCCGGAAGATACGGAAACTTTAACGGAATTCTTAGCGTCTCTTTCAGACGGAATGTTGTATCCGCATCAGACGGACAGAGCCGGCATCCGGTCAAAGCAACGGAAAGGACAGCCTGACAGCAAGAAAAATACAGTGCTAAGAAAAATAACGCTCTTTGCGTAATGAACCAATGCACATATCAAATGCAAATCGTAAGAAACGAATATCATATTCTGTCCCACCCACCGGCACACATCCATAGCACATACGAACAGGAGCATTTAAATGAAAGAAACAGACAAACGATACGAAGCGAACCGCCAGGTAAAATTAAAGATTGCCCGTGCCCTGACCAAACTCATGGACACCAAAGCATTTTCCGATATATCTGTAACCGATATTATTACCACTGCCGGAGTAGCAAGATCTTCCTATTACCGGAATTTTCATTCCAAGGAAGAAGTGTTGATTAAAATTACGGACGATATTATGGAAGAATACCGGAAGAGGGCAGAAAAGCTTGAAAATGACTTTTTCAGCTATGAGGCAATTTTACTGATTTTCCGGTATTTTAAGACTTACAAGAAATTTATTTTAAGTGTATATAAGGCAGGTCTTGCATACATTTACTTAGACCTTTTTGATCAGGAATTAGAAAATCATATGGGTGACATGCCTTATAATGATATTCACCGGTATAAAGTCTACTTTTATTCCGGTGCGCTCTATAATGTTTTCTTAAAATGGCTGCAAAACGGAATGAAAGAACATCCTTCCGCTATGGCTTCCATGGTGACGGAAATGTTAGAACAGGGAGCCTATCCGCTAGCTTAACTGCCAGCGGACATGGCTTCCTTCTTCATCTTTTGTAATAAGAAGCTGGTCTTCCATTTCCTGCTTTAATTCTGTTACATGGGAAATGATTCCAATAAGCTTTGAGCCGCCTGCCATCTCTTTTAATACCCGGACTGCCTGCTCTCTTGCATGCTCATCCAGGGAACCAAAGCCTTCATCAATAAACATCATATCAAGATGTATGGCAGCAGAATTTTCCTGAATCTCATCTGCCATGCCCAATGCCATGGATAACGCCGCCATAAAGGATTCTCCTCCGGAAAGCGTACGGACTTCCCGCTCTTTTCCGGTTACATTGGAATATACCATAAGGTCAAGTCCCTTGTTCTTTCCGATTGCAGCCTTCTTCTCATCAAACATTCTAAGTTCAAACTGTCCTGCTGACATTTCTTCAAAACGGCGGTTTGCTGCATAAAGAATCCGCTCCAGATAATAGCGTTGCACAAAGGTCTCCAAATCCATACGGCTGCCGGACACATTTCCGGAAATGACAGTATAAAGCCGTGTTATACGGTTGTGCTGCTCTAATACCTGCTGCCGCCCGCTCCATATTTCCTCTACCGCTTCTAAGATTTCCGTATCCTTCTGATTAGAAATCTCCCACTCATTGGCTGCCCTGCCTGCAAGCTTACTCTGCTCCTCTGCTGCCTTAAGTTCCTCTGAAAGCTTCTCTACGTCCGGTTTTTCTTTCTCTCCTACAGTTTCTTTCGCTGTCTCATAGCGGCTCTGATACATCGTCTTCTGATTCTGATAATCTTCCCTTTTCTGCCGCATCTCTTCCATGGCATCTATCGAATACTGCTCCACCAGAGTCTGCCATTCCAGTTTGGAAATATCTTTTTCTTCTATATATAAATCATATTTTTGCAGCTTGGCTTCTGCTTCCTTTTTCCGTTCCGGAAGTTCTCCTTCACAACGGACAATGCCTGTCTGTGTACCGGTTTTCTCTTCCTCTAACCGGCTCTTTTCTTTGTCAGTCTTTGCATATGCACTTTCTGCTGAAGCCTTCTTCTGCTGTGCTTCTGCCAAGACTTCATCCGCTTCTTTTTCAGATGTATAGTCAAGGGTGCGGTTCCGCTCTGTGTAAGCTGCCTGACAACGGTCAAACTGCTCTTTTGCCAATAGCTTCTTTTCTGTTGCTTCTGTCTCTTCTTTTTGAAGTGCAATCTTTTTTGCTTCTGCCTCTTCTAATTTATGAGACAATTCCTTCTTCTTTTTTATCTCCTGAGAAAGTGTTTCTTCTTCTTTTGCAAGCTTTTTCTTTTGCGCGACAAGCCACGGTTCTATTTCATTATCGGCTGCCGGGTTTGCTTCCTTTCCAAAGTCTTCTATTTTATTCCGGCACTTTTCCTTTCTTTCTGCCAACTCTTTCTCCCGGTTCTCTCTTCTTACGTGGCATGCACCGGCTTCTGTAGATGCCGCTTCCTGCTTCTGTTGTAACTTTGCAATCGTTTTTTCTAAAGCTTCTAACATTTCCCGGCTTAATTCTTCCTGCATTTCTACCGCAATGCATGGCTTTGGATGTTCCATGGAACCGCAGACCGGGCATGGCTCTCCCTCTTTTAATTCCTTTGCTAAAATACCTGCCTGCGCATCGAAAAATCGCTTACGATATGCTTCGTATTCCTGCTGCTTTGCCTGATACTGTCCGGATGCTTCCCGATAAATCTCTTTTGCATATTCCTCCTGTTTCTTTTCTTTACCAAGAAGCTGCTTTGATTCTGTAATCTCTGCTACGGCATCTTCGATTTCTGCAAGAGCATTTTTCTTTCCGGTAATCTGTAACTGCCTTACTTCAATTTCTTCGAAGGCTTCTGCTTCTTTCTTCCACTGCACGATATTCTGCTCTAAGACAGTGCTTTTTTCTTTTGTCTCTTTTTCCGTCTCTTCCGCCTGCTGCAAAGCATCTTTACTCTGCTCTACTTCCTGTGCAGCCTTTCTTATTTCTTTCAATGCCGCTTTCGTGCGATTTACTTTTTCTTCTATAATACTGTAATTCTTCTGCTGTGTTTCCTTTTCCGCCTCTGCTAAGTTTCTTTCCTTTTCTGCCTCTTTTAAAGCTTTCTTTATCTCCGGCAGCTTTTCTTCTAATTTCTGCTGTTCTGCCTTTAAATCCTCCAGCCTCTTTACCGCTTCTTCATACTGCTGATAGAGCTGCTTTGCATCATAGGCAAGCTTTATCATCTGCTCTAACCGGGCAGTCTCTTTTATCTCCTCTTCCGCTTCAAAAAGACGTGCTAACTCCCGCTGTGCTTCTTCCATCTGGGTAAAGGATTTTTGCAGATTTTCCGCTTCCTGCAACGCACTCCTGCAATGCTCCCGCAGTTTTTCCGCTTCTTTTGCTTCCTTCTTTTTCTTCTTTCCCTCTTCCTTAAGATACTGGCACAATTGCTGCATCAATTCTAAAAAGCATTCCATCTCCGGTGCTTTTGCATCCGCCTGCTGCATCTTCTTTTTCAATGCCAACAGGGCTTCGGCTTCTTCAAAGGCTTCCGGTATGTCCGCATTCTCAGCTTTGGCATGAAACTTCGTACGGATTGTGGCAATCTCTGCATCTAATTTTCTTTTCCGGTCTCCTAATTCATTGGCAATCTT